>Ga0233431_1000590_pt1 | contig 76594 bp, 65 predicted proteins | sample SI_118_April2016_FD_179867 | JGI IMG/M metagenome (GOLD analysis project Ga0233431, IMG submission 179867) | Seawater microbial communities from Saanich Inlet, British Columbia, Canada - SI_118_April2016_200_MG | ecosystem: Environmental > Aquatic > Marine > Inlet | place: Canada: British... | reverse complement strand
GAGCAGTGGCATTGTAACCAACAGCATCACCTCCATCGACACACGACCTCCCACCAATGGAGTTATTAGCATTAATATCAGTATCAGCACTAATGGTAATGGCCCCATCAGCTCCGTCTCCGAGGGATCCAACCTGCTTTTTGAGCGCAAATTCAGTGACTTTTTGTTTTTGAGTATGTTCAGCATTAAATTCATTATCCAAATCATGATCAATTTGTTTCGTCCAGTTGGTAATAGTTTTCCAAACGCTTTCGATGGTGTCATAAACCCACCCGGTGGCGGTTAGATCATTGGTGGCTTGGTTATGGGTAATTTGCAGGTAGGCTTCATTAGCCAGAGCAGCATCGCTAGTGGAGTACTTGGTCATATCAAGAGCAATACGATGCCAAGCAGAAGCCCCATCCATCATGTAGAGATGGTCAATATCAGTGTCGTAGTAGATAGTTCCTTCAGTAGTTAGAGCAGAAGAGGAAATAGCTTCTAAGGTGACAGAGCCGTCATTATTGATGCGGAATTCATCGGTGCTGTCGTTATCTGGATCAAAACTGAGATAAGAGGTGCTGTTATCGTAAATAACACTACTGCCGATCTTGAGGTAACCGATGGTGCCATTACCAGCCACAATGGCGGGATTGGTGGTGGCAGTAGAGGTAATAATGCCACTAGCATTGATGTTGAGGAGGTTAATGAGTGAATCTCCAGCAAAAGAGATGTTGTTGCTGGCGGCATTGATGGTGATGTCTCCGCTATCGTTACTGATGGTGCTGGTGCTACCGCCAATCTCAAGTTTACTGGTGGGGTTTTGGACATCAATACCAACATTGCCGTTGTTTTTGACCACAAAGCGAGTTTGGCCAGAAGAAGAAGCGGCAAAAATGTCTCCAGAGCCACTTTGATCAACAATTAGGGCAGCCATACTAGTATTACCGCTGATACTTGCCACAGGGATGGTTCCTAGGCTGGAGCGAATATCAAGAGTAGCCAGGGCAGAAGTGGTGTTGATACCGATTCTAGAACCTTCAGTCAGGGTAGAGCCAAGCGTAAAGCCGGCGAAGGTGAAGTTGATGTCGTTGTCAGCCCCAAAGACTAAGGGAGCAGAATCACCTAGATAGAGGCCGGTGATTTTATTAGCTCCCCCACTAGCAGAATTTCCCAGGGTTTCACTACTAGCGGGGTAAAGGAAAGTGCCTCCGTCAGTCCAGAGGGAAGTAGCTCCTCCAGCCAAAAGATCGCTGCTGAGGACACCGTTGTAAAAATAGAGATTGGTTCCGTTGTACCAGAAGTCACCGTCGTTGGGAGAGGAGGGGTCAGTTCCACTACTGCTGGTGAAATTAACTTGGGCTTTGCCAGTGGTGGCAGCGGCAATATCAAGCCAAGAGGTGGTGGGTGCAGCGCCGCCGATACCAACTTCACCGGCGGTGGTAATGTCATTGGCGCTTAAATTACCACTGCTGTTGAGATAATAAGTTGTGCCCCCACCAACTGAGACACCATTACTAAATTGAGTGTAATTGCTTACTCCTGTCAGAGTATTGCTGTTGGGGAGAGTGATGGTGCCGGTTACTGAGAGACTGTCAGCAATATCAACAGAAGAGGAGTTGCTGGTTAGAGTTAGGTCACCTGCGACGTCATCGATAGTGTGGGCTACGCCATCAATACCAGCAATTATGCCAGAGCTGTTGATTTGGAAGAGATCTGTGTCTCCAACAGTAAATAAGGCGGCGGGAGTAGTGTCGCCGATGCCGACGTTGCCGTCACTGAGAATTCTCATTCTTTCTGTGTCATTAGTCCCAATTAGCAATGGCTTTGCGTTCTTAGTGCCTATTATCAAACCATTTGAGCTACTTATGTCCCATTGACTTATTTCTGACCAGCCACCGACGGCGACTCCATAACGAGTTGCTACTCTGGCAGCAGCATGGCTTTGCATCAAGAGAGTACTTGCATTTGAACTGGCATTAAAGTCAGCATATGAACCAGTGGTATTATCTGTTGTTTCAGCTTTGACTCGAGCCATTCCTGTGTCTACAACATGTAGTTTTCCACCAGTGGGAGTGGTAGTACCAACACCGATGTTGCCGCCATCTCCAAAAATATAACTCCCGTCAGAGCCAAGCCTTAGCCCAGCACGATCGGCATTGGTTTGGCCATAAATAGCCATCGTATTAGCAACATCGACATCTGTTAAAAAGGCATCATCACCAACTGCTAAAAAGTTGTAACCAGCGCCTTTGCCGTCATCAGCGAGATCGAGTAAAAAGCCAGGAGAAGCTGCGTCAATCCCGACATTACCAGCCATAAAAGAAACAGTAGTGCCATTTTTTGGCATCTGGATTCTCTTGGACCAAGCGCCGTCTGGAGCGGTGCTGTGACCCATGCCGATATAGCCGATATTAGCAGTGCCGTCATATTCGAAGTACATGCCATTATTGTCTGTTTCTGTCAGAGCCAGTCGAGCATCGTAGGTATCTGCTCCGGATGAAATATGAGTCAGGACATCAGCACTGACTCCATTTACTTCTAGTTTGGCGTCAGGAGCGGCGGTGCCAATCCCGACATTGTAAGAAGTATCGTCTGGGTAAAGATCGGTGCCATTGAGTGTCCAAGCGCCAGAAAAGCCACTGGTGGAGTCAGCGCAGTCAGAATCATCAAAACAAAGGTTGCCGGTCAGATAAAGATTACGCCAGGAGGTAGTGGTATCACCGAGATCATAGGTATCGTCAGCAGATGGATCAAGGTGGTCGGTGACTTTGACGTCGCTATTCATGTCAGAAAGATTGCCTAAAATAGCAAAGTTTCCGCCGTCTCTAGCAATAGAAAGTGCGGTAGTTGCTGCACCAGCTGCTGCTGATTGAATATAAAAATAATTAGCATTTCCATCATAGGTTTGTCTGAATCCATACTCATCCACTCCAAATGTCCCATTGCCTTCAAGAAAATCAATAGTACCAGAATTTGTATAATTATCTGCATCATTTGAAAATCGAACGGTATTTTCTCCGGAGCTGTAGAGACTTAGCGAGGCTCCAGGAGCAGTAGTGCCAATCCCAACGTTGCCATTATTTAAAATGGTGAAGACTTCACTCAAGCCTGCATCACCGCCGACAGAGGTTTGAATACCGAGTGTTTCGCCATTAAGGATATTAATTTTGGGATCGGTCGTGCCTCTAAAGGAGAGAGTACCAGAGGTGGTGGAGTTCCCAGCCACGTCTAGTTTTTCTCCTGGAGTAGTGGTGCCAATACCGACGTTATAAGTAATTTCGTCTGGGTAAAGATCAGACCCATTGAGTGTCCATGCACCTGCAGAGCCGCCAATATCCGCCCAAGAAGCATTACCAGAGGCATCTGAAGTCAGGTAATAACCAGAAGAAGCGCCGGTGGGGATTTGGAAGCTAGTGGTATAGGTTTTACCTGAGACAACTAGCTCGCCTTCGGTAGGGGTGGTGTCGCCAATGCCGACGTTGCCGGAGGTATCAATGTTGAATCTATTTAGACCACCTTGTCTGATAGCAAAAATATCGTCAGAGCCACCATCAACTCTGAGCTGCCAAGTTTGATCTGCATTAGCCAGATCAATATGTGGAATGCCGGTTGCACTTGTTGATTCGACTATCAACTTAGTATTTGTAGCACTTTCTAATTCTAATAATCCTCCTGGTGTTATAGTTCCAATGCCCACATTCCCATCTGCTTTGACATAAAGATCGTCTGTGTTAATTGAAAAAGTGCCATCAACAGCATCATGGATATTTACAGAACCACCTTCATTTTGAATATAAAGTGCTCCTGAAGAGGCAGCGCCTCCACTTACAGTTTGAATCTCGTTGTTATCTAAAGCTAAAAAGTCAGTTGCTGAGGCACCTATTCGCAAAGCTCCACCGCCAGTAGCGCCCACATCTGTAGAGTCCCAAAGCACCAATTTTGTTCCTGGAGAGGTGGTGCCAATGCCGAAGTTGCCAGAGGAGTCCAAAGTGAGTTGCTGTGATGCTCCCGTATCATCAAACACCCTAAGTCCATTTCCTTGCGCATAAATATTTGTGTAGCTGCTAGTTGTTCCAGCAAATAAAGTATCATTAATGTAATATGCAAGTGCTCCGCCAACGCTATTTATCCCGCCCTCAACATCTAATTTGTATCCAGGTGTTGCTGTTCCAATACCAATATTAGTGCCATCATCAAACATGACTGAGTCTGTAACCTCAGAGGCGGTAGTCCACTTAGTGACATAGTTAGGAGTGCCAGAGCCAGTAACTCCTGATGAGCCAGCGGCGACTGCTCTCCAATCGGTACCGTTACAGTAGTAAAGCTCATTTTGCGCAGCATCGTAGTACTGCTTGCCTTCATTGGTGGCGTTACAAGTACCGGCGTCTACTTGAAGAGAAGGACCTAAAGATAAAGTGCTAGAGATAGTAGCACTTCCACCTACCTCTAGAATATCTTCGATGTAAAGATCATCATCAGAAGCTGCCAGGGAAGCGGTGCCTGAGTCAGAGATAATATTGTAAGCTTGGCCAGCTACACCACCTATGGCAAAGGTGTCGGTGTCAGCTAAAAGAAGCTGACCACCACCTGATTGAATGGTCAGATCACCGGTGGTAGTAAAGATGGTGGAGGCACCATCAAAAGTGATATCAGTATCAGCAATAGTAACTTCGCCATTGCTATCAAATAATCCATCGGCCTGAAGTTCACCCTCAATCTCAACATCTCCAGCTACACCTAGATCATTGTCTCCATTAGCTAAGGCATAAGAACCAGTTCCAATATCTGTTAAAGCTCCATCAATGGTGAGCTCTGTGGTGGGATTAAGATCTAGAGTTCCAGCTGTAGTTAGAATCAGATCTCCAGAAGAGATAGTAGATAGAGTCAAGTTTCCTGAAGTAGCACTGACATTACTTGCCCCAGTCCCATCAATAGAGAAGGTAGATGAGGAAAGAATATCTGTAGTCCCAGTCACATCTATATCTAGATTAGCTCCTGCATTTATATCAACTAAGGAACCAGACAAAACAAGGTTGCCTGCTGGATTAATAGTTAAGTGAGAAGAGTCTGTAGTAGCTAGAGTTAAGTCAGTCCCATCTGAAGAGATTGATATATAGTCTCCAGTATCATCATCTGGTTGAAGACGTAAGTCTGCAGTTGATTGAATAGCTAGATTCCCACTCCCATCAACAGTAAAGTGAGCATCATATGTATCATCTGTGTGGGTTAATCTTAGTTGTTCAGTAGTTGTAAGGATTTCAGCTTTGGCATCTGGATCAGCATCTCCAATACCAACATTAGTCCCATCATCAAAGATGACGCTATCTCCAAGAGTAGAACCATCTGGTGTCCATTTAGCAACATAGTTAAGTGTGCCTGAGCCTGCAGTAGCAGCTCCCATGGCTGTCCAGGCAGTGCCATTACAGAAATAGTATTTATTTTCTGCAGCATCATAGTACTGCTTGCCCTCATTGGTGGCGTTACAGGTGCCAGCATCTACTTGAAGAGAAGGGCCTAAAGAGAGAGAAGAAGAGAAAGAAGCATCTCCAGCCACATCTAGGTCAAAGAGAGGAGTATTCTTACCAATGCCGACCCTATCATTAGAGGCATCAATAGAAAGAGTGTTAGAGTCAAAGTTTAAAGCATCAACGGCACTATTGAGGGTAACATCCACGGTTTGAGTAGAGAGATCTAGAGTAGGAGAGTCAATATCAATGGCAGTAGATCCAACTAATTGAATAGTGGGCTCAGTTAAAGCTAGAGTGCCATCTGCTTCGTTTATTATGGTAGCAGCGTTTTCAAAAGTGATTCTTCCACCTAGAGTTAGATCGCCTGTATCCGAGAGATTGTAGGTAGCTCCATGGAAGTAAACATCATTTGTTCCATCTGGGTTTAGAGTCAGATTGCCAGCTGAAGCAATAGTCAGGGTGGAGGCATCTGTAGTAGCTAGGGTTAGATCAGTCCCATCACTAGTGAGCTGAACATAGTCTCCGGTGTCTGCATTGGGTTGAAGATTAATGGCGCCCGTAGTACTACCGCCAATGGTCAAGAGTTGGTTTTTAGTAGTTCCAATAATTCCTGATGCATCTAGAGTCAGATTGCCAGAAACAGTCGCATTACCAGCCACGTCTAGTTTTTCTCCTGGAGTCGCTGTCCCCACACCCACATTCCCACCAGGCATTAATCCCAAGTGAGTAGTCCCACCAGTAGTGATTTGCTTATTCCCCGTCGCTGAAGAGAGACTCAATACTGAAGTATCACCACCAATCTCTAAAGTAACATCAGGAGTGTAGAGAGTTCCTGAATCAGAATCCAAACTTAAGTTACCAGCTGCATCAGAGATAGTAGAGCCGCCGACTTTAAAGTAACCAGTAGAGCCATCTCCAACTGTCAAACCAGGGTTAGCAATATCTGCAGCTACAATATCATTAAACTTGGCATTACCTCCCGAAGTAACATAGTAAGTTGTCCCATCAGCAAAGTAGACATCATTATCAAATTGAGTATCACCAACAACTTCTAGTTTGTAGCCTGGGGTGGCAGTCCCAATTCCAATGTTGCCGCTGGGATTGAGAATTAAGTTACCTGTAGTGGAGTTGCCTAGAGTCAAAGACTGCAAAGCAGTGGTAGCGAGAGTCCCATCTGCAGTCAAGTAAGCACCGCCCGCTACTCCAGCTGAAACAGAGGCGGTAGGAGTGCCAGAGTCAACGTTTAGGAAAGCAAATTTAGCTGAGGTGGAGGCTGTGCCGCCTATCAAGACATCCCAAGTAGAGTTGTTAGGGAAGATAGACCCCAAGCTTTCTGTCCATAATCCACTGCCGCCTGCACCACCGTCATCATCAGTACAAGTAACTATTCCAGAGGCGTCGGCTGTTAAAGTACCGCCGTTAGCATTTCCAGAGCAGTCAAAGCCGGTTAAAACAAGATCATCGACCGCAGTCAAAACTAAATCACCAGTAGTGATAGTAGATAGAGTCAAGTTTCCTGAAGTAGCACTGACATTACTTGCCCCAGTCCCATCAATAGAGAAGGTAGATGAGGAAAGAATATCTGTAGTCCCAGTCACATCTATATCTAGATTAGCTCCTGCATTTATATCAACTAAGGAACCAGACAAAACAAGGTTGCCTGCTGGATTAATAGTTAAGTGAGAAGAGTCTGTAGTAGCTAGAGTTAAGTCAGTCCCATCTGAAGAGATTGATATATAGTCTCCAGTATCATCATCTGGTTGAAGACGTAAGTCTGCAGTTGATTGAATAGCTAGATTCCCACTTCCATCTACAGTAAAGTGAGCATCATAAGTATCATCGGTATGAGTTAACCTTAATTGTTCAGTAGTCTTAAGGATTTCAAGTTGTGCATCTGGGTCAGTGTCTCCGATTCCGACACTTCCACCCTCATCAATCACCCCAAATGGTGTTCCGCTGGAGTTCTGCCATTGCATGATGTCAGCTGTAGCACTGGGGCCGGCCTTGACTACTAGGGCAGTACCGCCAGCATAAGTCGCACTCAAGGTGGCGCCTGGGGCAGAGAGGTAAGCAGTCGAGATGACTCCACCCAATCCATCAGGATCAAAAACAATGTCTCCATCACTGCCGGAGGTGGTAGTTAGATTCAAAGCTTGACCTTCTAGAGTAAAAGTACCCGAAACAGATTTAATCTTCGGGGAAACTTCGCCCAGAACAATGTCGCCCACACTATCCATAGTGACAATCGAGTCAACTGTGGCTGCTCCAGAGGCGGTAATGGGATAGCCCTGAACTGTCTCGGCATTTAAGGCATAGGCAACAGTTCTAATGGGTTGTCTGGGAGTGAGGGTTTCCGCCTCAACTAGCGCCTCTAGCCAAACATTGGCATTTTCAGAGAAAACATCAGAAGTAATCTCACTGCCACAGTCATCGCCTAGATTAACAGTGAAGATGCCATCTTGATCTGGAGTCACGCTGCAGGCTGTTGAATCCCAGAGACTGCTTCCGCCAGAGAGGGCATCATATAGATAGAACCTCATGCTGGTGCTAGAGGTGATTGGATTTTGAGCAGTGTCAGTTAGTCGACCCTGAAAAGATAGAACTCGATTGGGTCGAGTTGGAGAGCTAGGATAGGCGAGTGGACCAGAGGTTTCGACAAACAATTGTCTGTAGCCAAAGTAACCTAACCCCAAGAAGACTAGGACTATAAAAGCCAGGTTAAGATAAGGAAGCAGCCAACGCTTGGTTTGAACCGGGACAACCTGCTTGATGTTTTGCTCGACATGACTAGTTAATTTTCGGAGTCTCTTCTTCAGGCCAAAGCGTTGATTTTGACCCAGCGATGGTTGTTTGGTGGCTTGACCTAGTTTGAAATGAGAGGCTGTTGGGGTGAGTTCGGGTTTAATTTGAGCTTTTTTGATTTTGACTCCAGATAAGGATTCAACTGAAACTTGATTCATCCACTTGAGATCATGCTCAATCAAGCCTTCTGTTTGCAGCCACCAGCCAAATTGAGAAATACTAGAAAGCTTACGAGTAATTGAAGATTCTTTCAGGCCTTTCCCGAGTTGGTAACTGACAAACTCGGCAAGTTTGGGTTTTGTAAAAAGAGTTGTTAATTGTCCAATGTTGGAAAATCTAACGAATTGGCGGATATCAGAGCGATAATTTCGCACAGTTGCCGATGAGCAGCCATCTCTTTTTACTGCCAATAGGTACTCATGGAGAAAAATATTCGCCTGGTGGGGAGGAAAGTCTTTGACAAACTGAATCAAAAAGGATTGCACCTGAGGTGAGATCGAGGAATTAAGCTGAGTCTCGGTTAAAAACTGACGAATCTCATCGACTGACCAGGATTCGTAGTCAGTTTTCCAGTCAAGAAGCTTGAGGTAAAGGGATTCTGCCTGTCGAGCGATATCCCCAATAACGTAATTTTGTGTCAAAAAGGTGGAAAAACTTTTTTGGAGGCTGGTTAGGTATCGTTGTTTGGCAGGCATCGTCTTTTTGGTGTGTCTCAAAGTCTATACCAGATTCATTAGACACACTTTTGGGTATATTCAAAGTTTATGCAACTTGGGGTGAGGCGTCAAGACTTGAGAGAGAGCTCAAGAAGTTGTCAATTGTGAGTTTTTAGGCTTTCCAGTCTAAACCAAATTGACTGCGGTTAATTTTCATGGTTTTCATACGATCAATAAACCACTCAAACTATTACATGCGTGCGTATATACGCGTGCATAGATAAAACAAAGGGGTATTTTTACCCCAATTTATCTACTTGTTTACCTAGTTAGAAAACGTGTAGTATATGAAGGAGAATGTAAGCAAGAGAGTTTTACCTCGAGCAAAATAATTTATGATCTAGTTTATTATGTTTCGGGTAAAGAAAATTGTGGATAAATCCAAAAAGTTATTAACAATGAGTGGTTTATAAAGAATGCAATATCTACCATAAATATTCACATCTAGACTAGAGAATAACCCGAAGTATGAAAACCAATACTAAAAAACTTCTCACCTGGCTTTACAGCACAGCAGAACAGACCGCTTATGTGACTGATTACTCTCAACTAGAATTGATCTTGCCCGATATGACTGAGGGTGGACGTCGATCCTTAGTTCATTATCTTTCCCAGAAACACTTGATTCGTAGTGAACGACTTGGGGAAAAAACCAGCATTAGTCTGACTTCTCATGGCATGGATGCTTTAACCGTTCAATTTCCGGTCTTTTCTCCGGCTTTGCAGCAATGGGACGGCAAGTGGTCAGCCTTAGTCTTTCTAAATGGTCCTAAAGGTGACCTTCACTTCAGGTATCTGCGCCAATTACTCTTGGATCAGCATGCATTTTGTTTAACTAGAGGAATGTATCTTTACCCTGGAGAGTTTCCTAGTCAAATCACCAATGTTTGTAAAGATATGTATGTGGGTGCAGTGATGATGATAAAAATAGAGGAATGGCGCTTTGGTGACGAGCGGGAATTAATCAATCAACATTATATGTTATCGGATTTGGTGGAAATCTTCTCTGGTATTAGCAGCGAGATAAATCAACTGCTAAGGGTGAAAAAAGAGCAAAAAAGATTGACAAAGAAGTCTCGATCACTAATATTTTCGGTATTTGATCGTTTATTCAATGTTTTGAGTCAGGACCCTGGTTTCATTCATCATTACTATCCTGATGTTCCAAGCGTCAGAGATTTACTGGCACAGCTTCACTCGATCATGGAGCTTGATTAGAGCTGACTTTGGGTTTTATTTCTAGTATTTACTCATTAAGTGATGTTAATTGATATCTTTTGTTTAATTTCGGGGAATAACTATTATACCTAGTTCGGGTTTAAGGTTTTTGACAAAAGCTTTGATAATTTGATATAGAAAGCTATCTTGGTAAGCATATTTTACATAATGCATGAATATTCTACCAGGCTTTGCAGTAATAATTCTGGAATCATGCATAAATAGAGATTTGATGAATATATGACTATTGTTGATGCAAAAATAAAGCGAAAATAATCAAAACTGAGTTATAGGAAGGAAAGAGTGGTTCTAGGTTGTTTTTATGCAGCCTTTTTCAAGGTTGGAATTAAGTGGAGTTGTTTTGTTGAGACATCTACAGAGTATTTGGTTACCGGCGAGTTGTTTTCGACCCAGATAAATCCTGGTTTAGTGATGGCGAGTAATAGTTCTTGGGCAGGTAGATGAGAGAAAAAGGTGCCACTCTTATCTGTTTGAGTCAGGGCTGCGAATTGATGACTAGCTGGGTCGATTACCGCAACAATGGTGTTTTCTAGAGCTTGACCGCCCTGGTCGATAATACTTCCAGTTAAGTTTGGTGTTTTAAACCAATAGAAGGCTTTATAGCCCACCTCTAGACAGTAGCTCCCAAAAATAACTACATTCCAGATAGAAGGGAAGATTAAGGCAAGAATACCGGTCGCCACAAATAGGGGGAGGAATAAGACAGTTAGGAGTTGGCTGTACCTGTAGAGAGAGAATCCAAGGCGGTTATTTTCTGACTCTATAAGGTCGACAGGAACGAGATACAATAGTTGGTTTTTCGAGGGAAATTTATCAGATACTTCAAATATTTCACCTCGATAAAATTCTGAAATGGTCAGGTATTTAGGTCTGGCTTGATTGGTGGGGAAGCGGTAATCAGGATGAGAGATGGTGAGCTGGTATTTGCCTGGTAATAAATTTATTCCTCGATAAATTCCATGTTTATCAGTCACTACTACATCAATCAGCTTTGATTTTTCGTCCCTAATCTCGACTAATGCAAAAGGAATGCCTTGATGAGTCTGGCTGTCGTAGACCAAGCCCTGTGGTTTCCCCGCAGGTATTAAGCGTAATGCCTGAAGGGTTCTCCAGATCAAATGAGGCGAGAGGCTTCTACCGAAACGACTCAGCATGGCTAGTAAGGCTAAGAGAGCTAGTAGTAGCAGCAATAGTAGAGCTGCGATAGGAAGAAGGCTGGTGACGGTGGTGGCGATGTAGGCTCTTGCTCCTGGGGGAACGGCTGCCACAATTGCCTTAAGTGGTGCGGGCAAATTTTCCCAAGCTTCTTGAAGAATCTCATGAGCAATCTCGATCGGGGGGACAAGAGGAATGACTATCAGAGGAGAAGGTGGTGGGCTAGTTGGCGGAACTGTAGGCGGGCTGGGAGTTACTCCTGGGGTAGGAGAAACATCGGGGCTTGGTGTCGGGCTGGGTGAAGCAGGTGGATAAACAATCACTTGGGTTTTGATGATGATCTGAACGTTGTTCAAGACACTCACTAGACCAGCTTGATCGGTAATGGTGAAATCAAGAGTAATGATCGTATCTCGAGGAAGAATGCCCAATTGCTGACCCCAATTGCCGTTAATGTCAGTCGTGGCAGTAAAAGTTTGGGTGGGATCATCAGGGATGGTGATGGTCAGCACGACGGTGCTGTTAGCCTCACCATTACCAAGCAACTTAGGTTGGTTTTCGCTTAGCTCGATTGGGTCTGTGGGGACGGTGCTTATATCTTGAGCAGAGATAGAGGTGCTCACCTCACCAATTGCTGTCAAGACAAAACTGGGTGCTTGAGTATCGACGGTAAAACTCCAAGTCGCTGAGTCAGTTCCGTTTTCTAGAGTATCAAGAGCGATAATCTTCCAAGTGTGTAAGCCGTCGGCAATGAGCTCCTTGACCGTCAAAGAGTAATACTCTGTAGCTTCATCGTAATCAAGGGTAAAACGAGACGTCTCAGCGTCATTGGGAGGTATATCAGTGATCAGGACAGAGCCATCAACCAGGAGTTCATACTCCTTAATGCCATTGGCATCGGTCGAACCCTTCCAAACAAAAGTAACATAGCCAGTAGTAACATAACTGTTGTCTTCAGGTGAGATCAAAATTGGCGTCGTGGGGGGGATGTTGTCTGCGACAGTTGCAGAAACAGTCACTTCTTCAGTTTTGGGATCAGCGTTAGGGGTAGCTTGTGCCTGGGCTAGAGCAGGAAGCAGGGTTTGAAAAAGCGTCAAAAAAAAGCTGATTAATAGGGCAGAGACTATAGACATTTTAATCGAGTATATCGGAAATTTGAAAAGGGGAGAATGAGTAAAAGATTTATCCTTGAAGCTTAGTTGTCAAACTTTTGTAGCTTCTCTTGCTCAAGTTCTGAAACCTTATTCTCCAACATTTCAATTTGGTTTTGTTGATTACCTCGACGATGATGAAGATGACGACGAATCACAATGATAATTACTACCAGCACCATCAGCACGATGAGGGCAGCCAACAACAAGGTCACTGGTAAAAGCCAAAAACTAGTGGTAGCAATGGCTAGTTGTCCTGAAGTGCCATAACTCATGACAGCTTTGGCTGTGTAGGGTCCAAAACCCCAAATTCGATCCCACTCACCCTCAAAATCTCTAGCAATAAAGGGAAAGACGTTTTTAGTTTCTAGCTCGATGGTTTCAACTTTACGACCCAGGAGATTATAGATCTCGACTCCAACTTGAGGGCTGATGTGAATGTCGGATTGGTTATCAACGGTGAAGGTAAAAGGAACTGGTCCAAACTCAGAAAATTTAGGGAACTTCAGCTCACGAATGAAAGCAGCTTCATTGATAGGACCATCAACAGTCACGTAGAGAAGGGTGCCGACTCTTTGTTGAAGAGAGGCAGCTGAGCTACGACCTGGGTTGAAGTCTTGGTTATTTCCACCTGTGTTGGGTTGGTGAGTGATCATGGCATAGTGTCCGCCAGGTAGAGCATCAGCCGGGACATCAATGACAATATTAATGGTGGCGATCTTTCCTGGCTGAACGACTTGCACGCTGGGGGTTAACATTAGCCAAGAAGATAGACTCCAGCGATTTGAGGTTTCACCCTCAATAGGAATGGGAGTTCCGCCGTTAAGATCAACAATAAAGTCTTGAGCCAAGCTTTGTGTAGTAACAGCCTGTGAGCTGCCGTTACGAACACGGACACTGGTTTGAAGTTTTTCACCAGGCTTAATTCTCAAAGAAAGGTCTTCTCCCAGGCGGGGAGGAATGGCGGTCAGTGAAGACTCTGCTAGGGCTGCAGATTGAGCAAAGACGGCTTGAGCACTGAATAGAAATGAAATTAAGGTGATGATGAGGGCAGATTTTTTCATGGTTTATTTCATTTTAAAAAGTAGCCGTGGCGGTATAAGTAATAAAGTTTTCGTAGTTACCAGCAGCGGTAGTCGCGGCGGGGATCATGCGGTAGCAAGCAAAAAGATTTTCATTATCAGCCACGGTGTTACTGCCAAAAATTTCTTGGGCGGACTGGCCATCTTCAGTATCAGCAAATTGTTTGGCACAAAAACTAGCTCCAGAGCAAGCACCGGTTCCTTCATCATATTCAAAGGCTTCGGCATTGCCGTTACTAATTGAAGAATTAGAATCATAGAGAGAGTAAGCAAAACCCTTGGTGGCATTGGCATCCCATTTATCAAAAGCAGTGTGACTCATGGTAGTTGCATCTCCCTTAGAATCAGGGATGCAGTCAGGATTACCTGCAGCAGTCGGATCACCCGCACAAGCACCTCCGCTTCTTCCCATTTGATCATTAGCAATGGCAGTCACGCTGTAGCCATTAGTAGCATTAGTAGAAATAGTCAGAGATTGAGCGGCATCGGTGAATGAATCTAGGGGGACATCTCCAAAAGGAACGGCTGCAGCAGTAGTCAAGACGTCAGTAGCAGTTCCGCAAGCGGAAACCCCTGAAGCAACGCCGACAATCTTGAAGGTAATCTGGGCGGGTACAGCTGCAGTCACTTTAACGGCTTCAATTATACCCACTCCCACCGCTGTTGAATCTTGTAAGACTAAACTGCTATTTAGATGCTGCACAATAATACTGTGAGAATCAGCGACTCCGGTATGGTGAGCGCTCTTGGGGGCTGGGTTGATCACTGAGGCAATGACAATTGCATCATTGGAAGAGGCATCAAAAGCTGTCCCCACCGCACCAGTTCCAGAATAAGCACATTCATAAACGTGGTAGTCAACTCCAGCGATAGTCTCGGCTGAGGCGGTTGCTGCACCAGTCACAAAATCATAAGTGGCGGTGGCATTACTGGGGCAAGTCACTGTGGGAGCTGAAGCACCAAACTCAAAGTAACCCCCATCAGGAATACCATCCGATGAGGCGGCATCATTAGCTAGTGATGGAACTAAAACACGAATGGTGCCATTAGCAATGGCGTTGGCGGTGGTGAAGCGAACGGTTTGAGTAGCAGACTGACTTGAGATGACATCATCAGCTGCCTCAGTGTCCCCTGAAGCTAAGCCAGTAGTAATAGAAATGGTAGAAAGAGAGCTGGTGCTAGCCACGGTGTGAGTAGCCAAGCTTCCAGCGTTACCAATAGCCAGGACATCTCCCTGAACTAATTGAGCTGAAGAAGTAGAAGGATAGTCACCTGCATCAGTATCGATAATGACGATCGATGAACCCACAGTATTGCCTGAATCCAGCGCACCTCGAAATGAGAGGCGGGGATTAGAGAGAGTCACAGAAACACTAGTGAGACTGTCAGCTTTTCCTTGGTCTGCGACAAAGGTTGTTCCAACCAGAAGTAATCCAGTAATAAAAAGGGCAACAGTTTTTTTATTTGGTAAAAAATATTTTTTCATATAGTAAAAGCCAAGTTTGATCACAAACACACTTGACTAAAACAGCGCTTCTTTAAATATGACAGTTTTTTTTATAAAGTTCAAGTATTCACTACTTCTTTTTTTTAGGAATTTTAACTAGTATTTTTACTCTGGCTTTGTTCAAATTTTTGATAAATAGCGTACAAAATAACTCCAAAGATTAAGAGTCCGATAACAGAAAATGGGAGGGCTAATACTTTTTGGGTCCGCTCATGAGCAATTTCGTTATCTTGATTAGCGCTTGAGAGTTCAACTGTCACTTCGTATGGTCCGATTAAAAATGGTGGTTTATAGTTGGGTTTTTCAAAAACAACTTCGTCTTCTGGAGATAGATCTGAGGGATCTTGGAGGAGGGTTCTTAATTCCCTAGTGCTATCAGCCAAGATTACATCTGGATAAACAAACCATTGCTTGAGTTCTTTTTTTGACCAACCATGACGGAGTTTGATTTGACCTCCAGCCGCAACGGCATTTCGACCCGTATTTTTGACAAGGGTGGTAAATTTTATCGAGGCAAAGCTATCAATAATTTTGGGAAGTTTGATTTGATCAATTAATAACTCTCCTAAATTATCATAGTCATTTTGAATAGAGAGAATGACATTGCTAGCTACAGCTCCTGAAGCTTGAGTGCTGCCGCCATCAAAAACAACGGTGGTATCTGGAATGGCTGTCAGGACTAAAGAGAGTGGAAACTCATCTTGTTTGGCATGAAGAGGAGGATCAATCGCCAGTACTAGTTCTATCTGAGAACCCGGTATGAGCTTAAATGGTATTCCTAGTTCTTGGCCTGGATTTTGCAGTTGAATGTAACTAAGCTGGGATGGTTTTTGCAAAATTGGTGTCCCAGTCAAGCCATCAGTAGCAAAGTCAACCAATTCAGGCATGACCTCAATGGCAACTTTGCCGTCGTATTTAAGTAAAATGCGGTGAGTAATAGAAGTACCCGGTTTAACGGTCAGATAAGCCGTGGGGGGAAAGATAACTAGATCAAGATCAGGGTCAAGAGTTTGAGCACTAACTCGAGAGGGAGATAGAATCAAGAGTGATAATAGTAGGAAGAAAATTGTTTTTATTTTCATATTAATATCCTGGCACGGCCACATAGACTACTCCAGTCTGGTAATTACCCGCTGCTTGGTTGCCATCAATGCCTATTTTGTAAGTCACCGTTGCTTGTTCAGAGCTGGCTATATCTGTGTCGCTCATGATGACCTGCATATCTTCTGCAGTGGAATCATCAGCAAACTGCCTGAAGTAAGTACCATCTAGAAAGTCAGCCGCTGCATCGTCTCCAACTACGTTAAAACCAAAGCCAGGGATGTCTTGATCGGTCCAGACTCCAGCTATGGCTTGAGTGCAAGTGCCGGCATCACAGGTGGTGTCAGCAATAGTGGAGGAGCCATTGCTATGAGTCATCGGGGTTTGCTCATAAGCATAGATGGTGTAACCGCCAGCTCCTCTAGTAGTGATGGTGAGTTTATTAGCAGCACTGTTGTGTACGCCTACCGTCAGCTCTCCCAGATCTATGGCGGTATTATCGATACTGAATCCAAAAGTTTGAATCTGATAGATATACTGAAAACCGCTCCCGATAAAGTAACTTGAGCTGCCATATTCTCCAAAAGGTCCTGGGGCAGTTTGGCCAATGGTGTAGGTGAGGCCATAACTAGCAGTATCTCCACCTCCTGAGCCGATATTAAAATTTCCAAACTGAATTACGTAGGAATTTGACTCAAGCCTCTCAGCCAATGCAGGTGAGGCTGATCTTCCAGCTAAAAAAATAAACAGCGGACCGAGAATAATGAGCCATTTTTTCATAGCTTAGTCGACCGATTTAAGGCGGCTTAAAAGTTTTTCTATTTCTATTCTGATCAAATGAAGCTGTCCCTTGATAGATTGAGTGTTGTGGGAGTGATCGAGGAGCTTCTCGAGTTGGTTAATTTTAGGCTCGAGGAAGTTTTGTAAAAAGTTTTTTAGCTGAAACTCTTCTGACTCAAGGAGTTGGAGCTCTGCCGATTCATTTTTGATAATCAGCCGGTCTTTGATCACTTCCTCGTGTTGGAGTTTGGCAAAGATGAAGAATGCCATGATGATAGGCAGAGTTGCTAGAGAAACTAACTCGTGCTGAGCTAGGTTGGGAGAGAGGCCGTAGTGAAATAATATGATCAGTAAAGTCACAAAGATACTGGTTCCAACATGGCTAGAGAAAACCACAAAAAAGAGATGGATGTAAGCCAGGGGATAGAACCAACTGGCGGTGTTGCCAGTCGCACCAATCAGGAGTAAAAAAGCCATCGTAGCCAGCACGGTTTCGATAGACATAAAAGTTGGCATGATGTGCCAGGCTTTGGTTTTACTCAGGCCCTTAATCAAGAAATAGAGCAAACTAATGCCAGCAAAAGCCTGGAGGGAGTACGGTTGAAGACTGGGAATGTGAAGCCACCAATAAATCAAGCCTATTCCTAAAGTCATGGAGATGGAGTGAAAAACGATTGAGAGGCGGGCAGACATAGAGACAGTATAGCGTGAAACTAGTGGGGGTTTCACTAATAAAAACAAAAAATCCCGCATTGAGCGGGATCTTGAGTGTGTTTGCGGGTAATTCCCGTAACCGAAACCTATCAACTTAGATATTAGCTTATTATTTTATTATTTTCAATAAGTATTTGAAGTGTGGACAGGACGAGAATCGAACTCGCAAACCAAAAATGATAAGTTCCGGTTCTACGCCAGTAGCCTGCCCGACACCTGGATAGTGAAGCAATCTGAAGTGACAGGAAGTGTAGAGAGTACGAAGCTCTTTTTCTGGTAAAATAAAGAAATTCTATGTCCAAGATTTACGACCACACCAAAATTGAAGAAAAATGGCTCCAACATTGGGAGGAAAATAAGCTCTTTCTTCAAACTGAAAGCCAAGAGATTAAAGATATTAAGGATAAGATGTATCTCTTGTTTGCCTTTGCCTATCCATCTGGAGAGGGACTGCATGTGGGTCATGTTGAGAGTAAAACCGCGCTAGATATTTTGGCCAGATATTACCGAATGAATGGGAAGAACGTCTTTTTCCCCGTGGGCTGGGATGCTTTTGGTTTGCCAGCCGAGAACTATGCCATTAAAACTAGCGTGCCTCCAGTTGAGACTACTAAAAATGCCATTAATACTTTTCGTCGTCAGATCAAGCGTCTAGGGATTTCTTATGACTGGGCCAATGAAATTGCTACTTGTCATCCTGGTTATTACAAATGGACCCAGTGGCTATTTTTACAGCTCTATCAAGCCGGTATTGCATATCAAGACACGGGGATGGTCAATTGGTGTCCATCTTGCCAAACAGTCTTGGCTAATGAGCAGGTGGTCGAGGGTGCTTGCGAGCGTTGTGAAACAGAGGTAACTCAAAAAGACATGGAGCAGTGGTTTTTTAAGATCACCGACTATATGGATGAATTAATCTCAGGGTTGGATCAAGTTGATTGGCCAGAACCGACTAAACAACAACAATTGAACTGGATCGGCAAGAGTGAGGGTGTGACCTACACCCAAAAAGTAAAAGATCTAGACATCACTCTAGAATCATATGATTCTGTACCTCAAACCTACATGGCTCAAACATTCTGTGTAATTGCGCCTGAACACAAATTGGTTCCAAAGCTTGTCCATGGCACCAAACATGAGGAGTCTGTGACCGAGTTTGTGGAGGCGTTCAAGAAGCGCAAAATGAAGAATCGCTTTAAGGTGGATAAAGAAATCGAGGGTATTTTTACTGGTCGCTACATCGAGGACCCTTTTGGGACTGGAGATCTGCCAATCTGGATCGCTACTTTCGTGATTCCTGACTACGGAACTGGGTTTGTGAACTGCAGTGCTCATGATGAGCGTGATTTTGAGTTTGCCAAGAAATACGATATTGGGCTGCGACCGGTCATGTTCCCAAGTGATAAAAAAGAAGCAGAAAAAGTCAAAAACCTTGAGTACTGTTATCACCATGCTGTAGATGGAGTTTTGACCGCTCCAGAGAAATTTAGTGGAAGACGTTGGGACGAAGTCAGAGAAGATGTTATCGAGCATCTCGATAATCTTGGTGTTGGGAAACAGACGACTCAATACAAGCTTCGCGACTGGTTGATTTCCAGACAACGTTACTGGGGAGCACCAATTCCAATCGTATATGACCCACAAGGCAAACCTCATCCGGTTAAAGAAGAACATTTGCCTTGGGAGTTGCCCACGGACGTTGATTTTAAGCCTACTGGAGAATCACCTCTGAAATCTTCCGCAGAGTTTAAAGCCAGGACCGAGAAGCTCTATGGTAAAGGCTGGATTCCAGAATATGACACTATGGACACCTTTGTAGATTCAAGTTGGTATTACTTGCGTTATGTCGCTTCTAGAGATGAGGCAGCTTTCTCAGATCAAGACCAGCTTCAGAAGTGGTTGCCAGTCGACTTTTACATGATAGGTCCAGAGCACATTGTGTTGCACCTTTTGTACTCGAGGTTTTTTACTAAATTTCTCCGCGATCAAGGCCATTTAAAATTTGATGAACCTTTCATGAAGATGCGTCATCAGGGGATGATTTTAGGTCCAGATGGAAAAAAGATGAGTAAAAGCAAGGGAAATGTGATTAATCCTGATGAAGTAGTCGAGAAATTTGGGGCAGATACGCTACGCATGTACGAGATGTTCATTGGTCCTATCGAGGCAGATAAGCCGTGGGACGTGAGTGCAGTCTCTGGAAATTATCGCTTTTTGAACCGGGTTCATAAACTAGTTCAAACATGGTCAGTAGTGTCTAATGATCTGGAGATTTATCCTCACGAAGGATTACAACGTAAGCTTAATCAGACTATTAAAAAGGTTGATCACGACATTCCGGCCCTCAAATTTAATACCGCTATTGCGGCCATGATGGAGTTAATCAACGTCTGGGAGGCAGCAGTGAAGGAAAGTGATGGGCCAGCAGTAATTAGTCAAAAAGATGTCCTGGCATTTATTAAAATCTTGGCTCCTTTTGCACCTTTTTTGGCAGAGGAGTTGTATCAAGAAGTAGTTGAAGAATCAGCCGAGAGTATTCACCTAGATACTTGGCCAGAGTGGGATGAAGAATTGGCTTTAGAGCAACAAGTTATCATTCCAGTTCAAGTTAAGGGTAAGCTGAGGGGAGAGGTGGTTATAGATCACACTCAACTAGAGGAAAAAGAGCTAATTTTAGCAAAAGCTAAAGAGTTGAGTTCAGTCCAGGCCTATCTTGAGGGCAAAGAAATAATTAAAGAAATCTACATTCCAGGCAAAATAGTGAGTTTGGTGACTGATTAATCTGCTTACTTCTACACTTATTGTAATTATTTTTTTCTAGAGTGGAGCTGTGTTTGATGAAAAAACTCTGGTTTCAGATAAAAAATTTCTAGACTGGCAATTAATTTTGTTTGTTATTTTGGGATTGGTTGGCTTGGTGGCTGTGAGTGGCGGATTATATTTCTTAATGAACACGACCAATCAAGCTTGCATTACAGAGGAAATCGCCCCAGATGCTTCAAAATCAGCTGTTTTAACTAGTGCACGTAATCAGATCTATGTTGATCTAGCTGGGGCGGTCAAACAACCCGGTTTATATGAATTATCAGCCAATCATCGTTTGGCCGCAGCGATTGATCTAGCTGGGGGTTTTGCTGACAATGCCAATCAAGAGTTTATTTCTCAAGAGCTTAATCTTGCTCAAAGGCTTAAGGATGGAGATAAGATCTATATTTCCTCTCAAGAAGAGCTGGAATACGCTCAAGAAGTAGCGGAGTTTTGTAATCAGCAAGCGGAATCCAACCAGAGTGATTTTATGACTCAAGTTTCGATCAATCAGGCTAGTCAAGAAGAACTTCAAACCCTTGATGGCATAGGTGAGAAAAGAGCAGAGGATATTGTGGCGGGGAGACCATATCAGCAATTAGCTGATTTGGTGGAAAAAGAGGTCCTCACGCCCACGATCTACAAAAACATTGAAAACTTACTTAAGTTGTGACTTTCGTGTTATTTAATAGCTATGTTTATAGCATTATGAATAAACTAAAAATATATATTTATATCATTTTAATAATATTTATATTTGCATCTATTATGCAAAAATTAGTTTTGACCCAGAAATATATAGATAGTCAGGCCATTACCACTCGAGTTCTATTAACGAATAATCTGCAAGATTGCTTTATAAAAACCATTGAATATTCGTTTTTTTTACCTAATTGTGACCAATTTGAGGCAGTTTCTCTTCTCGAGGTAGTTAGCAGTCTTAGTAATAAGACTGATAAGAGCTTTTTTTCGCCAAAAAGGTTGGAAGTTCAAGCTGTTAACCAATTTCAAATCAAGAGAGCTTCGGTAAAGTATTGGTGGAGCAGAGCTAAAATTTGGAGTCGAGTTTCAAAAAGCTATCTACTCGAGAGAATTGAGCCTTATTTACCTTCAACTCACTTTTCTCTAGTGGAAGGGATGGTCTTTGGAGGAGCAACTCAGTTATCTCAAGATCTTCAGCGAGATTTTAGAGTAACTGGTCTAACTCATGTGGTTTCTGCCTCTGGTTACAACGTTTCTGTGGTGGCTAGTTTGATTTTAGTAATTTTCAAAAAAATATTTCCCCGTCGAGTGGCGGGTTTAGTAGCAATTGTCATGGTTTGGATTTATGCTTTGATGGCCGAAATGGTGCCACCAGTGATACGAGCATCGATAATGATTTCAATAAATTTAATTGCCGCACAGGTCTTTTTAAGGCAATATCAGGTCTTATTCGTTTTGTTTTTAGCCATCGCGATCATGTTGTATTTTCAGCCTTTTTACGCCCATAGTTTGTCATTTTGGCTGTCAACACTGGCTACACTAGGCATCATCCTGATTTTGCCACTTCTAGAGAGCAATCAAGGAGTATTTCAACGTCTGAGCACGGGTCAATTGGCAGGAGAAAACAATCCTAGTTCAACCAATATTTTTTTAGAATCCCTCCGGGTTACACTAGCCGCTCAAAGTCTTACTTTACCTCTAGTAGCGATGGTTTTTGGCGAGGTAAGTCTATTGAGTTTTTTAACCAATACTTTTTTGTTGTGGATGACTCCCTTGATTACCTTATCTGGTTTAGGATTGATGGTTTTAGGAGCTATTACTTCACTTGTCCCAGGCTTGTGGGGCGCGATGGCACCAGTGGTGAACATATTAGTTTGGCTACCCACGACATTGTTTCTTTTCGGCGTAGAGTGGTTTGGTCAACTCGAGTGGGGTTACATAAAAATTTCTTTGTCTTGGTGGGCAGTTTTAGTTTGGTGGGGTCTGTTAGGAGTGGTTATCTTGAGGAAAAAATACCAGATGAATCGCAAAGTCAGAGAGGGTAACCTGAGATATGCCACGTTTTTTGGTAATTAGTTTGGTTAGCTTGACAGTTTTAGTGAGTCAGATCTGGAATACTTGGCCGGATGAGTATGTTCACTTGATATTTTGCGACGTAGGTCAGGGTGATGCGATCTTGATCACCTCTGGCTTCACACAGTTACTGATAGATGGTGGCCGAGGCGACCAGGTTTTATCATGTCTTGAGGAAAACTTGCCTTTTTTTGATCGCAATATTGAGGTGGTGATAGCAACTCATGCTGATGCCGATCACATCGGAGGCTTGGATGAAGTTTTAGATAAGTATTTTGTCTCGCAGGTTTTTACGACGCGCTTTGTAAAAGACTCCTCGTCTTTCTTTGAGTTTAAGCAGGCAATAGCTGAAGAGATAAGTGAGGGAGCAGTTCTAAAAAAGCCGATTTTGGGCCAGCAGATAGGTTTTAGCCAAGACCAAGAGCCAAAAAAGTGGTTTGCTCAGCCTGTTCGACCTTTGACTACTTTTACTTTTCTGTCACCTCAAGTAGACCAAGTTGCTATGAGCATAGAAAATCAGACAAAAACCGAAACTAATTTATCGGATGTTGATGATTTTTTTGACTCAAAATTAATTGCCGATCAGACCTATAATGACGCGTCTATAGTACTCTTTTTGCAGATCGGTAGAATCAGGGTTTTGCTGATGGGAGACTTAGAGCTAACAGGGGAACTAGCATTGGTGGATGCCAATATGTTACATCAAATAGATATATTAAAAGTCGGGCATCACGGGTCAAAAACTAGCTCTAGTGCCGATTTTATAGAAATAGTCAGACCCGAAATTTCGGTTATTAGTGTCGGTAAAAACAACAATTTCAACCATCCTTCTCTTGAGGTAATGAATACTTTGATGCAGTTTGATGGTAGGGTTTTACGCACTGATGAGCAAGGAACGATCCACTTGACTAGCGATGGTGATAATTATTGGTTGACCGATAAATGAAGTTAGTCTATTTTAGATACTTTGATATAGATTGATAGTAATTATGGAGCGGAGGCTTTCAGCAACTGTTTTCCTAACCGTGATTTGAGCTAAACTTTGATGAAAGTGAAATAATTGGGATATGTGATTTTCCCAATAGCTGTTGGAGAGACCTTCGCTTTTTATAGCTAAGTTTAGGGGAGAGAGCTATATTTTGATAAGTAGATCAAAGTGTTCGCTCTAAATTAGAGCGAAGTTATACCGAAGTAGCTTTTATTAAATTGTTAATTTTGAGTACAATATATCTTGAATAAAAGCCGATATTTTCAATTAGTAGAGACGTTGTATAGAGTACAAAAAGTGTGCATAATTAACCAGCTGTATTTCTCTAATTAAGCCTATAGCAAATATGTCTTTTAAGGCAGTTTTTGAGTACCAGGCAAGGCCTCATCAAAGAGGCAGATAAAAAAAAGACAATGAGGTAGAATATATAAAGTCATGCAAATTAACCAAAAACTAACGACTGCCATCAATGAGGCGCTATCAAAATTAAGTCTAGAGAATGATGCTGAAGTTTCTTTTGAGCGACCCAATGATTTGACTCATGGTGATTTCTCAACCAATATCGCGATGGTGATGTTTGGTCAGTTGAGTGATGAGCGCCTGAGTGAGTTTAGTAATCCTCACGTTTTAGCAGAAAAGATAGTAGCGCAAATCAAAATACCAGCAGAACTAATCACCGATGTGACTGTGGCTGGTCCAGGATTTATCAATTTTAAGCTTTCTGAACAATACCTACTTGAAGAACTTGCAAGGGTCATAACAAATAGTGATCAATTAATATCTCCAATCAACTCGGGGAAGAAGGCGGTAGTAGAGTTTACCGATCCCAATCCCTTCAAACAATTTCACATCGGTCATCTTTACAGCAATACTGTGGGAGAGAGTGTCTGTCGGTTATTAGAAGCAACAGGAGCTACAGTGAGAAGAGCTAATTATTTTGGCGATGTAGGAATGCATGTGGCTAAAAGTATCTGGGGAATGAGAGAGAAAATTCTTTATGAGAAAGAAGGGCTGATAGGTGAGACTTTAGAAAGCTTAAATGAGCAACCTATTTCAGATCGAGCCAAGTTCTTGGGCGAGTCTTACGCCATGGGAGCAACGTCTTTTAAAGAAAATGAAAAAGTCACAGAACAGATCGGTCAGCTCAATAAACTTCTCTATGTTATTTCTCAAGACATCATGGTGGCTGAGAAAAACTGGCAGCCGATAGCTGACTATAAGCAACACTTAGATAAAGTGATTAATGAAAATTGGAATTATGATGAGGTTAAGCTTCTTTATCAGACCGGCAAAGATTGGAGCATGGCTTATTTTGAAGCCATTTATGATCGAGTCGGGATGAGTTTTGACAATTATTATCCAGAAAGTGTGGTGGCTGAGTATGGGTTGGAGATAGTGCAACAGGGTTTGAAAAAAGGTGTGTTTGTCAAAAGCAAGGGAGCGGTTGTTTATGAGGGAGAAGAGCATGGTTTGCATACTAGAGTTTTTATTAATTCAACTGGCTTACCAACCTACGAAACCAAGGAGTTGGGTTTAGCTCCAGCTAAACAAAAAGATGGTGAGCACGATTTTTCCGTCATCATTACCGGTAATGAAATCGATGAATATTTCCAGGTTTTATTGTCAGCTATGGGTGAGCTCGAGCCAGAGTTACGAGAGAAAACTACTCACATCGGACATGGCATGGTTCGTCTCCCTAGTGGGAAGATGAGTAGTCGTACTGGTGAGATTGTTACTGGAGAATGGCTACTAGATGAAGCAGCCGCGCGAATTTCTGTGGTTCTAAAAGATTCTAAAAAGGATTTTTCTAGTGATGACAGTCAAGAAATATCAGAAAAAGTGGGTCAGGCTGCGATTAAATATGCTTTCCTTAAGTCCAACATTGGTAAAGACATCGCCTTTGATTTTGAAGAATCATTATCTTTAGATGGCAACTCTGGGCCGTATGTACAGTATGCCTTTACAAGATGCCAGAGCGTGTTAGCTAAGGCAGAGCAGGTCAAGGAAGGCTTAGATCAATCAGTAGCGCTAAATTCATCAGAAAGGCTGATTTTGGGCAAATTAGTTGAGTTTGATGAAGTGATTCAGCGAGCCGCTGGAAACTTAGCTCCCCATTATGTTTGTACTTATCTCTTCGAGTTAGCAGCACTTTTTAACAGTTTCTACAATCAACATCAGATCTTAAATGCCAAGTCAGCTGCTCAAAAACAGCTCCGAGTCCAATTAACTCAGGCGACAGCTAGTGTGTTAGGGATGGGTTTGGGTATTCTTGGAATTGAGACTTTAGATAAGATGTAGTACTGAACCTTTTGATATATTACTTAACCTTTAATCACATTTTTATATTTAGGCGAAGTTGTTTATAATATGAACACTTATGGCAGTTGAATTTTTTCAGTCTTTAGCTCATTCCTTTAGAAAAAAAGACCGCTCTGACAACAAAGAGATCTCAGCAGCTGAAACAGTGGCTCAAATTAATTCTCTAGAAGTAGAAATTACAGCCCTAAATGAAACAGAATTGCTTCAAAAAACGATAGACTTTCGACGTCAACTGGCTCAGGCAGCTTTACTTCCAGAGGAAAATGAGCGCGTAGTCGCTCAAGAAAAAATCCTTAATCAAATTTTGCCAGAGGCATTTGCAGTGGTGAGAGAAGTGTCAAAACGACAGCTAGGCTTGCGCCATTATGATGAGCAACTCATGGGTGGGATTGCCCTTCATCAGGGTAAGGCGGCAGAGGTTAAGACTGGTGAAGGTAAGACCTTGATGGCAACACTGGCTTTGTATTTGAATGCTCTGGTTTTAAACCCGACTTGGGTAGAACGAGCTCTCCAAGAATATGGAGATGATCCGGCGACATGGAATTTTGAAATACTCGATGGAGTTCCGGTGGGCAAAGGCGTTCACTTGGTGACAGTTAATGACTACTTATCACAGCGAGATGCAGGGTGGATGAATCCTATTTATGAGCCACTGGGTTTAAATGTGGGAGTGCTACAGAACTCAGATCAGGAGGCAGCTTCACGCCAATCTGCCTACCAGGCAGATATCACCTATGGAACTAAGAATGAGTTTGGATTTGATTATTTGCGTGATAACTTAGTGAGAAGTTTGGACGAGCAGGTTCAACGAGAGCATCATTTTGCAGTCGTGGATGAGGTTGACAGCATTCTTGTCGATGAGGCCAGAACGCCGCTGATTCTTGCTGGTCCAGAGCAAGCGGCAGATCCGATGTACAACCAAATGGCTCAAGCAGTCAGACAGTTGGAGCCTCAAGATTATGTCGTTGATGAGGTGAATAAAAACGTGTCACTAACCTCAGAAGGAGAGTGGCGACTCCGGGGAATTTTAGGGCTGCCAAAAAGAATTGTTAATTCTCCAGAGCAGATGACTCGCCCAGAGGCAAGCTTGGAGGGCTTTAGAGAGCAAGCTCTGCGAGCACAATTTTTATTCATTCTCGATCGAGACTATTTAATTGATGGTGATCCACCAGAGGTGATAATTATTGATCAGTTTACTCATCGTAAGATGCCTGGTAGGCAGTGGAAAGATGGTCTTCATCAGGCAGTTCAGGCTAAAGAAGGAGTGCGTGTTAAAGGAGAGAGTGAAACTCTCGCCATGATAACTCTCCAGAGCTATTTCTCAATGTATGAGAAATTAGCCGGCATGACAGGCACTGCTGAATCTGCTGAGATGGAGCTTAAGGGCTATGGAATGGAGACAGAAGAAATTCTGCCCCATGTGCCATCGATACGCGCTGATCATTTACTAGACGTGATTTATCGCTCCGAGGCGGAAAAATTTTCCGCCATCATTGCAGAAATAAAAGCTTGTCATGAAAGTGGTCAGCCTATCCTGGTGGGGACTGCCTCGGTTGAGAAGTCTGAGTATCTAGCTGCTTTACTGGAAAAAGAGGGCGTTCCTTGTCAGGTGTTAAATGCACGCAAGCATGATGAAGAAGCCCAGATTGTGGCAAAGGCTGGTGCTTTAGGGGCGGTCACTATCGCCACCAACATGGCTGGCAGAGGAGTTGATATCAAGCTAGGTGGAGAACTGCCAGAAGAAATTATGGTGATCGTTCAGCAAATATTACAAAAAGCTGGTCACGAAAATTCATATGAAATGACTTTGGATGAAATGGTCAAGGCGCTAGAAAAGATTGAAGCTTCTTCGCATCCAGATCAAATTGCACAATTTCTGTCTCATGCTCAAGCGGCACATAATGTTAAAAGGTTGGGTGGCTTGCGGGTGATTGGCTCAGAGCGCTATGAATCACGCCGGATTGACAATCAACTTCGAGGTCGTGCAGGTCGTCAGGGAGATCCTGGGTCAACGCAATTTATTTTGTCTTTGGGAGATGATCTCATTAGATATTTTGGAGGTCGGGAAGCAGAAGAATTTCTTGTTAAATTGGGGGAAGGAGGCCTTATTACTGATGCAGAAGCTCAACAAATTATGGATGATGCCCAGGCTAGGGCAGAGGAGAATAACTCTCAATTAGCTGCTGAGTTATCAGCATATGATCAAGCCTTAAGCATCCAGCGTGATCGAATTTATACTCAGCGCGAGCGGGTTTTGACCGCTGAAAACTTAAGCGAAGATATTTCGAGGATGATCGAGGCGATGGTGGCTAGTCATGTTGAAAAAATGCTGGTTGGCAAACATCAAACCGAGCAATTTTTAACCACTCTCGAGAGTATCCAACCTACTTTTAGTTTGGGTGAGAGAACCATCCCTTCATTTGCAGTCAAGTTATTAGTGGAAAAAATTAAGGGTTTGGGGGTAACAACTGAAAATGCAGTCCAGGTCATTTCAGAAGTGGCTACAACTAGTTTTGAGGCCAAGAAAGAAACTGCTTTGAATGGTATGGAAGAATTAACAATCAGTCGTCAGGTTGGTCATCGATCACGAATTACAGATCTATTAACTCTTCTTGAAGAAGGATTTGAGATTAGTCTTGAAGAATGTGATCTTGATGAATTAGTGGCTGCAGCTGATGAAAACCAATTAAGAGAGCTCCTTAAGAAAGCGGTTGAGGCTGGTTTTGAACAACTCTCTCACGTCATGTTTAGCACTAATGATTTGGAGGAAAGTTCCTTGACTCAAGCTTTATCAGCGCAGCTGAGTAAGTCCGAGGGGTCAAATCTTTCTGACGAACAATTAGTTGATTTGATCAAAATTGTTTTCCTCAATGGGAGAGATGGGGTTTTACCTTGGGGTTATTTGGAGCTAATATCAGGTGCAAATGAGGAATCTAACTCGTTATGGGAAGAGTCTCTTCCTGAAGTAACTCAGGCGGTGACGACTCATTTTCAAGAGGTGCTAGAAACAATTGTTCAAGAGTGGAGTCAACTAGAAAATGGTTCCCAAATGTTAAATCAAACTCATCGAGAAATATTACGAAATTTAATTACTCAGCATTGGGTGAGCCATTTGACTAGACTCGAAATTACACGAACCGCTGTAAGCTTAGAAGCTTATGCTCAACAAGATCCATTGGTGGTTTACAAAAAAATTGCCAATACTGGATTTACACGGATGATGGATGAGATTAGTTCTCAGGTTGTAGCGATGGCGTTTCGTTGTTTGCCTCCAGATGCATCAAATAGTAGCAGATAGCTAATTGTTATAACTAGCTCATTCTTGATGACAAAGTTGATGTTGTAAGATATAATTCAATTTTAATGGGCAGAGATTCAACTCAGCTTAACATATCCACAGAGGCAATTTTTAATTGGTTCGATCTAACTTTTTTTTCTCCTTTCTCTTTTATTAACAATTTCTTTTATTGCCGTTGTCAAGCGTATTTAGATCAAGAAAAGACCGATAGTAATAAGTTATATGGTATAATTATTTTTTAAATATGCCGAAAAATCAAACCATTGAGACAGGTACAAATTTAGACACAGCCGCGATTGAGTCAGGGAGTAGCGTTTCTGTTCTAATAGAAGAATTGACACAAAATGGATCTCTAAACTTTTCAAGCGCTCGTGAATTTTTGAAAAGCATGGGGGCTCATATTTCTCCGGATAAAAAAGTGGGTCTAATGCACTTGCTTAATGAAGCTGAAAGTATTGCCGAAGCCTCAATCCAGTTGCCAGATTTTGATTTACAAGACACTGAGTCTTCATTAAAGGCTTTGAATAAAGTCTTGGGAACAGACGCGGTAAGTATTTTTGCTAATTTTTTTCCTGGAAATGGTGATGAAGCTCCAAGTTTTGGAATCGATGCCGCAATTGCTCAAGAAATTATCGCCCCAGAAAATGTGACTACACAAAATGGAGAGCAAAGACAGCTTTCCGAGCTTCAGCAAGAGCTGATTGTGCAGTTAGTGGAGCAGATTGCAATCAAGCTTGCTTTCTGGAAACAGAGCCAAGCTTTGTTGCAGCTAGCAAAAGAGGGCTTGAAAAATATTCCTACCTCTCTGTCGTTCTTTAGTAATTTAGAAGTTGGTCAAATTGAAGGATTTGCTAGTGATGCTCGAGAATCTCTATTACAACTAGAAAGTCAGTTAATTCAAGTGGTTGAAGGAAAGTTGATTAAAGTTGATATTGCATCGGTGACAGCGTTAGCAATGACTGCGCAAAATTTCTTTATGGCAACAAAAGGAGAACCAGGAACTGGGGTTGTTCGAACAGCAGCAGCCAGTCAAATAGCGGCAGAACAAAAAGAGAAAATTAAGATACCAATATATTCGATTGTAGCTACACTTGCTGCGGTAGGGTTAATTCTCTCAGCTTGCTCACCAGTCCAGGGAGCTTCCCCAGAAGTGGAGTCAGAAGCAGCCGCAGAAGCCGCGGCAGCCGCAGCTGCAGAAGCAAGTTCGGTAGAGGGCGATGCTTCAGTTGGCAGTGAAGCAGGCCCGGAGCAACAAATTCTCACCGCTACAGTAAAAGGAGAATCTTATCCAATAGATTGGGACAATCCAGCTGAAGTTACAAAAGGATTAGACCAAGCCAGTTTTGATGAATTGCTGGTAGCTAGTAATGGTAGGGCCAATGGTGGTTCTCAAGTTAAAATCGATGGTGTAATAGTAGAGTTTGGTTTTGCTCCTAATGTAGGAAATGTATTAGGAGAAATTTGGTGGAAAAATAGTAGTGGCAATTGGGTTGAATTAGTTGGATCAGAAAGTTCAGACGGTGATAATCAGCTATATTCTTTACTTGCACCACTTGAGTTACCACAGCCAACTGAAGAAATTGAAGCTGCGATAGCTGATGCGCAGAACCCAATTATGGTTTTGTTAATCGAGGGTGAAAGAGAGACTATTTTGGTTATTGGTCCTGATGGAGAGTTTCATCAACTTGAAGTTCCTGAATCTGATAATCCTTCAAGTGGAAAAGTGGGACTTTTTAGTCTAGTGCTAGATAAGATTTGGGCGGGGACGATTGAAGTGCCTAGTGAATTAGATGGTACAGATTATGATTATCATTGGTCAGCTGGAGTGTTGGTGATAGTTGATGCTGCAGGCAACACACTGTGGACAAGAGAGGCGAGTGGAAATTGGGTTAAGGAAGAGGCGAAGACCCAGATGGAGATTTTAATTCAAGAAAAGTTGAGTGCCACTACTGCTCAAGAAGAAATTGCTCGGTCTATTACCTTGGCAGAATATATGAATGTTAATATAGTTAGTAAGGAAGCATTTGTTGAAAGATCATTTCCAAATGCTGGAGAGCTTCGTTTTTGTTGGAGTCCACAAAAAAATGAATGGCGTCCAGATAGAGAACCTGTAGATTGTTCGGGGGAGGGACTACCGCCATTGATTGTTCCTGGAAGAATTAATGAAGATGGTCGTCCAGTGATAATTGATTCAGAAACTGGTCAGGAAACAGTCACTGGAATATTTAATATTCCAGGGCTTGAGCCGATGACAATTGTAGAGATATATGCAATGGGTCAGGAAAAATTGGCTGAGCATTTAATTAACAATGTTTTACCAACTGCCACTAGCTCAACCCACGATCCAGAGCAGTTAGCTGCAGTTCTTAATCTAGTTAAGAACTTTACTTTCCCTTTGCCAGTTGTAATTTATCAGAATATTTCTGAAAGCGCAGTTAACTATCCTGTTGTGATCACCGGAAACACGTCGGTGATAGCAGTCCCAGAGGACGACAAAGCCATAGATAGAGTTCCAACCAATAGCGTCTTAGTACCAGTGGTAAATCCAGAGAGTGGAGAGTTATTGTGGTGGACAAGTATTCAGCAAGGTACTAATTCACAAACTTCAAATTATGACATATCAGTAAGTGGAGGTGTCAACTTCACTAGGCTTTCAGAACTTAAATCGAGTGTACTCGGAGGAGCTTCAAGTAATACATCGACTGCCATATTATTGCCCACTGCCTATAATGGATCTTATCCTCAACCAGAAATGTTTTTATTTAATGATGGGGTTGGTATTGGGAGTGAACCTGAAATTCAACAATTTATTGCAGCGATAGAGGCGGGTGATCTAGAAACAATCGAATTATTGATTAATCAGACTAGATTTCTAGGTGTTCTTCCTGGAGTAGTCATCCAACTCAAATAAGTTCTAAGCTAAAGATTGGCTATTATTTTTGTTGGGCATTTGTTATATTTTACTCATGGGTTGGAATTCTGTTGTTCAAAAAAAATCAATAGTTCTGTTTTTCTCAGTCTTTTTCTTGGCAGTTATTGTTTTAGCAGTTTATTTATTGTTGTTTACTAGTGAACCAATGCCGGTTGATTTTTATCGTCTCGATGAGACAACGAAGCAAACTGAGAAAGTTCTGCGCACACCATCAGATCCAACTATTACTGGGGCAGATCCAACTCAAGGCGATGGTAAGTTTCTGACCAAAGTTCTCAAGGGCTTTTATTCTTCCTATGACGCAGAGTTGCAAATTTTACAACTCAAAAATCAGTTTCGGGGCTCATCCTACTTGCAAGAATTAGAAGTAGAAATTGATGGGTTGGTGGGCTTTTATTGTTGGCCAGAGAACATCCAGCAAGGAAATAAGGCAATAGAAACTAAATCAATGGAGTTTTATGTTTATCCAGATGGGAAAGACTTGGTCATGCCCAATGAAAAGTTTTTCACTCTTGATTTGATCTCAAGCTTTTTGAATGAAAACCGTTATCTAGTAGTTCAGTTATATGAGTCTTTTGACTTACAGCAAGACAATAAAGTTCAGAAACTAATTCTGTTAGGATGTTAAAACATGATTAGAAATATATTATTCATTTTTCTCCTGAGCAGCTCATTATTTTTTCTTAATATGTTTAGTAGCTTGGGTTTCTTAAATATTCAAATTCAAGCTTGTGGAGGGGAGATTTTTTGCCCCAGTGGTACCTGTGGCAGTGTCAGTGGGACGGTGGCGTCTGAGTTCAAAGAAGAAAAGTGTGATTTAGTCTGCAAAGACAATACTTCTTGTGGAGGCAGCACTTCTGGATCTTGTAGTACTGTGGAAGGCCCTTATAGTGTGAGTGAGGTGATTTGTTTTGACTCTGGCTGGAGTTGCGAGGCCAATGGTACATGCACAAGTGCTGGCTGTATTGGCACTCAGAGCTGTACCACTACTTGCGGTCCTGGTGCTGATGGTTGTTTTGAAACACAGGTAAATATTTGGTGCTGCGATACTCCCGCGGCAGCTGAAGCTCCAGTCGTTGGCGGCGGGGAAGGAGCTGATGACGGTGGCGGCGGTGGAGGTGGTGGGGCTTTGCCAGAACCTTCTCCTAGCCCAACAGCTCCTCCAGAAACTTGTGGCAATGGCTCTTGTGCTGGCTTTGAAACCTGCGTAACTTGCTCAACAGACTGTGGTTTATGCCCAGCTGCCTACTCATGGTGGCAAGTTTGGGGTGGTCATTTATCTGTTGGGTCAGATGACGGATACACAATGAGGTCAACCATTCCTGGTGATACCTGTGTTGAACCAGATTGTTATCCCTATCTATCTTCAAAAGATAGAGCTGGAACTGAAGGCAGTGATGGTTTCCCGATTGCGGCTGGGGGAACTATCTATACCGATAGCCAAGACATCTCTGCTCGTGAGAGTAATGTTTTCTCTATTGGCAGTGAGCGCACCCGTCTAGATGAAAACTACTCGTTCTTTTATAGCCAATATAGCTTAGGGACTTCTCCAGAAGATGACTATAGTGGGAGTGAAGACGATGCTTTGGAACCAGGTGTTTCTAAAGATGCATATTTTCACTCTGGAGACATGACTATTCAAAGCCCCTGGGATGTGACTGATGGTGAAAGCTATGTAGTTTTTGTGGATGGAGATCTGACTATCGATGACCCCTTAACTGAGGGTGAGCTAATCAAGGTCGAAGAGGGCGGATTTTTATCATTCATAGTTTCTGGGGATATCAATATCGCCGATACGGTTGGTCACACCACTTTGACTAATACCGCTGGAAATATCGAAGGAGTCTACATTGCTGATGGCACTATTACTATCGAAAGCAATGGAGGTCTAGACAAACGCTTTGTGAGCGAAGGCACATTGGTAGGTTGGACTGATGTTGTCATGCCACGTAACTACGATGAAGGAGCCCAGAATGGTCTCTATCCTACTGAGACTTTCATCTATCGCCCTGATTTAGTGAAAAACACACCAGTGAAGATGAAGCGCCCCCAAATGTTGTGGCAAGAGACCAACTAAACATTTGGTACAATACTGATTCCATATGTTCACTCATACTTTAGAAACTCTTGATAATGACTTGTCGGTACTACGCATCCCGATGTCGGGGGTGGAGTCAGTGACGGTGTTAGTTTTAGCGAATACCGGCTCTCGTTTTGAAACGACTGCTCGTCATGGCATTGCTCATTTCTTAGAACACATGGTTTTCAAAGGTAGTCAAAACTATCCCACCGCTCAAGCCCTCGCGGCCACTATTGATGGGGTAGGAGCAGACTTCAATGCCTTTACCAGCAAGGAATATACTGGCTATTACGTCAAGGCTGCTTCGAGGCACGTTGAGTTAGCGCTCGATGTGGTGTCAGATATGTTGTTGACTCCTAAACTAAGACAAACTGATATTGATCGAGAAAAAGGAGTCGTCATTGAAGAAATTCACATGTATGAAGACTCTCCTCAGAATCATGTGGGAAATCTTTTTGATCGCATGGCTTTTGCCGGGAGCGGGTTGGGCCACGACATTATTGGTAATGAAAAAACAGTTTCAGCTTTAACAAGCGCTGATTTTAAGAAATTCTTGCAAGATTGGTATGGCTTACCAAACTTGTTATTAGTTTTGGCTGGCGATGAGACTGTAGTAGGTTCTGATCAGATTTTAGACCAAGCAAAACAGGCTTTTAGTAAGCGAGATTCACAACTAGATGAAGAAAAGGGGAAGGTGGCGGTTAAAGCTGAGTTAACCACTGACCCATACTCCAAGCAGCGGTTTCATTTAGAAAATAAAAAAACCGAGCAAGCCCATTTTATTTTAGGTTGGCCCGGTCCAAATCATGGTGATAGTGATCGCTATGCCTTGGCTCTGCTCAATATTGCTTTGGGTGCCAACATGAGCTCGCGATTGTTTACCGAGGTGAGAGAAAAGCGTGGCTTAGCATATTACGTTAGATCTGAAATCGATGCCTATCATGATGTGGGTTTATTTGGCGCAGCAGCCGGAGTTGATCCCAAAAGAATAGCGGAGGCTTTGGAGGTCACCATTAATGAATTTACTCAGTTGGCGGGTGGGGCCAAAAGTATGCCAGTGAGTGCAGGCGAGCTATCTCGGGCCAAAGAATATGTGGCTGGCAAAATGGCGTTAAGCTATGAAAATCCGCAGGCCATCGCTCAGTACTATGGACTCAAACAAGTCTTGATGGATAAAATTGAAACACTGGATGAAGTTTTAGAAAAAATAAGAGCAGTTGAGCTAGACGACATCCAGAGAGTGATTGAAAAAATAATCCAGCCCGGAGAGATGCGCTTGGCCATTATTGGTTCTTTTGAAGATGAGAATCAATTTAAAAAGTATTTAGGGTAGAATATAAGTAGTAAATATTAGGGAGCACTTATGCAATGGACCCGCACCGCAGTATTAGTAAAACCAGATGGACTCCAACGAGGTTTAATTGGGGAGATCGTCAGTCGTTTTGAGCGCAAAGGCTTAAAACTGGCTGGGATCAAGATGGTCCAGATGACAGATGAAATGTTAGAGGATTGGTACCAAGAACATAAAGATAAGAGTTTCTTTGGTGATTTAGTTAACTTTGTGGGCTCGATGCCAATTGTAGCCATGATCTGGGAGGGAGTTGAAGCAGTTCCAGTAGTACGAAAATTAGTCGGCACAACCTTAGGTCGCGAAGCTGAGGGTGGTTCTATTCGGGGTGACTTTGGGATGAGCCAACAGTTCAACTTAATTCACGCTTCGGCTACAGATGAGGATGCCCAGCGTGAGGTCAAGATTATTTTTGATGATGATGAGCTATTTGATTATGAACACACCATGGAAAAATTAGTTTACGCTGATTACGAACTCCAGGATAAATAATTTCAAAAAGTGTCCTCGCCAAGAATCGAACTTGGATCTAGGGTTTAGGAAACCCTTGTTCTATCCGTTGAACTACGAGGACTGATCTAATAAACTTCGTCATGAGAGCCAATATTAGTGAGCAAAATGTCATTTTCAACATATTGAAAAATGATTCTGAGGTTTGTTCGTATAGAAATACTCCAAGAGTCAGTCAGTTTTCCAGTTAATTTATGTAATCGAAGCGATGGATGAGTTGGAGCTGATTGTAAGAGGATAAACTTTTTTTCTATTAGTTCGATCAAGTGCGGATCTTTTTTAACAATTTTTTTATATTTTTTTTGGAAATATGATGAGGACAAAATATTCATGACTATTGTGCCAGTTTTTTGAATGAAATGACTCGAGCTGATTTATTATTTTGATATTCATCAAGTGCTGCTAAAGAAATTTTCTCTGCCTTTTTACTCATTTTAAATTCTGGAATTTCTTTTCTTGAAGCAATATTAAAACTGGTTTTACTAATCAAAAATTTGATAAATTTAGTGAGGTTGTAGCCAAGCTGAGCTGCCTCTGCAGATAGGATATCAGTTTCCTGATCAGTTAAAGAAAGTTGAATTTTGGTCATAATAACCATTATCGCATGAAATCATTGTTTAGTCAATGATTACTAAATGATTTTAGGATGTCGGGGTGATTGGACTCGAACCAACGGCCTCACGATCCCGAACCGTGCACTCTTCCATCTGAGCTACACCCCGTGTTACTCTCCGCAAATTCATAGTTTACTGCTATTTTTTAAAGCACACCATATTATATACTGGAAGTTATGCTTAAAAACCTGCTCCTTGAAAACTATATTACGCGTGGATTTTGGGGGGATGAGGCCTGGACGGCAGTCATCTCACGTCTCTCAATCCCAGAAATAATTCAGGTCACTGGCCAAGATTTCCACCCACCACTTTACTATTTACTAGTGCATGGTTTCATGCGTTTGTTTGGTGAGAGTGAGTGGATCAGAGCTCTTTCAACTATTTTCTTTGTTTTGGCTTTGTTTCCTATTTATCATTTAGCCAAAAAGATCGCTAATAGAACTGTGGCTCGGGTAAGTACACTTTTGGTTGCTTTTAGCCCCATTCTTTTTATCTATGCTTTTGAAGCCCGCTCCTATGCTTTTCTAACCTTTATGTCGGTCTTGAGTACGTTGTGTTTTTGGATGGCAGTTTCAATGCCAAAAAATAGAAAAAAGCCGACTGGAAAGACAATTAAGTTTTGGATTGCTTACGCTATTTTGGGTGGCTTTGGAGTTTATACCCATTACTACATGTGGTTTATCCTAGCCTCTCATGGCATTTATTGGTTGTTAATCGATCGCCGACAGTTCAAACAAGTTTTCATGACTTATTTATTTATCTTTTTAGCTCAATTACCCTGGATTCCCACCTTATTTTCTCAGGTTAAGACAGTCGCCGGAGACTACTGGATTGGGGGGATGAACAAGCGAACTCATGCCGAGTATTTCATGAGAATTGTGGCCGGAGATATTGACACTCCCTGGCAAGCAACGCTAGCGAAAGTAGTTTTTGGAGTGTTGTTGATAAGCCCTATTCTAGTGTGGCTGAAAAATAAACGTCAATTTCCCCGAGGATATATCTTTTTGTGGAGTTGGCTGCTGGTGCCAATTTTAATTCCGACCCTGATGTCATTTTTGACTCCAGTGTTTTTCTATCGCTATCTAGTATTTACTAGCGTCCCAATTATTATTATCTCTGCGTGGGGTTTAAGCTCAATCAAAAAAGAGCTCCTCTATGTTTTGGGAGCATTGTTGCTAGTGTTCTACATCAGGACCGATTATCGTATTTTTGATCGCTACCCGCGTAGCATGAGAGAAGAACTGGCTGATGCTTTTGCAGCCGAGCAAAAGCCCAGTGAAGAAGCTCCTGTTTTTACTTACCTGCCTTCATTTGCGGAAGTATATTTCTACACTGGTCAGCAAGCACCAGTCAAAGTAGTCCCGATTGGCTTAGTTCAGTTTTCTGGCAGATCTTTGCTAGATAAATATGAAGAGAAGGGCTTGGTAGAAATAATCGAGCCCACAGAAGATCAGGTCTATTGGGAGTTTGAGCCAGGGCCAAAGGCTAAGTTCCATTCCGCTTTGACAGAGTAATCAAACAACTGAGTAATTAAGCAAGCGATTAAGTTATTATCGCTTCAATTCCACGGCATATAAATTTGATGGGGAGTTAGGGCTAAAAGTAGTCAAAATGACTAGTTTGTTGCCATCTGGTGAGGGATAGGTGAAGTTTTCAATAAATGGTCCGGAGTAAATAGTGGTGTCATTGGTGTGATCGTACTCCATGATCTTGATAGTATTGCCTTCTGTATGAATGATGTGTTGTGAGCCAGGAAGCCATTGGTGGGAGTTTGTGTAAAGAGAAGCGTAGTAAGATCTGAAGTTATCTGCTGTTTTTGCTAAAGTGTTGGCTTGAAGTTTCACAAAAGCACTGGGGGAGGCATCAAAACTAATGGGAGTAGGATTGTTTAGATCAATTGCCAAGAGTTGTTTGAGTTGGCTGTCGGCCTGATTTTCTTGAGTTTCTTCTTTACCGATTCTAAAGTTTTTGTCTTCTTCACTGTCATAAACGTAGATATTGTCAGGTTGGAGAGTTCTTTCTTCAGTTTGAGTGTTAGTAGCCGGAACTGGTGGAATGATGTCGTCAGGAAGAGAGTATTCTGCTAAAGAAGTGTAGAGGAGCTTCTTTTTATCTGGAGAAAGATAAACATTCTTGGCTGATTGGGTGGCATATTGAATGATCTCTTCAGGAAACTTGGCTAAGAACTGACGTTCTCGGAGATAAATTTCTGCCTCCCATTGGCTGAGAATCTGCTTGCGGTTGATACTAACGTCAGTGAGAGCTCTCAAGCTTTGTTTTTTATCGGCTTCCAGCAATACATGGTGTCCATTGGCGATTACCATGACTTGAGTACTGTCAGGTGACCAAATGAAATGGGCTTGATCAAGATTCCAGCTGAGGACATCTTCTGCGAGCTGCTGATCACTTCTTTGGAGAGGAAACAAGTTGCCACTTAGATCCATGACATAGAGACCATTTTTTGTCGTGGCTGAGGCTGAAGCTGTGTAATAAATAATCTTTTGTCCATCTGGAGAAGGAGAAACATTTTCAGCTCCAGTGAAAGTAAGAGGAGTGAGGCTAGGTGCATTGGGAAAAAGCAAAGCATTGGTTTGAGCCACTAGTTCTTTTTCAATAGATAGGGTTTTTTCCCAGGGAGAATAGCCATCTTTAATGATTTTGATTTGATAATTACCTGGCTCTAGATAGAGAGTGTCATCAGTGGCAGTAACTAAGCTGTCATTAATCAAAACCTGTGCGCCAGTAGGGGAGGAGTTGGCACTTAAGAGACCTGTTTCTTTCACAAATCCATCCTGAGTGAAGCGATAATTACCTTTGGCATATTGGATGGCGATGATGGTTCCAATAGCAATAATTAGAGCTGAGAGGAGTGTATAAAGAAGTCCTAAGTTGACTTGTTTTAGATAGCTTCTTAGATTCATAAGAGTATTATACCGCACTCGGCTTAAAGTTTGGGTTATAATCCTCTTGAAATGAGCTTGATTCCTTTACCAAAAATAACTCCCATATTGGGAATAGATCTAGGAACTAGTCGAACTAGGATTTGGCTTCAAGGAAAAGGATTAGTAATTGATGAGCCGACCGTAATTGCCACTGATACTTCCAGCAAGAAAGTTTTGGCAGTGGGTCAAGATGCAGCTGAAATGGAAGGTCGGGTTCAATCACAGATCAAAGTTTATCATCCAGTGACTAAAGGTAAGATTCATGGCGCGGGAGCAGTCAAAGCCATGTTACAAATTTGGTTGCAACAAGTGTTGGGCTTGAGATATCTACTTAGTCCAGTGGTGATGGTGAGTGTTCCAGCCGGCAGTACTCAAGCCAGCCGGCAAGCTGTAACTGAGTTGATCTATGAGCTTGGGGCGCGTGAGGTATATACAATTGTTCAGCCGCTGGCAGCAGCGATTGGAGCGGGAGTTCCTATTGCAGATACCTCAGGAACATTTATTTTCCATCTCGGAGCTGGGGTGGTTGAAGCGGGGGTAATTTCTCTAGGTAGCTTGGTTCAATTTAAAAGCTCTCATGCAGCTGGAGATCTTCTAGACATGAGTTTGCAAAAAAAACTGGCTAGCAAATACCAGCTAAAGCTTGGCAATCAGTCGGTTTTAAAGCTTAAGCACGAGTTATTGCTCATCGATCCCAAGGACCAAGTAGTAGCAGTGGTTGGACAGGACGCTGTTGGTCGAGCTCCAAAGGAAGTTCAAGTCGAAAGCTCTCAAGTAATAGGAGCTACTGCTAAGATTATTGAGGGTTATAGTGATTTAGCCAGATCATTATTAGCCGAAATTTTGCCAGAACTAACTGTCGATATTTTGGATAAAGGCGTACTTTTATCAGGCGGGTTGGCTCAACTGAGTGGTCTAGATCGGTGGTTAAGGCAGGAATTAGAAATCCCGGTGGCGGTAGTTGAAAATCCTGACCTAGTTGTAATCGAGGGCATAGAGACAGCTTTGGAAAATCTAGCTGAGTTCAAGCAAAGTTTTGGATATCAAGAAACACCCTAAATAAAACACGATTAAATTTGAGGAGGTTTATTCCTCAAGTCTTTTGACTGCTTCTTTGAATTGATTGCCTCGATCAATAAAACTCTTAAAAGCTCCATAGCTAGCTGCCCCTGGTGATAGGAGAACTATATCTCCTGACTTGGCTTTGTTATAGGCATAATAAACTGCTTCGTGCATAGAGGAAAACTCTTCAATCGAGGCTCTTAATTCATTACAGGGATTATGTTTTTCTAGCTCTCTCAAAAGACGTTGTCCAGTAGGAGGGAGTAAAGAGAGGGCTTTGACTCTACAGTTGATAATTTCTTTGGCTAAATCTCTAAAATCCTGTTGTCTTTCATAGCCACCTGCTAGCAGGATAATGGATTTGTTGGGAAAGGCTCTGATGGCTGCGATAGCTGATTCAGGGACAGTAGAAATCGAGTCATCATAGTATTTGACGCCATTAATGGTGGCAATTAGTTGTAAGCGATGAGCTAGTGGCTTAAAATTTTTAATGGCTTTTCCAATTTTGCTCTCAGTTAACTTAAATCTTTTGCCAATAATAATTGCTGGCATGACATTGTAGAGATTGTGTTGTCCAAGAAGAGAGGCTTTTTTGGCCAGGGCGACCATTTTTTTGTCTTTTAAAGAGAAACCTATTTCTTTTCCTGAGCCTAGTGAAGCTAATTTTGAGGCAGTTTTAGAATCAGCATTAAAAATCACGACATCATCATCATTTTGATAACAAGCGACCTGAGTCTTGGCTTGAAGATATTGTTGAAAATCTTTGTAATAGTCGAGGTGTTCAGAGACAATGTCTTGGACAACGGCAATGTTGGGGCTGCTTTTAAGCTCAGCGAGTTGGTGAGAGGACATTTCTAAGATAAAAATGCTTTGATCCTGATGCTTAGCTTGTTGCCATTCTTGCCAGAGGTTGAGAGCTGGTTGGCCAATATTGCCGCCTAGATATGACTCAAATCCATTTTTGGTTAATACATGATGGACTAGGGAAGAGGTGGTGCTTTTACCCTTAGTTCCAGTAACTCCAATGGTTATCAGTTTGATCTTATTTTTTCGAGAAGATTCTTGATAGTCTTTGATTAATTCAAAGAAAAGTTGGATGTTTGAACTGACTTGAGAGTCAGCTTCTAAAATTTTTCTCACAATAGGATGAGAAATCGGAACGCCGGGTGTCTTGAATAAGACACTATTTTTCAAGTTCTCGTCTGAAAGCTCCATAAGAGAGGTGGCAAATCGAGTTTGAGGATTCTTTTTGACCAATTCAGTCCAAATATCATTTATCTCTGCAAGGGGTCTTTCATCAATAAGCAAGAAGTCGTTATGAGGCAATTTGGATCGTAAAAACTGATAACTAGATAAGCCTTCAGCTCCTAAGCCGAAGATAATGATTTGTACTTCTGCTAATTTTTTAAGTGTTGGTGATAACATTTTTCAATAGTGTTGATATTTTATCAGGTATTTGATGATCTTTGTTCCAGCTAATTAAAATATCTTGCGAGCGTTGATCGAGATCCTTTTCTTTGCTTAAAACTTGATCCCAAACTCGTTGTAGTAGTAACGGCAACTGTTGATGTTTGGTTTTGGCTTTTTTAACACATAGATAAAAAGCCGCTATATTTTCCTCATGCGTGCCCACACATTCAAAAGGCTTGACTCCATTTTTACCCAACAAAGCTAAGGCTTCATCGACTAGAGACTCTTTTACTAATAGATTTTGACCAAAAGATTTAATTAGTTCTTCTTCTGGTATGAAGGGGTAAAAGCTAATGAAGGCAAACAAGCATTTAGGGCATTGTCCACACCAAGAGTTGGTTTTTTGACCGCGGTTGCAGCTGCGAAAGATCGAGGTGTATTGATCAAACTCTGGACATTGAGTGAATAAGCGGCTTATCTGCAGTTCATAGAGTGGGCGCAGGATTGAGAAATAGGAGGGATTGGCCTGCTTTGGTACCAAGCTATACTTTTTGAGGTATTGTTCAAAATTTTGTTCAAACTCATATGTCTTAGAATACTGGTGATTTACCATCGTGTGATGAAATAAGACATTGCCTTCATTGGAGCTGCGTTCATTGGAGATGACGACGCTTTGATGTCCTAGAATCAGTCCAGCAAAGCGGCTTAAGAAGGCCAAATAGGCTGAAAAAGGAATATGTCCATTGAGATAGCCTTTTTGGTTGAGCTCTAGGAGTTTGGGGTCAATTTGGCGCTGGGCAGTGATGACTTGTTTAGGCTGGGAAATTTTTACTATTTGCTGCATGGCTGGAGTGGGATTGAGGAGAAAGGTGTCGTGTTGAATCCCATTCTGATTAAGAAAGCACAGGGTTAAGGTGGAGTCTTTGCCGCCGCCGACAGGAACTAGGTATTTTGATTCACCGTCAAGTTTATTTTCAGTTGGTTTGAGAGTTGTCTTTTTGCCAGTAATGGTCCAGTTAATGAAGTTTTCTTGAGTAAAGTCAATTTGATTTACAAAAAAATACTCACCCATGCCTTTGATAAGAAGATCACTCCACCAGGATATTTGAGCTGAATCTAAGAAGCCAGCTTTAATAATGATCTCTGGCGAGGCGGTTGCTTTCCAGTAACTTGGGATCTCAGCCAAGCCGAGATGAAAAATCCAAGCCTCTCTCAGGTCTTCTGGGATAGCATGCCACTGCATTGAGGTAATGCCTTTGATAGTCACTGTGGGATGGAACTCAATATCAGGCTCAATCAAAAAATGATGAGTAATTTTGAGCCCATCAGGAGTGATTTCAGCTTGATAGGAATCATAGATGAAGCGAGGGTGTTGTTTGCGGAGACTAAAAAAGTCCATGTCAGCATTATACGCGAAATTAGAAAATTTGCGGTCCCAGCTTTGCGGGCAGAGGAGAAATTTCCAAAAAGACTATTTTTGAATAATTTATATATTTACTCAAGTAAAATTGTATTCAGAAAGCATAAAAAGGAATGATTCTCTAATAATAATGGCTAATGATCATGGCTACTTTTGGGTTTTATAAGGTAGTAAAGTTTTGTGTTCTATTTGTTTTTTAATAATTATTTATTATCTACCCGAAGAAATACCGTAGATTATGCTTTTTTGTCTTTTTTTGTGTAAAATAAGAAGAAACAGTGCTTGGCGGCTGTTTTTGAGAATGCTGTATTTGGGTTATTGATTGATGTAGAATATAGATATAGTGGGTAAAAAAATATGAAAAAGACTGATAGCACAAGACTTCTTTTCGATTTGAACATTTTTAGCAAAAGAAAGGCTGATCTGCTAAAGATGTTTGATAATTGGCTAAAAGAGGATAGTGGCCTGCATATTGTCTATACCCCCAATGCTGAGCAAATTGTTCAGTCTCGAGGTGATAAGAAATTTTTGGAAGTTTTGCAGCAAGCCGATCTCTTATTACCCGATGGAGTTGGGCTGGTAATGGCTGCAAGATTTTTATCTATTTTTAATAAGGCCAATCCGATTGCTCAAAGAATTACTGGCGTCTCCGTAGTAGTAGAATTACTCGAGGTAGTAAAAAAACTTGACTTGGATGTCTTAGTAATAGGAGGGAGAAATTATAGCCCGAGTGATTACTTTGCCTATCAGGGAGTAAAGGTTAATTGGACCCCTGGTTATGAACAAGCCTTTTCACCAACTACTCAGGAAGAGAAACAACTTGAGGAGATGATTAAACAAATCAAGCCTAGGTTGGTGTTTGTGGCTCTTGGAGCTCCTACTCAAGAGCTATGGATTGCTCAGCATCGAAATTTATTGAGAAAAAATAACGTTGAAATTGTCATGGCCGTCGGTGGCAGTTTTGATTATTTGTTAAATAAAGTGCCACGCGCGCCGCGGTGGATGCAGAAACTGGGGTTGGAGTGGTTGTTTCGTTTAATAATTGAACCGTGGCGTATTAAAAGACAGTTGCGATTAATTGAATTTATAGCCTTAACTATCAAAAAAGCAATTGATTAATGATCAATTGCTTTTTATTTTGATATCTTTCTAGATATTTTGACAGCTTATTTATTCAGCTGGTTGGTCATCTGGACTCATGCCCAGTAACCACATCACAGCTTCTTTTTTGTAGCGCCTGTCTCCGCGAGAATTAATTCTAATCGCTGGAAGCTTACCTCGCTTACCCCACCTCTTGATAGTTAGGGGAGAGACCCGGAGGAGATCTGCTACTTCACGTACAGTCAATAAATCTGGGAGATTATTGATATCAAGATCAGCAGCATCTGTGGCCCGGCCCGTTTTTTTCTGGTCACTTTTTGACATCGAGTCATTCAAGTCATTGCTGCTAATAGTTTGATCTGAAGGTTGGTCAGTCATTACATACCTTTCGTGCTGATTGATACTGTCCGGTGAGAAAAGCAGAGGTTTTATCAGCTTTGAGAGCGTTATATCTGGACGCACTCACTGCATCAAAATCGCACTTACTTACTATCAAAAGTAGCAGACAAAGACAAACTGGGTCAAGCACTAATTCTATCTGGTAAAAAAATAAACAGAGTCAGAGTGAATAATTCACAACTTACAACCGATAATGTAAAAACAAAAATCTTATAATATTTTGAATGTGTAAAAGTGTCGGAAAATAGCCTGGTACTAAAAACCCCGCAAAGTTGCGGGGTTTTTTCGTTTGTTGTAAGACGCGAGTGATTTACTTGAGTTCAACCACACAACCTGCTTCTTCGAGAGCCTTTTTGGCTTCGTTAGCAGCATCTTTACCTGCGCTTTCAAGCACAGTTTGAGGAGTAGACTCCACAAATTTCTTGGCGTCACTTAGACCCAAGTCCTGCTTGAGAACACGGACGGCTTTAATAGCGCCAATCTTGTTTGAACCTGCATCCTTGAGGATGACGTCAAACTCGGACTGTTCTTCAACTGGAGCAGCTTCACCACCAGCGGCGGGAGCAGCAGCCATAACTGGAGCGGCGGCGCTGACACCGAACTCATCTTCTAGAGCTTTAACTAGCTCGGAAACTTCAGTCAATGATAGTTTTTTGACTTCATCGACGATTTTTTTGACATCTGCCATAGATACCTCCTTTTAATTTACTATTTTTTAGTTTTCTTTTTGACTAACTGCTTTTAAGACGTAGACCAGCTTTCTTTGTGAGGCCTGGAGCACGTTAACAAGACCAAAAGCGGGTCCTTTGATACGAGCGATAAGTGTAGCAATCAACTCATCTTTGGAAGGTAATTTGCTCAACTCAAGAATCTCTTCAGCTGTAAGAACTTTGTCATCCATGCCGCCTTGTTTAATCTCTAGTTTGTCATGCTCTTCATGAAAATTAACGATTTGTTTAAAGCCAGCTATCTCATCGTCATAAGAGAAGATAATGGCATTCATACCAGATAAGGATTCGGAAAAATCTTTATTTTCTAAGGCTAGATTGACTAGAGTGTTTCTGGCAACTACAAATTCAGCTCCAGCAGATTTAAGGGCGCCACGGAGCTTGACTTGATCGGCCGCGGAGGTGCCTTCGTAATTAACAATCGCAAAAGCCTTGGCTTTGCTCAATTTTTCCTTGAGCATTTCTAGTTGAGACTGGTTGTGTTTATTTGGCATCAAAATTCCTTAATTTTTATTAAGTTCTTTTCTAAAGAGAGCGTCGGGAATCACAGAAGAAGTTATCTGATTTCCTCGGCGTGATATTTAAGGTTTTGTCCCGCTGGGCGGGATGTTCCACACGCTGTCTTTGGAATAAGAAAGGTAGTATAGCATACAACTCAATGTCTTGAAGGAGAGGATTTGATATAATAGGCACAAGTTAATTTAGAAATTAGAAAATGAAAGGGGAGCGATATGGCGGATAAAGAATTAGAAGTAATAGGTGATGCTATTAGAGCTGGACTCGGAGATGATGAGAAATGGTTGGCAGATAAGGCAGACAAATTCGATCCAGAAGAAGATGCCGCAGAGACAGATGAAGCAGAAGCTGAAGAAAAACCAACTGCATAATTATTATTGAATTTATCTCATAAGTCATTGTCGGGATTAATGATAAAATCCAGTCATGTCTTTTCCTCAAATAGTTTTAACTGGTTCGGTGGCCATGGATCGAATCATGGTTTTTTCTGGTAAGTTTGAAGATGTGATTCAGCCTGATAAACTACACCTTCTTTCAGTGAGTGTTTTGCTTGATGAGCTCCGAGAAACTCGGGGTGGGGTAGCGGCAAATATTGCCTATAACCTAGGCTTGTTGGGTCAAGAATCTGTGCTGTTGGCGGCAGTGGGCGAAGACGCCAGAGATTATATGGCTGATCTATCAGGTTTGGGAGTCAACACCGATTTTTTGCATTACTCAAAATTTAAAACTGCTTCTTTTTCTGTGATTACCGATCAAAACGATTGCCAAGTAGGTGGGTTTTACCCTGGAGCGATGGCAGATGCGCGCAGCCTTTCATTAAAGCCGTGGAAAAATTCAAAGGCATTAATAGTGATTTCACCCCATGATCCTACCAAAATGGCACGCCAGGTTGAGGAGTGCCAACAACTTGATCTCAAGATGCTCTACGACGTGGGCCAGCAAGTCAGCAATCTGGATCAGAAAGATTTGCGAGCCGGAGTAGAAGCAGCAGAGGTGTTGATTTTAAATGATTATGAACTGGGTTTATTGATAAAAAAAACTGGCTGGACTCAGGAGCAAATACTGGGGAAAGTGAAACTATTGCTGGTGACTTTGGGGGAGCAGGGAGTCAAGATCTTGCAGCCTGGTAAGAAGGAGAGATTAGTCAAGGCAGTCAAGCTCAAAAAAATAGTCGATCCCACTGGGGCTGGTGATGCATTCCGGGCTGGATTTTTGGCGGGTTTTGTGCGACAGTTTGAGGTAGTTAAATCAGCTCAATTAGGATGTGTAGCGGCTTCATTTGCAATCCAGAAGCATGGTACTCAAGAACATCAATTTGATAAAAATAAAATCATAGAAAGATATCACCAAACATATGGCAAAAAAATTATCCTCTCATAAAAAACAGGACTACAAAGTTAATGATATTTCTCAAGCCCCGTGGGGGAGAAAAGAAATTATCCTAGCAGAAAAAGAAATGCCTGGCTTGATGGCGCTACGAAAAGAGTACGGTCAGAAAAAACCTCTTCAAGGAGCTAGGATTGCGGGCTCGTTACACATGACTATCCAGACAGCAGTTTTGATTGAAACCCTTCAGGAACTAGGCGCCCAGGTGCGATGGGCTTCCTGCAATATTTTTTCTACTCAAGATCAAGCAGCCGCAGCAGTGGCCAAGGCCGGCACGCCAGTTTTTGCCTGGAAGGGTGAGACTGAAAAAGAGTACTGGTGGTGTACCGATCAAACTTTGCAGTTTAAAGACAAAAAAGGGAAATTAATTGGTCCCAATTTAATTTTGGATGACGGGGGCGACTTAACAGTTTGGGTGCACGATAAGCACCCAGAAATGCTGGAAAATATTAAAGGCACCTCTGAGGAAACTACTACTGGAGTACATAATCTCTATAAAATGATGAGTGAGGGTAAGCTTAAGATTCCGGCCATTAATGTTAATGACAGTGTGACTAAGTCTAAGTTTGATAACCTGTATGGTTGTCGAGAATCTCTGGTTGATGGGATCAAGAGAGCTCTTAACTTAATGATCGCTGGCAAGATAGTTTTGGTGGCTGGCTATGGAGATGTCGGCAAGGGTTGTGCTCAATCCATGAGAGGTTTTGGTGCGCGAGTGATCGTCACCGAAGCCGATCCTATCTGCGCTCTGCAGGCGTCTATGGAGGGTTTCGAGGTCAAAAGAGTCGAGGATGTGGTCAAGGAAGTTGATATTTTTGTGACCGCTACTGGTTGTAGAGATATTATTACCATCAAACACATGCAGAAAATGAAAGATGCAGCGGTGGTGTGTAACATCGGTCATTTTGACACCGAGGTTCAGGTCGCTGCACTCAATAAATTACCTAAAATCAAAAAAATTAATATCAAACCCCAAGTAGATCAATATACCTTTCCCGATGGTCATCGGATCATTCTCTTGGCAGAGGGGAGATTGGTTAATTTGGGTTGTGCTAATGGTCACTCTTCATTTGTGATGTCAAACTCTTTTACCAATCAAGTCTTGGCGCAAATGGAGTTATTTAATCATCAACATGAGGTGGGAGTACATCGCTTGCCCAAGCATTTAGATGAAAAGGTAGCGGCTCTACATCTGGATAAACTTGGGGTTAAGTTAACTAAACTAACTAAAGAACAAAGTGAGTACTTGGGGGTTTCTAAAAAAGGTCCATTTAAACCAGATCACTATCGATATTGATCTAGTTTGATTGCTATTTAGTAACTTTCATCCTATAATTTCAATTTAGCACTAATAATTGGAGAAATGTTATGTTGCCAAAAAAAGAATTAGCAAGACATCTCGAAGAGTTAATAAATGTGAAGAATGAAGCTCCAGCATCAGTAGATGAGTTTTCAGCATGGTGGGAAGAGTTGGACGAAAGTGAAAGAAATGCCGTTACTAATGCTATACAAGCATTTGAAAATGTATCGAGCGGAGATTGGATGGCCGCAGCGGCAAAGGGTACTGCCTCAGAAATATCAACAAGGATAGACTCAATACATAAGTAAAACTAGCCTCATAAATTTTTGTGATATACTATTTCTCTTGATGAAAAAGTTTTTTCTTTTCACCACTAGCACTACTACTAACCCCTAAGGGCGAGGTGGTCGTGGTGAATTGCTACAACCCCCGCCCAGACGGGGGTTCTTTTTTATGTTAAATTAAAACTATAAGGAAAATAAATATGTCACCTAAACAAAACAGCAATAAACAAGCACAGCTCAAAGCAGAAAAGTCTGATCTATGGAAGTTAAGACACACTGCTGAACACGTTTTGCATCAAGCAATCAAAGAGCTTTATCCCGATATTCATTTAGCGATGGGACCAGCCACGGAAGATGGTTTTTACTTTGATTTTGACTCCAGTCCAGATGGATCGAAGGAAGTCAAAATTTCTGAGGAGAACTTTCCTCAAATTGAAGCCAAGATGCAAGAGATTGTCGGGCTAGATTTGCCGATGATAGAAAAAGAAGTCTCTGTTCCAGAGGCAAGAGAGCTATTTGCAGGCAACCCCTATAAGCAAGAATGGCTAGATGAAATTGAGAAAAAAGGCGAAGACGTGTCGGTTTACTGGACTGGTGAGCCAGGGTCACAAAGGGCCATGGCTGATTTGTGTGCCGGGCCACACGCGGCCTCTACTGGAGAAGTAGCCGCCTTCAAATTACTCTCAGTGGCGGGGGCCTATTGGCATGGTGATGAAAAAAATAAAATGCTGACTCGTATTTACGGGGTAGTTTTTCCCAGTCAAGAAGAGCTAGTTAAATACTTAGATTTATTGACAGAAGCCAAAAAACGAGACCATAAAATTTTAGGTCCCAGGATGGACTTATTTACTTTTTCACCCTTGGTGGGGCCTGGGTTGCCACTGTGGACACCAAAAGGCGCGCTGATGCGCCATCTTTTAGATGATTTTGTGTGGGAGTTACGCGAGGCACGTGGGTATGAGCGAGTCGAAATTCCTCATATTAGCAAAAAAGATCTTTATGAAGTCAGTGGTCATTGGGATAAGTTTGATGATGAGTTATTTAGAATTAAAACTCGCGAAGGTCATGAGTTTGCGATGAAGCCGATGAACTGTCCTCATCATACCCAGATCTACGCTCGCAAACCTCATAGTTATCGAGAGTTACCTCAGCGCTATGCCAACACCACCATGGTGTACCGCGATGAACAAACTGGAGAATTATCCGGTTTATCTCGCGTGCGTTCTATTACTCAGGACGATGCGCATGTCTTTTGTCGAAAATATCAAGCTGCAGAGGAGATGGGAAAGATTTGGGACATCGTGAATGAATTTTATGAAGCGGTTGGCTTTAAACTCTGGGTACGATTATCGCTTTCTGATCCTGATCAGCCAGATAAATATTTGGGTGAGAGAAAAGATTGGGAGTATGCAGAAGAGCAACTCCGTCAGTTGGCTAAAGATCGTGGAGAAGAGATTCAGGAAGAAGTGGGTGAAGCAGCGTTCTATGGGCCCAAGCTTGATTTTATGGCTGAAGATTCATTGGGAAGAGAATGGCAAGTCGCCACGATCCAACTAGATATGAATATGCCTAAGAGCTTTGATTTAAACTGCATTAACGAGCAGGGTGAAAAAGAGCAGGTGGTCATGATTCACGCGGCCATTATGGGTTCAATTGAGCGCTATGTCTCAATTTTAATCGAGCACTTTTCGGGCAAGTTTCCGCTGTGGCTATCTCCAGTTCAGGTAAAGATACTTCCTATCTCTCAAGCTCATCATAAATATGCCCAGCAGATGGCAGAAGAATTGGTAGCCAAGGGAGTTCGAGTTGAGGTCAATGATCGCAGCGAAACTCTCTCTGCTAAGATTCGTGATGCCCAACTAGAGCAAACGCCTTATATGGTGGTAGTGGGTGATAAAGAAATGCAAGCCGACAGCGTCGCCCTGCGAGCTAGGGATGGAGAAAAACAAGAAGTAATGCCAGTAGCTGATTTTGTCGCAAAACTTGAAACTGAAATTAAAACTAAGGCTTAGTTTTCGACTTCGACTTTTATACCAGGACTCATGGTGGCAGCTAAAGAGATGCCTTTAACTTTGTCTTTAAAGGCGGCTAATAATGCCTGAAGATTTTCTTGAAGCTGTTTAGTTTCCATGGCTGTGTTGCCAATAATGGCGTGAAGCAGTGGAGCCTTACGTTCGGAACTAATGGTGATTTTTCCTGATTCAAGCTCTTTTTTCTTTTCTGCTGGTTTGGCAGTTAAAGTGCCTTGTTTGGGATTGGGCATTAATCCTCGGGGGCCTAAAATTTTAGCCAGCTTGGCTAATTTAGGCATTAAATCTGGGGTAGCTAATAAAATATCAAAATCTATCTTACCGGCCTCAATGTCTTTAAGTACTTTGTCATCGGCAATTTCTACTTTTATGCTTTTGCCAGTAGAGTGAGGGAATTGAAGGTCAGCTCGTTCACCTACAAACTTTTCACCTAAGATAAGGTGAGCGGTGATCGTACCGACAAAGCTCGAGTAAGAAAGTTTTTTTACCAGCTCTAAAGCTGAGAAAGCATCGTAACTACGAGTCTTATCAATCTGAGCCCTAACTGCTTGGTATTTTTTACTGCGAATTTTTTTCTGGATGGTGCGTTTAACTTTTGGCTTATCAGCTGGCTTGGTTTCTGGAGTTGGTGTTTCCACAACCTTGACTTCGGTGTCATTCATCGACATATCAACGTTCTTTTTTGATCCCATGTTGTTCCTTATGAAATTTTTATGCTACTTCAACGCCCATGCTTTTAGCACTGCCTTCAACTACTCTCATGGCTGCTTCTAGATCACTGGTATTTAAATCAGGCAGTTTTTTCTCAGCAATTTCCTTAACCTGATCTTTGGTTAGAGTTCCAACTGAATCTGTGCCTGGTTTTTGTGAACCAGTTTTAAGCTTGAGAGCTTGTTTAATCATGGCAGAGACGGGAGGAAGCTTAAGCTCAAAGGTAAAGCTGCTGTCTTGATAAACAGTTAGCTCCGCGGGAATAATTTGACCGCGCTTATCTTGAGTACGGTCATTATATTGTTTGATGAACTCCATCATGTTAATCCCAGCCTGACCTAAAATAGGTCCGACAGGAGGAGCGGGAGTTGCGCTTCCGGCTGGTAAATTTAGCTTGAGAACTTTTTTAACTTTTTTCTGTTTTGCCATAAGAGTTTTGGATTATATCAAACTTTTTGTACTTGTAAGAAGTCAAGTTCGACTGGAGTCTCTCGACCAAAGATACTGACTAAGACTTCAACTTTGCCTTTACCCTCATCAATCGACTGGACAGTTCCCAAAAATTCATTGAATGGTCCGTCAGTAATCTTAACCGCCTCGCCTTCAACGTACTCGGCTTTATACTGAGGTGCGCCTTGACTGATATATTTTTGGATAGTTTCAACTTCATGTTTGGGTAGAGGAGTGGGTTTATTACCAATACCAACAAAACCAGTCACCCCAGAAGTAGTACGAACCGCCAACCAGGCATTATCTGTCAGATCCATAAAGACCAACATGTAACCAGGAAATATTTTTTCGCGGACGGTTTTTTTCTGACCGCGCTTAATTTGAATTTTTTCTTGAGTAGGAATTAAAACTTTTAAAATTTTGTGTGTTAAGTTGAGGGTGTCAGCTCTTTGTTTGAGTGTTTCAGCTACTTTGTTTTCGTGACCTGAATAAGTATGGACTACATACCAGTGAGCTTTGGGGTTTTCTACCTCAGAGATGATCACCAGGTTAGGGTTATCAACCTTGACCTCTTGAGTTTCTGGAGCTGCTTGAACGTTATCTGTGTTGTCTGTCATAGTTTTTTATTTAATTAACACTTCGGTCAGTTTTTGAAATAAGAAATCTAGACCTCCTAAGTAAATCGCAAGCAAAATGCTGATCACAATGACCAAGACAGTCTTGTCTACGGTTTGTTTTCGGGAGGGCCAGCTAACCTTTTTTAGTTCGCGAACAACTTCTTTAAAGTATCCTACTGGGCTGACCATAAGTAACGTATTGTAACAGAACTCCTACTAGAAGAAAACACTTCTTAATAATCGGGAAGTTTAATCCCTTTTTCTTTAGCGCGATCCACCATGGTTGATTGAGGTTTTATTTTTGGAGGAGGCGACAAAGGGATGTTGGTTGTAGGTTTGGTTACTGGCCTAGTTGGGATGGGCGGGATTGTAACTGGAGGTCGAGGTTTCATGGTTGCAGTCACGGGCTGTTGTTGAGTTGGCCTTGGTTGATGCTGAGGCATTCCTGGTTTGTATTGAGGCATTCCTGGCTTAGACATAGTGGGCGGAGCAGGAGGTGCGGGTGGAGTGGCAGCAGCTTTAAGTTGATCTAATTTAGCTTGAAGTTCTTGCTCAGATGCGGCAGCTTTGGGGTCAGTTTTTAACTGAGGAATTGAGGATGGCGATCGTTTTTTACCCAGTAGCTTAGGAATGATGATAAGTAGGAGCAGTAAGCCTCCGGCCACAAAAGCGACGATGGGGAGGAGATTAGTTGGAATACCAATATTTCGCAGCGAGTTAAGTAGACTATCTAAAGCAGTCTTTTCTTCAGGTAGTTTTACAGTATCTGGGGAAGGCAATGGTTGTAGAGTAGACTTGGCAGAAATAGTTGCAGCTGGAGCAGCAGCATCGGTTGCTTCTTGATCATCATCGATACCCTTGGTGTCTTCTGCGTAGAGTGAAGAAACAGTCTGCTTGGTATATGCAGCGCAGGTAGTGCTACTAGGATTAGTTGCCAGACGACATGAGCCGTAGTAACAACGCAAGTTGACGGCACAGTCAGCATTTACATTACAGCTAACGTTACAGCTAGAGGTAATATTTCCTTGAATAGTAGCAGTTGGGGCCTGACAGAATTCATTATCTGGGTTGTCGGCGCGTCGGCAGCGATTGTTTTGACAAGCATATTGATCATCGCATTCTCTGGAATCGGCACAATATTGATTGCAAGTAAAGCTTAGTCCTTGATCAGACTCTGGTTGGCAGCTGGAGCTACTGATATTAGTCACTAATCTACATTGCCCTTCATAACAGCGGTGATTAGCCTCACACTCAGAACTACTACTACAAGAATTATTACAGCCGTTAATAGTAGTGCCGCCCGTACCAGGGCTGGCATCTGGAGATGAGTCTGGACTGGGACTAGGACTTGGGTCGGTGTTGTTGCTACTGACCGAGTAAACTAAGGTGTCCACGTGTGTGAGTGCATCCTCTGGTGGGTTGGTGCTGTGGATAATTGACTTAGATTTTTCTCGATCAAAATTTATCTCTATACCTCCAGCTCTATCTAGAGATAAGTTGAGTTGAGCAATAGTAGTGGGTGAGTTGGCTGAAAAAGTTTGCCCTATTTGTTGGGGAACGGCAATTAAAGAAACCAAATAACCATCTCCAGTTTGCTCGATTTGTTGATAGGCAGCATACAATCCAGAATCTCCAGGAACGTGAACGGAAGGAACTTCATTGATGGTGTTACTGACGATATTGAAAACTAATTGAACACCATCTGTCTGAACCCCTTGAGTATTGGCTTGTAAATTGATTGAGGCGTTGCCGGTGGAGAAGTTATCTCCAGATCTGGGAGAGCCAGTCACAGCTACTTGACCACTAGCTATGGAAGCGTCTTTACGAAGATCTTGAGATTCTTTTAAGGGTTTTTGTAACAAAACCAGGCCTACAGTCCCAGCCAAAATCAAAAGTAATGAAGCAGCGATAGCTAATAGAGAGGTCAGAGATCTTTGAGTTTTTTTCATTGTTATGACTCTATATTACAGCGAAATATTTGATACGAGCAAACTGTAATCGCTGATATCAACTAATCCATCACAGTTTAGGTCTGCTATTAAATAGGTATCAGGATTGGTTTGCTCGGTGTGCATAAACTCAGATACTAAGAGACTGTAGTCGCTGATATCTACTGCGGCATCATTATTGAGGTCGGCAACTTGTCCTGATTGGCTGATAGTAGAGAAACGTGCTCCCGAGCCAATGCTTGGATCTGGATATTCAAGATTAACTACATAATCATATCCTGGTGCGAAGTAAAAAGTGTCTCGAGGATAAACCTTCATTATTAGTGCTCGATTAATGTTGAGTTGTTCAATTTGGACTGGATTGAGCCGTTCAATCCTCAGGGGGACATCAGAACCTGTCTGACCGCCAGAGCAGTAGCGAGTAACTGTCATATTTACAGAGGTAGAGTTGATGATAGACATATCATTTTGATAACGGTAATCAATGAGGGGTGTTTGAACGTTAGATATCTCTGGTACCTGAAGGAAGAACTCGGCAGCTTTTCGACCAATACGACCTTGATACTGTGAGTAGTTATCGTAGAGATCTTCTAAATCTCTATCAATCCGCTTAATGTAATAGAAGAGATCTTTGCGAGCTCTCTGAGTAATGGTGGTGGCGACTGCACCTTCTTTATGATCAAAGGTATATACCACCAGGTAGTAGGATCTGGAGGTGGTGGCGGTAAATTGATGCCTAGTATCTGCCTGATTGATCTTCTTTCCATCTGGGTCATAGAGAGCTGTTTTGACGTAACTGCCTTGGGTGTTTATATCTACTTCCCTGGCTAGAGTTTCAATCTTGGTGCCCACCGCAGGACGGAAAGTGTAAATTATTCCATAACCACTTTCTATCGGGAGTTGAGAGTTATCAAGATAAACAGTGTCGATGTTTTGAGGGGTTGAGAGGGGTGAATAGGCAACTGGGAGCTCATGATAGGAAATGCGTGGATCATTTGGCAGCATCTCTCCATCTAGAGAGATGGGTATGTTTGGAATGGCTGATGGAAGAGGCGAGTAACTCGGATAGGGCGTGGGTGAAGTGACAGGAGGAGTCGCAGGAGTAGTGGCTTTAGGAAAAAGGTTGGTTTTGGTTTTTATTAAAATTAAGCTCAAAGGAAGAACTAAAGATACAAAAGATAAAATAATTAGAGTCATCCTTTGAGACTTTGAGAGGTGATTCCAGATGTCTTTAATAGATAAACGCAGATTTTTTGGCACTACTAATAGCGTATAGTAAAAATAAGAGTAGTGTCAATGCGGTTGCAGATGAAAAAAACACTTATATTAAGGCAAATTCTATGGGTTATTTTCGGCTTGGGGTTAATTGGTTTAGTTTTTTCATTTGGGGATCTATCTAGAGTAGGTTATGAAGTATCAAAAACTTTTTGGTTGAAGTGGTGGGTGCGGTTATTAGTCTTGGGTTTGTGGGGTTATATTTTTATCATTCCGAACTTCAATTTAAAGCCAATTAAAAAAAAGATTTCACTTAGTTTAGGGCTGTTAATAGCTGTTACCCTGATCTCTGCAGCTGCAGGAGTCAATTGGCAGCAGAGTTTGTGGGGGAACTATTATCGAGGCGATGGCTTGATGACTTGGTGGCATCTCATAATTTTGGGCTTGGCGGGGCGATGGTTATTTCCTCAAAAAGAAATCAAGAAGTTGCTACCGGTCAGTCTGTTTATGAGTTGGTCTTTGTTGGTTATTGGCAGTTGGTGGCCCGAGATTGGACATTTATGGCAGCTTGGATTTGGTAATCCTAATATTGCCGCCGGGTTTATCGTAGTTTGCACGCCATTAATAATATTTTTAGCCAGAGAACGATTTTTGATTTTGAAGATAGCAGTTTTTATTATCTCGATGATGACTGTCGTTTATCTTCAAGCTTGGGGCGCAGTGGCGAGTTTGGGACTGGGTCTAGTGATGTTTTGGCTACTAAAACAACCCCGGCTTCGTCACTGGGTGGTAATACTATTACTTTTAAGCTGGGTGGGTGGGATTGTGTGCTTGATGAACATTGTGCCGGTGGGCAATAGCCAGTTTACTGAGTCTAGAGTGAGGATTTATCACAAGTTAAGTAGAGCGGTCATCAGGCGACCTGTCTTTGGTTGGGGTTTTGCCAATGTAGATATGGCTTTTGAAAGCATTGATTGGCCGGTGGCAGTCACCCAAGATGTCTACATAGATAAAGCCCATGCTTGGTTTTTGGAAATGGCAGTCACGACTGGTTTGCTGGGGTTGGGAATTTATTTATTTTTACTTGGAAATATTTATACCCAAACTATGGCTTCAGCTAAGATTAATCATCCTTGGACTCAAGCTTTGCTTTTAACTTTTTTGATCTATATTTTTCACAGTCAAACTAACGTGACTTCGGTAGCAGAAGATGCAGTTTTTTGGATTTGCTTAGGTCTATTGATCGATATTCGAAACTCTTAGTCAATAAATGTAAATGAGGCCAAAATATCGGTAAAAGCAAAAGAAAATGATTCCGATCTTCCCTTACTCAGGACAAGAACATTTGTTGAATCTGGTAGGGGAAAGTAATAGCGATTGATTTCATCCCAAGAGTAACCTATTAGCTCCAATCCTTGTTGACCAGCAAGTGAAACTTCATTATCAGAGCTGTTGTTTTGATAATCTTCTCCCTCTGAATCTTGGCCTTGTTGAATTAGGGCCTCTTTTTCCTCTTCCAGGTATTGATAAAATGGCAAATCAGTTTCAACTACATAGACGCCAATACCGGCGAAAGGATCTTGTTGTGATTCAAAGTTGACTGAGTTGAGATCGGTAAAGGAAATATTGAGAGTGATTTCACCTGTGACTGGACCTGATATAAAACAGCATTCGTCATTTAAACGAGGGTGCTTAAAATAGAAACCATATTCGTCGTTAACATAGGTAGTCCAGTCTTGAGTTTTGTCTTTGCTTTGAGCAGCTGCTTGCGTTTCTAGCGTTGCGGCGTCACTAGCTATTTGATTTTTGAGCTGAGTATATTTATAGAATAATCCACCTACAACGAGTAATAAAAAAAGTCCTCCAGTGATCAATACTTTTATATATTTTGATTTTTTATTTATCACTTTGTTTAGTTTATTCATTGTTTTTGAGTATAGCAGTTTTATTGCTAATTAATTGACTTTTTGCACTGATCATCGTACCATCCTTGTTATCTGCCCCATCAAGTAGGCTAAGGAGCTGGATTATTATGTCAAAGCCAAATTTAAACAATGGCGCCAATAAAAGAGTCCGTAAGGCCATCATCACCGATGCTGGTTTTGCGAGTCGATATTTGCCAATTACCAAAACCATGCCTAAAGCCATGTTGCCTTTTGGTAATAAGCCGATCATGCAGTTTATGGTGGAAGAGTGTGCCGAGGCGGGGATAGAAGAGATTATCATTGTGGCTACTCCAGAAGGTAAGCCGATCTATGAAGATTATTTTAATAATAATGTGAACCGGATTCGTAAGCAGCTAGCTACGCAGGGCAAAGAAGATCGATATGAGTCAGTCCAAGCAGTGTTGGATTTCCCCAAGATCGTGGTCATTATTCAAGATCCAAGCCTTCCCTATGGTAATGGTTCACCAGTAGCTTCGGCTCAAAAGTATGTCGAAGAAGAAGAAGCTTTCTTGGTGCTTTATAGTGATGATGTGGTATTTGGAAAACAAGGCGACGCGAAAACTTTGGTAGATAAATACGAGTCAGCCCCTAAAATTGAGGCGATTATTATGGCTCAAGAGATCAGTCCTAATGAGGTTGATAAATATGGGATTATCTCTTTTAAAGAAAATAGCGAAGATGAACTGGATAATATTATTGAAAAACCAAATCAAGGTGAAGCTCCTTCAAACCTAGCTTCTTATGGAAGATATTTACTGCGACCTTCAATTTTTAAACATCTAGTTTCAACTAATACCGGTAAAGATAATGAGTTGTGGACGGTGGATGCTATTACTCAGGTGGCTAAAACTAAAAAAGTCGTTGTTGAGAAAACCAAAGGTGAGTGGCTAACTACTGGTGATCCAGAAAGCTATTTTAAAGCTCATTTGAGCTTTATTTTAAAATATGAGTCCTATGGTAATAAGGTGGTTGATTGGGTAAAGAAGTTTAATAATTGATCACAAATTTTCCTCGAGTTGGGTCTTGCAGACAAGTTCATTTTAAGGGTATAGTGAGGTTGAGCTTTAACAATCTCGTGTGAGGGGAGCAATGAATTTCCTCAACATCTCGTGAACGGGTCATGAGGCGTATTCATGCTCTGAGGAGTATGAATCACTCTACCCACCTGGAATTTTCCGGGGGATGAGCACCTCTCACGCCGGGCGGTTAAAGTGATTGACTAGAGTCCATTCCTTTCTTTTCCTTGATATAATGTTGATGTACAATAGATCTCTTGTGGTGGTAGTTAACAATTTAATAGAAGCCTAGGTAGTTCAGTGGCAGAACGCCATCTTGGTAAGATGGAGGTCGAGGGTCCGATTCCCTCCCTAGGCTCAAGGAGCGCCCCGCTCAGCGGGGAGGTCCCGAGTTTCCCGCCCATTGCGGGATTAAAACAAATCTCGGCGAAGGCTCAAATAAGATATAATTAAAATAATTTTAGCCAGGGTACCGAAGTGGTCAAACGGGGCAGTCTGTAAAACTGCTGGCTTTCGCCTTCATAGGTTCGAATCCTATCCCTGGCACGGTGCGTTGAAGCCTTCTTAGCTCAGCTGGCTAGAGCGACGGTTTTGTAAACCGTAGGTCCGGGGTTCGAGTCCCCGAGAAGGCTCGGTGTATTGAGCACCCCGCTAAGCGGGGCGGTCGTGGGTTCGACTCCCACCTCTGGCTCAGTTTTTTTTGTTAAACTAAATCTTATGTCTCGTTCAATCATCCTTGCCTCCAAATCTCCCCAGCGAAAAAGCATCATGGAGGCTTTAGGAATTGATTTCAAAATAGTTCCGGCTGATATTGACGAACAAGCAGTGACCCAGGCTGATCCAAAAAAAAGAGCTGCCTTGATTGCTTTTAATAAAGCTCAGGCTGTGGCCAAAAAACACCCTCAAGATATCATCGTGGCGGCAGATACCTATGTTGTTTTAGCTGATCAAATTTTGGAAAAACCAACTAGTCTCCAGCAAGCTCGAGAAATGTTAGAAAAACAGTCTGGTCAAACAGTGACAGAATTAACCGGGTTTTGTTACTTGGATCCGGCTTTGAAAATCAAAGTGAATAAAACAGTCGCTGTCAGCGCAAAATTCCGCCATTTGTCTGCAGCAGAAATAGATCATTATGTGACTACTCAGCCAGTGATGACTTGGTCGGCAGCTTTTTGTCCGGCATATGATTCTGGGGCCAGCTTGATTGAGAGTATTAACGGCTCTTTAACTGGTTTCAGTCATGGTTTGCCTTTAGAAGAGTTGATTCCTTTATTACAGCAGTCAAAAGTGTTAGCGATTTGATTTTGCTAGAAGAAATATCTTGATGTATACTACACGCCTATGGCAAAAAAGAAAAAAGGACCTCGTCAATTAGTTGGACTCAAATGTAGTGAATGCAGCTCGTTTAATTATTTGACTGAGTATAATAAGAACAACGAGCAACTTAAAGAACAATCCAAAAACGAAAAGACTTTTCCTTTAAACAAATACTGCAACGTTTGTCGTAAGCACACCTCTCACAAAGTGAGTAAGAAACTCAAGTAAGTTTGCTCGCAATTTTTTTATAAGCAGCCAAGATATTTTTCGATCCTTCTAGATAAAGCTTGTCGATGCTGAGGGCGTCTTGCATAGCTTGTTCTACCCAAGATTGTGATTTTCCAGCAGCTTCAGTTAAGGATTCTAGCTGGGGGACTATATGATCAACTTTGGCTTTACGAGCAGCCCCAATTTGTTCAAAAGTCTCACGAACGTTGTGCTCCCACTCACCCCATTCAGCCAGAGTAAGGAGAAAACTACCACTAGTGACGGCGTCATAGGCCATGTCTCCAGAGGGTTTGGAAATAAATCCATCCGCCCAAGGAAATCCATATTTGATTATCATTTCATTGGCATCGACAATTTGGGGATGATGAATGACTCTAAGTTTTTCTTTGGAAGCTGTTATCCCTGCTACATGGACGTGTTCTTCTTGGGCAAGTTCTAGAACCATCTCATAAATATCCCCATGTGTGCCGGCATAAACCAAGAGGTTGTAAGGAGACGGGTGTTTGCGTAACTCTGGTAAAAGCTGTTTTAAAATGGTTTTGAGCTCAGGCTTATTCGTGCCTAAACCGCCGGTAGTTAACAGTAAGTTGAGGGGACCGCTTCGCCAGGGCTTCTTGCTTTTTCTGGCAGAAACGATGCGCGGATCAACTGGAGGACCGGTGACGATGACTCTTTGGGGATCAATTTTCTTTTCTAAAATAGCAGCTTTTTCTAATACTTCGGTTTTGGTTTTATCATCAAAAACGAGTAAGTAAAAGTTTTTGCGATGAGCATTATTAAGGTATTCATCACGAACGTGAGGGTCGGTGATCATCTGGACGATGGTTTTGCCTTGCTCAGCTAAGATGTTACCAGAGGCAATATGAAAAGACAGGACGGGGCGCGTGAGATTCTCAGTCAGATGAAGAAGGGGTGGAGTAATGCTGGCAAGAATGGGGAGCTTGCTGCGACCGAACCGATCGACAATATCTTTGAGTTTTTTTAAGAGGGGTTGTCTGGCCAAAAGTTTACCGATGTCTTCTGTTAACTCGATGCTACCCCAGTTTTTATGAGAAACGTAGTTGGTGGGGTCCACCACCCAAGCTTTACTGTGATCTATTTCTTTGCCCCAAGCTTGTGTAGCTACTCCTGCTGCCATAGAGTAGTGGGCTCTAGAAAAAACTATATCTTGGATGGTTTCATCCTCAGGATAGCCAAACATGCCTTTGACATCCTCTCGGTATGAGGCAGAGACAGTGACGATTGGAACTTGGGTTTCTTCTAGATTTTGTTTATCTTGTTTGAATACTTTTTGGAGGGTGGGGTCGATGAGATTAGACATATACTATTAATAGTAGCTTAACCAACTTATAAGTTGAAAGTACTAGAAAAAGTTCCTTAATTAATATAATATGGTTTTATAACCATGAGTCATAGTTTAATACTGAAACAAAAAGCTAAAAAATTGAGAAAAAAAGGATATTCTTTTCATGAAATCTCAATCAAAATAAATATTCCAAAGGCCACTGTATATAGTTGGGTAAATCTTGTTGATTTATCTGATAGTGCTAAAAAAAGGCTAGTAGAACTTAAGCTAAGTGGGGCTCAAAAAGGTGCAAAAAAAAGTAAGTATAGAATGTTAAAAATGAAAAAAGAGATGGATCAAAAAAGTCAGTTTGATTTAGAAAATATTCATTTTTCTCAGCAGTTGCTGAAAGTATTGTGCTCATTTCTATATTGGGGAGAAGGAAATAAATCTGGTAGTTATGTAGCATTCATTAATTCTGATCCTGAGATGATAAGGGTTTTTATGATCTTATTAAGACAGAGTTTCGAGTTAGATGAAGCGAAATTTCGAGTTTTAGTACACATACATGAATATCATCATGAAAAAAATATTCTTAAGTTTTGGTCTGAAGTTACGAGTATTCCTTTAAGTCAATTTACCAAGAGCTATTTAAAATCAAATACTAAGATTAGGAGAAGGCCGGGATATATGGGTAGTGCGCGAATTAGGTATTATGATGTTAAAATAGTCAGAGAGCTCCAGGCTTTGTATAATGCTGTAGCTTTAAAAATAAGGGCCGTCGGTTAATTGGTAAACCACTAGTCTCCAAAACTAGGACTACAGGTTCGAGTCCTGTCGGCCCTGCAGAAGCAATAAAAGACCTTTGAATAGGTCTTTTTTAATTTGTGATAGAATCTAAATATGAGGAGTCTGACAAAAAAATCCTATGATCTTGTAGAATCAGCCTGTAAGGCTGAGACTAACAAGTGGGGGGATGCTGCTTGGACGCATCATATATTAAACGTTATCCAGTTTTCAAAGCAATTAGCTCAGGAGTTACAGGCTGATGAAGAGATTGTTGAGTTAGCCGCTGTATTTCATGACTATGCTTCAGTTCTAAATCCAGAGTATATTGAAAACCATCATGAGCATGGAGCACGTTTGGCTAGGAAATTTTTGATGAAAAATGATTATCCTGAGGACAGAATTAATCAAATTGAACACTGCATCTTATCTCATAGAGCTAGTAAAAGAATAAAACGCAATACAATTGAGGCTAAAATTCTAGCTAGTGCTGATGCTATGGCTCATTTTGCTAATCTAGACTCACTTTTCTATTTGGTTTATTCAACAAAAAAGATGGGCATAGATGAGGGAAGAGAATATTTATTATCTAAACTTGATAGAAGTTGGAAAAAATTACTTCCAAAAGCTAAGGATATTATTGCTCCACACTATGAAGCTGTGAAACTCTTACTAAGAAAATAGTTGTTTAAATAGGTTCCAACACCATCCACTAGTCTCTGTAGCGATATAGTTTGATATATAAAGATTAACTTAATTTATAATTTATGATATAATTTTTTGCATGAATGAAACTCTTAAAGTAAATGCCTTAGGTTTAAATGATGTAGCTTTACGAGCATTGTCGGAGGCAAGATATTCAGATGAAATTGAGACGAGTGGAGCAAATACTTTTGCTGACGGAGGAGCTCAGCTTATTCTTACATATGGAAGAGATATAGTAGAAACAACTCATCCTGAGGGCCACTGGTTTGAACTGACTCCTGAAGAAGTATTAGAAATTGAAAAAATAACTGGCCAAGCACTCTTAGGGCAATAATAGGTTCCAACACCATCCACGCACCCCTGCAGTAGCAATAAAAGACCTTTGAATAGGTCTTTTTTAATGCGTGATAGAATAATTATATGAAGTCCCATGCTCCCAAAAACTATGTCTGTCCTATCTGTTTAGCAGTTGAGGGTATTGAGAATGATCAGACTTTAATCAAACAACAGGACATTCTTTATAAAGATGAAGATGTGATGGTCTTCATCTCATCATTCTTTATTGAGGGCGCAGAGGGTCAACCCCTAATATCTCCAATTAGACACTATGAAAATTTTTATGACATTCCAGACACTCTTGGAGCTAAGATTTTTAAAATATCAAAAGAATATGCTGTAAAAATGAAGAACGCCTATAACTGTGATGGAGTGAATATATTGCAAAATAATGAACCAGCTGCAGGACAACACGCCTTTCACTATCACTTACATTTATTTCCACGCTATGAGGGAAAAGACATCTGGCCCAAAATGGGAAGAAAAAAGTTGGCTTCCATGGAAGAACGACTAGAATTTGTAAAAAAATTTAAACAATAAGTTCCAATACACTCCACTAGTCCCACTTGACTCTTGTACTTGTCACACGATGTGTTACAATTCTTTTATGAATGTGATTTTTAAAAAACTAATTTGGGACAAATGGAATGAAAATCACATTAAAAAACATCAGATTAAGCCTAGCGAAGTAGAAAAATCAGCACAAGTTACTATGTGGTTACTGCTAGAGATATGGCCAAAAAAGAAAGAGTAATTTACAGACAAGAAAAAACAAGAAAGGAAAAAAGATATGAAAAATGGTAATAAAAAAATACCTACTTTTAAAAATCTCAAAGATGAGGCTAAGTTTTGGGATAACCATGATGTGGGTGAGTTTATGGACGAATTGAAAGTTGTTGAGGGAGTCTATAAACCTTCTGGTAAAACTAAAACCACCATGACGATTAGATTGGATTCTGGATTAAAGAAAGAAATCGAAAAAGTAGCTAGAACTTATGATATCTCTTCAAGTTCCTTAGTTAGGATGTGGACAGTGGATAGACTACGAACTTTTGTTCACTAAAGGTTCCAACACCACCATCCACTAATCCCATTATGTATTGACAATTAATGTACAGAATGCTAATATTTGTCTATGGCTTTTAAGATTAACTTTAATCAGGAAAAAAATGAGTTATTAAAAGCCACGAGGGGAGTTTCTTTTGAGAATGTAGTTTCTACTATCAACCAAAATGGTCTTTTAGCAGATAAGAAACATTCTAGTCATAAGTTTAAACATCAGCGTTTGTATGTAGTGAAGATTAATAATTATATATACGCAGTACCTTATGTAATAAATGAAAAGAAAAGAGAGATTTTTTTGAAAACAATATATCCCAGTAGAATTTTGACAAAGAAATATTTAAAAGGAGGTAAAAATGAAAAAACAGAAAATTAATGACCCATTTATCAACCTAGTTCTTAATGAGGAAGAGCAGCTAATCGAACAAGCTCTGGAGAATGAAGAGTATGAAGATGTCTCCAATTTCGATGAAACTAAGAAAATGTTGGAGGAGGCGGCAAGTCAGCACTTAAAACTTAACACTTCAAAACCAATTACAATTCGCGTCAATCAGCTGGATTTAATTAAAGTCAAGGCTAAAGCCAAAAAAAACAATATTCCATACCAAACTTTGTTAGGGTCTTTGATTAACCAGTATGCTGATGGGCGAGTTAGCCTGGTGTTGTAAATTCTAAAATACCCCCGCCTTCTTCGAGGTAGGCCATCCACTAGTCCCTGTAACACCTCACAATAATTGACTTTTCTTAAAGATTGAGTTGATTGACCTTGTCGCTTAGATTACCCTTCTGTTATTCTAGAGGTAGATGAATAGATTCCTGCACCCCCTTGCAACAAGGGTAATAGTTGTTTTTGTGGCTTTCATTTATAGCCTGCAATCATTGATAGTTTTAATAGATCCTCCTCAAGTACAAGCAGCCTTGGCTACTGGAGGTACATATTCAGAATCTGGTGGTTACGGCATTCATACGTTTACTAGTGGCGGCACCTTTACTCCCAGCAGTTCATTTGACGTTGAAGTCTTAGTAGTTGCCGGCGGCGGCGGGGGTGCTGTTGGTGGTGGAGGCGGTGCTGGTGGATATAGAACAGATACAAGTCACTCTGTAACAGCACAAGATTATACAATTACTGTCGGTGCGGGTGGTGCAGGAAGTTCTTGGGCTACACAAGGAATACAAGGATCAGATTCTATTTTTGATACCATTACTAGTTCTGGAGGAGGAGGAGGAGGAGCTAACACTGCAGGAGACACAAGACTCGGAGGAGCGGGTGGTTCAGGTGGTGGTGGTGGAGCGTGTGGATGCTCTACTACTGGTGGTGCAGGTAATACACCAAACACATCACCGTCACAAGGTAATAGTGGAGGTAATAACAATACCGGTGCTCCAACCTATCCTAGTGGCGGCGGCGGCGGTGCAACTGGTGCAGGTGGTAATGCAACTGCTGGTGTAGCTGGGGCTGGTGGTGCAGGAACTAGTAACTCAATTTCAGGTTCTCCTGTAACTTATTCAACTGGTGGCGCAGGCGCTTTGCATAATTCTGGAGGTAATGGTTCAGCTGGTGCAGCAAATACAGGAGACGGTGGTGAAGGTGGTCAATTTGCGAATACTGGAGGTGCAGGTGGTTCAGGGATAGTTATTATTAGGTATCTTTTACCAACAGCTCCCACAGCACCAACGATTGGTTCGTCGGGCGCATTAACTACCACTAGCCTTCGTTGGAATTTTACAGACAACGCTGACGATGAGACAGGATTCAAGGTATATGACAATGGAGGCACACCAGCACTCAAAGTTACTTGCGCTACGGCCAATCTCACCTACTGTGATGAGACTAGCCTGAGTGTAAATACTCAATATACCCGCAAGGTGGTCGCCTATAATGATGTTGGAAATAGTAGCTATTCTAGTACTGCCAGTAAATATACTCTCGCCACCACTCCAGCTGCTCCAACAGTGAATGGGGCAGCAGCCACAACTTTGGATGTTAACCCTGACCCAAATACTAGTCCCACCTCTACAGAAATGGTGGTCTATAAAGAAACCGGAGCTAGCTGTGATGGCTCAGGAGGGTCATATGTAGCAGCTAATGGATCAGATAACAGTAGTACTCCAGTTTGGCAAGCAGAAAGTTCTTGGGGGACAGTGACGGCTACTGGGTTAAGTGAACAGACTCAATACAGTTTTTGTACTAAGTCGCGAAACGGTGATAATACAGAAACAAGTTGGGGTAGTGCAGCCTCAGGCACAACCATTGAGGCCACTGCTCCCAGTATTTCTTCAATAAACTCAGTAGCCGGAGATGCTTCTGCTACTTACTATGATGCTACCGACAACTCATCGACAGCAATTGCCTTTACTTCTACCGATGGCTCAGGGGGAGGAGTAGATAACTGCAAATGGGATACTTCAGATGTGGCGTATGACTCAATGAGTAACTCTTGTGGTTCTACCTCCAGTTGTACGACTAATTTAAGTGGTGATGGAGCAAAAACTGTATATATTCGTTGTCAAGATATTTACAGCAACAAGATGAGTAGCTCTCAAACTGTTAACTACACCATAGACTCTACTGCTCCTAGTACTCTATCTGCTACGGGATCATCAGCTAGTTGGACTAATGCAAAACCAACAGTGGCAATATCTACTCCCGCAGATGCTTTATCTGGAATGAATGAAATCAGATACGTTTGGAATACTAATAATTTAGGAGCAGATTGTTCGGCTGGAACAGTTACAACTGCGACTGCCAATTTAACTGGCACCTTAATTGCTGGAAGTCATATTTTATATCTATGTGCTTCAGATAATGTTGGCAATGTAGCTACTTGGAATGGTACTTACAAATGGGATGATGGCAACCCACTAGTTAACATGACAACTCATGCACTAACTGCCTATCGAGCTGCAAACATTCCCGCTAAGATCCAGGGGACCGCCAGTGATGCTTTATCTTCAGTTGCTAGTGTAGCTGTTTCTATCTATAACGGTGTTAAATATTACTCTGGGGCTACTTTTGATTCAGTTTCCCAAGTTTGGTTAGCAGCTACTGGGACAGATACCTGGGAGTACACCTTTGCACCTAGTAGTGATGGAGACTACACCCTTCAATCTAGATCTACAGACGGAGCTACCAACACCATCACCTCTTCAACCAGCACCTTTACCTATGACACTGTTGCTCCCACAATTTCCACCTCCGAAGACAACACTCCTGGCTCTGCTGGAGCCACTATTACCTGGAGTACTGATGAAGTTAGCTCAAGCCAATTGGAGTATGGGGTGAGTTCAAGTTATGGCACCACTACTGCTGAGATAAACACTTCCACTAGAGTTACCAGTCATAGCGTGGAATTATCTAACTTACAAAGTTGTTCTACCTACCACTACCGCTCAATTTCTAAAGACGCTGCGGGCAACACCTTAACAGGAGAAGATAAAACCTTTACCACTACTAGTTGCACAGGTTCATCAATAGTGGGAACACAGGTTGAAGAGACAGTTACCACCGCTAGTGGAGGCACAGTGGAGTTGGAAGAGGGTGGAAGTACTCAGGTAGCTTTAACAATTCCCCCAAACTTTTCTGGCTCAGATGCGGACTTTCAAGTAAAGAAGCTAAACAAGGACTCAGTTTTACTTGCCACCTCAACTCCTACTTCTGTCAAAGAAGCTATTGGAGATCATGTTTATCAGCTAGATGCTTTAACTAGTCCTACTGAAAGAGTAAGTAGCTTTGATCAAGCTATTACCATCACTATGAACTACACTGATGCTCAAATAGTTGGATATGATGAATCTACTCTAGTTATCTACCGTTGGGATGGAAGCTCTTGGTATGAATTGGATGACTGCATAGTTGATACGGATGCTAACACAATTAGCTGTACTACTAGTGCTTTTTCTACTTTCGTATTGTTTGGTGAGGAAGAAGCTGCAGCTATAGCCGCAGCTGGGTCTAGTGATGGAGGAGTAGACAATCAAGCTTGCTCAGGTTTAGCCCCAAGTAACAAAGCCCCTAAGATCTATGGAGCTATCCCATTAACCCCCACCTCAATTCAGTTGTACTTCACTGATGCTGATTGGCCAGTAAAAAACTATGTTTTAGCCTATGGAACTGATCCAGGTAACTACCAGTATGGTTGGCAAAACATTGGCGCTTTTGGTCAGCGCACCTTCATTGTTGATAATCTTCAATCAGAAACAGATTATTATTTCCGAATTATGGCTATTAATGAGTGTTATCAACCAGGGCCTTGGAGTAATGAAGCTAAAGGAAGCACTAGTTATCGAACTAAAACTTTATCCCTCGATAATTTTCAGATATTTGCTCAGGAGTTATCTCCAGACATAGAGCAGCAAGAAGTGTCGGAGGTAGAAGATGGTGAAGGCTCTCAGGCGGGTTCCGTAGAGAAAGAATATGACCAAGTGGAAAAGTCATGGATTTCCATATTAAAAGAAATTTGGCAAAAGTTTTTAAATCTTTTTCGCAAAGAGAAGTTTTAACATCGCTCACTAGTTCCTGCAGCGATATAGTTTGATAGCTAATTCCTATAAGGTGGTTTAATGACGTCATCGTTGTTAGTCTGAGTGCCTATTAATGGCTGAAAATCTTTATCATCGAGTCTTCCAGAGATTAGCATAGTTGGTAAGTTGTCTTGCAATTTGTGAAAGAAGAATCCTAAGATTGGTGAATGATATTCATGATGGGCTTTTAATAGTCGCTGTTGCTCTTTATTTAAATCTTCAAATCTCATTCCCAATTGATTAAGAACATCTTTAATTGTTGGCATTTTTTTTGCTTGTATATCTAATTCTACAATCGATTTTTTGTTTTCACTGGCAGTTTTTTCTAAGTTATTTTTAGCGTACTCAGTTATTCTAAGTAATCTAATGTGTAAACTTGTTTTCTTCCCAAGAAAAAGCACTCTGAGCTGATTGGTGAAAGAAAGATGATCTTTTTCTTGAATGAATGGAGTTTGTACAGTTGCCTCTAATTGCTTTCCAGAATTTGATGAGTCGTCAAGAATAAAAAAATGAGCATCTGGATAAGTGCGAACATAAAAAGATGAGCGGTATTTAAGGATGTCTCTTTTATCTTTAGGAATTTGTTCTAGAAGTATTTTGTAAAACCAATCTCTACTATCACCATCAATATGTTTGAAAAAAATAATTTCTTTAACTCCAGAATCAATTAGATCGATAACTTCAGCTGCAACTTGACTTATGAATTGTGTAATCTCATCACGACTAACATAATCAATGTTATCTAACACTGTTTTGGCAAAATCATCTCTACCCATGATTTTGTTTACACTATCTGTCCATTCATTAATTCTTCCTTTTATTGATTGGGCGAGTTCTGGATGGTCTCCTTCTAGTTCAATTAAAAAACTAGGTATCTTCGAAGGTAATTCTGCTTGATCGGGTTGTGTAAAATTTTCTGACATATATTTAATACTACTATAATCTTAGAAAGATCTTGAATTAAAGTTTAGTTATTTATAGATAAAATGGATGTGCCAACACCTCGCTTTCTTCGGGGCAGGCAGTCCACTTTACCGTTCTATTTTCATGTTAATGATATACTGTGAAAATTATGCTTGAAAAGCTACCTCCAGGAGATTTTAGGGCAGAAATAAGTGTAAGCTTTACTTTTATACATCCAGAAACTGGTTGTGAAAATGACAATCAGATAGAGACAGTCACTTTTAGAGCAATCAACAGTAGCATTGCTCAAGTTTTTGCAGAGAACAGTAAACCAATCTGCAACTGCGGGATGGATTATCAGTTACAAGTATAGTTACTTCCATTTTCCCCTAGTTTTTGCATGTAATAAGTTATAATCCTTGATATGTCAAAACCTGAGCTAGCTAGAGATAGGGAGCTGGAGCCTACCATAAGTGAGGGCGTGATGTGTGTGTTGGTCGTCAGGGAAGGTGATGATGAAAAATTTGTTTTAACCAGTTCTCCTCCTGAGGATTATGAAAATATTACCAAGGCAGAAAAACTAGCATCAAAAATAGAGTTTATATTGCTGGGCTCAGGAATGATTTCTTTCCCTGGTGGGAAAATAGAAGGAGGTGAGGACAGAGTTGTTGGGATTCTCAGGGAGGCGCGTGAGGAGTTGGGGATCGAGTTAAATCAAGACAAACTTGTTTTAAGAGAAAGTGGCCAAATCGAGATAGCTCAGTTAAGTTCTGGAACTGATGTAGATGATCCTCGTCGGGGAATGACAACCTACAGAGTTGCCTGCTTTGTTTATGAGTTGAGTGGGGATGAATTGATAAAGATTGAAGAATTAATGAATAAGCAAGGGAGATCGATGCGGGTTTTATCTATAGGTGAAGTTTGGCGATTGAAGGAATTTGAAATTAGACCTTCTTCTTTAGAAGCGATTAAGGCTTTAAGGAAAACTTACAAAACTCGAATCGCTGAAGAATATGGTGTTAAGATAGCAGATCTCAGGGCAGTGGTTTATAGATCTATTTTTGGAAATCTAGAGGCATGGATGGTTTTTGGCACGAAGAACATTAATAGGAGTTTGAGCACTGCTGATAATATGGTCTACAACTTTAAGTTTAGTGATTTGAATGAAGTTCCACAGCAGGCCAGAGTCTGCGATGCAAGTGAATATGGCCTTGAATCAGGGAAAATTATTTTGGTGGAGAGCCGCCCTCCTTTGGAAGAAATCGACTGAGTTGATGTTGTTTTATATTTTTAGATACATTAAAATAACGGCCTATGATTGAAAAAGGCACTAAGGAACCTACTCCAGCAGAGATAGGACAAGCAGCTGAGGTGATAAGTAGAATTGAATCACCTATTCCAACGCCTGTATTTACAGAAATGGCAAGATTGGTGGCGACTCCATTAATTGAGCTTATTCCTTTTAAAATTATTGAGGGGAAGCTACATGTACGCATGATTCCTCGTCCAGAAGGTGACATTGTTTGGCCGGGTATGGTGCATGTACCAGGAAGTGCTTTTAGGCCTGGAGAAGGATTGGAAGATGTTTTTGAGAGATTATTTCAAGGAGAACTTGATGGAGCAAATGTACCAGAAATAAATTATGCTGGGATGCGTTGGCATCGGGGTGAAAGAGGCCATGAGATGGCCTGGGTTTGTCATTATCTGGAAAATGAGGAAACAAGCTCAAGAGTGGGAGAGTTTTATCCAATTGATGATTTACCAAAAAATGCGGTCGAATCTCAGCTTCCCATGATCTATGCAGTTGCAGATAGAGTGATAAAAGAGATGGCTTTAGAGCCATTAGATCCACAATTACCTCGAGATGATATCTCAACTTTTGAAGAGTTGCTGGCACAATATTTAGCCAGCTTTGCCAACTAGTTATTACAATTATAAATTGATATTATTGAGTATTATATTTCAGGAGAGAGAAAAAATTATGGTTTTACCAAAAAGTGGTCCAGAGGGTGATAAAGATAGGACAATTGATGAAGTAATCTTCGATACACTGAGTAAAAATCCTTCGAAAGATGAGTTATATGCAGCAGCTATTGTCTTAAATAGAGTTTTGGGTTCAGAAACAACTAAAGCTTTACTGCAAGAAAAAGGTTTTAATGATTTGGCCGAGGATGTGGATAAATTACCATCTCGATTTGATCAAGATGAAGATGGTGAGGTGTGGTAGGGTTTTTGCTTTGCCAACTGGTTTTCCCCGATGTGGTTTGATATGATGGCGGCACTAATTTAGAAAGGGATTTATGGTTAAAGCAAAAGAATTCAACATGATAATGTTAGAAGAGCTTAATAATGGAGGGTTATCGTCTAGTCAGGTAGAAAGAACTTTGGCATACGTTCTTGGAAAAGGAAATCAAGAGATAGCTGCCCAGCAAGAGGAACTTGATCAACGCTATAAAGGAGAGCTTGTTCCGGAGACGGCTGTGTATACTGGATCTACTTTCAGAGATGAGCAAATTTTTTTAGATGGTGAACAGACATTATTAGTCGATGACTCACGTAAGGTTTCTAGCGTGCGCAAAAGATAATTTTATTTAGTTTGATTGATGTTGTTTTACTATCCTATAGTATTTGATATAATATCCATTACCTACTTCTGAAGCATTGCGCTTCAAACTCAAAGTGGGTGAGGAGGTGAGTCTAATGACCGCCACTAAATTTGATCTTCCTATTGCAGCTAAGGAAGGGGACGATTGTCCCGCTCCTGACTGTGTAAAAGGAAAATTGGTATTGACAAGGCATTGAGGTAATTGGTTGGAGTGCAGTTTGCACCCTAACGAACACTGGAGGGCGGCGAATGGAGAGGAACAAAAAATCCTTGATAAACGCTCAAAAAATAAAACTCAATGCTAAATAATGCCGGCTCCGGGAGCGAAATCCCCGGAGCCATTTTTTTGCCAATAGTTTAGAGAATAGTTTTGTTGGGGATGCTGAAGGAATGCAACTAGAGTAGATAAAGATGTTAATATATTAAGGTATGAACGAAGTAGAAGATCAAAAATTAGTCACTAATAAAGAAGAGTCTCAGCTTGATCAAGTAATGCGGATAATTGATGGGTTGGGGGAGCTGATAGACAAATCAGAAGACCCCAGAACAGTGGTTGAAATATATGTTTTAAACTCTATTGTTCAAAACATTATTGATGATGAGGATTTTAATCCAGAAATTGTTGATGGAAAAACTGTCGATCCATATTTGATGAGATTTTTTGCTTTTCAAAGAAGATATTTTCAAAAAATACATTCTTCATGGGATGATGAGGCGATGAGTGAAAAAGAGTCAGATATTCTTGAGAGAGAAGTTGCTAAAAAAGCTTTGCTTCATAGGCTTTTAGGAGAGAATCAGTATTTAGCTCACGCCTCTTATTATTCCGATTTTGAAAAAAAGTTGGAGGGAGGGGGTTTGATGAGTCCAATAGGAAGAGCTAATGCTGGAGAAGTGAAAAAAGGAGATCGCGTGGGTAGGTGGAATGAAGGAGCAGATAAAACTGAAAAATTTGTTGGTTTACCAGATACTGATTGGGTATTTTTTGCTCCTTTTGAGAGTGAGGGTGCAGGGAATTATGCTATGGATGTAGGTGGGTATATAGAGCCAACCAATATGTTTGTAGTTTATAGACCTTGGTCAATTATTGAGAGAGCCAAACTTATTAAGTTCAACAACAGTGATTCTCATATGGCGAGCAGAGGTGAGGTACATAAGAAAGCTGAAATTGCTTTTAGTAATGCTACTTATGAAGTGAATGATGGTGATTTAAGTACAGTTTTTAATCGAGATGATGATTTAAAAATCCCTTGGCAGGAGGGCTACCATGTTTTTTTGACAGCAAATAGAGAAGAAGTTGAGGCTCTATTTAAAAAATATGGGGCAAGTGAGGAATGGATGGAATCTCATATTAAGATAATTAACTCAACTTCAGAGGGTATGGACGATAAATTTAAGCCAGAAATGAAGGCGGGAGTACTTGCTTGGCTGGAAGAAAATAGAGAGGATGATGAGCAACCCAAGAAATTGAAAGTTAAGGGAGTTGATAATTCAGAATACTATTCTGCTAGATATGAATGAAGATCAGATTAGAAAAAATAATGGAAAGTAGAAGCTGCTTTGAAAGCAGCCACTGCTTGACAAAAGTAAACCTTAGTTTTTGGGTGCATGCGGGATAGTAATGGTAAAAATGGAACCCGATGGGGAATTGGGCTTATATCGAATAGTTCCGCTAAAGTTTTCCTCTACTATATTTTTTGTAATGGTTAATCCTAATCCTACGCCCAATTCTGGATTTTTAGTTGTATAAAGCGGTTTATATATATGTGATTTATTTTTTTTAGATATACCACAACCTCTATCTTCTACATTTATGACAATAACATTTCTTCTTTCTGTGAGAGAGATAATAACTTGACGATTATTTTTTCTATTATTCTGATAAGAGTCAATTGCATTTGAAATAAGATTAATCAACATTTGACTAAACTTGCTTGGTTGTCCGTAAATGTATTTTTTCAAAGGTAGTTTTTTGATTTTAATAACAACATTATTAGAATTTGCCTTCGGTGATAAAAGCTGGACGGCTTGTTGGATTTGTTTGTTTGGAGAAAATTCTAGCTCTGACTGATGGTTGCTAATTTGTTGTTGAGTAGAATTGATAAAATTGCCAATATATTGAATATTTTTTAGAGTATATTCAATTTTTTTTATTAGTTTTTTGTTATTTAATATTTCCTGGTGTTGATAAAGCTGCTCCAAGTTAATAGAGGCACTAGTTAAAGGATTTTTTATATCATGAAGAATTTCAGAAGTTGATTTTCCTATTTCTATAAATTGCTGCCATTGCATCATGTTCTTAATTTGCTCTAATTGAATTATCTTTGTTTGTTTCTTTACTTTCCGACCTAATGAATCCTTTTCTTTTTTTAACGCAATTTTAGAATTTTGTATTTTCTTTAAAGAAATTTGTAGTTGGTGGTTATATAGCCAAATGACTAAAAATATTAGGGTTAGCACTATCACTACAGTGATGGCGTTGAAAATATCTTCAGGTTTTTGTCTCCAACCACTATCTATTAAGGTTGGAGAAAGATATTGAACGCGTGTAGTGATAATAAGATAAATGCAGGTAAAGATGGTGATAAAAAGGGCAGAAGTTGTGCTTAGTAAGATTCCAGCTAATATAATTACCAATGCGTAGATAATAATAGCCTGATAAAAAAGAGCGCCCCATCTTAGAGACGCATATGTAGCTGGAATCCATAGTAGGTAAAGAAAAAAATGAGATGCCAAGCTTCTATTGTTTTTTGATATCCATATTAAGCTTAATAACCCTAGAAATATAATTAGCAGAACAAGGGGTGATATACCTGTAAAAAATTTATTCTCTATAAAAGAAATGAATAAATAATTTCCTAAAGTTAATACAAAAGCTGTTCCCGAAAGGAATAAACTACTTGAAAGCAATATTTTAAAAGTTTTTTCTTTATGACTTATCGAATTATTTGTAGGATTTTGCGTCACAGAGCTTATATCCTATTCCGTGAGATGTTTTAAGAATTTTACTTCCATAAAATTTACCAATTTTTTGTCTTATATTACATATGTAAACATCTATTACATTGCTTTCAAAATATGAGTCTCCCTCCCAAATATGTTCTACTAGCTTCATTCTAGAGATGGGAATATTTTTATTTCTCATTAGATAACTTAAAATTAGAAATTCTTTCCTCGCCAATTTTAAAAGCTTTTTTCTAAAAAAGACATTTTTTGTATTTAAATTTATTGATAGTTCTCCAGCTGTTAATAGATTGTTTTGAAAATTTGGTTTTCTCCTAAATAAAGCTCTAATTCTTGCTTTTAATTCAGCTAGATAAAATGGTTTTACCACATAATCATCCGCTCCTGCATTCAATAAAAGAATTTTACTTTCTAAAGTGTTTTTACCCGTTAGAATCATTATTGGAACGATTATGCCTTCGCGCCTTAATTCGCTGCATACATCTAAACCTGTAAGGTCTGGTAAGGTAAGATCTAAAATTATCAGATCATATTCATTAGTTAGAGCTTTGTAGATACCTTTTTTACCATTAAAAGCTAAATCAATTGCATAATTTTTTGATAATTCTCTTTTTAGAGACTTCGCAATATTCAAATCATCTTCAATGATCAACATTTTCATACTTCAATTGAGATCATTATACCAATCATTTATTAAGAATTTATTAACCTCTTCCTCCTCTCCACACCCTTCCTCATTTTCCGTTATACTATTTCCAATGCCTAATATCTCTTCCCGCGGTAAGAATCTTCCCAAACCTCCTGGCATGTTTAGTAC
>Ga0233431_1000587_pt1 | contig 76918 bp, 65 predicted proteins | sample SI_118_April2016_FD_179867 | JGI IMG/M metagenome (GOLD analysis project Ga0233431, IMG submission 179867) | Seawater microbial communities from Saanich Inlet, British Columbia, Canada - SI_118_April2016_200_MG | ecosystem: Environmental > Aquatic > Marine > Inlet | place: Canada: British... | reverse complement strand
TAGCGGGCGCGAATTGGAGGGTTAAACAAAGCCGTGCTGGTAGGCAGTTTGGAGCCAAGAAAAAAAATTGAGTTTTTTTAATGGAGAGGTGTTTTTTCTCTTGACTAGCCCTTTAATGGATGACCCCATATCCACGATTCGCTTTCCAATTCATGTCTTTTAATTCCAATAAGTTAGCTTGTCCAGACCCCATTCTTTTTATTGGTTCACCCCGTGATCGCTTACCTTGATGACCCAGACCGTCAGTTCATTGTCTTGGATAGAATAAACGTGGCCTGTCCCCTAATATATTGATCTCTATCCACCACGGGCTGAAAACAGTTTGTAAATTCGGTTGACAATTGGTGCAGACTCCGGTACGCTCAGGTATGATTTCTCGTGAGATAGAAAATAAAACTCTGGTCTATGCTAAACAATACCCAGTTATAACCATTACGGGTCCTCGTCAGTCCGGCAAGACCACTTTGGCAAAAATGATCTTCCCGGATAAGCCGTATGTTTCGCTGGAATCCCTTGAAGAAAGAGATTTTGCTCAAAATGATGCGAAAGGTTTTCTGAACCGTTTTCCACAAGGCGCCATTCTGGATGAGATCCAACGGGTGCCGGACTTACTGTCTTATTTGCAGGTTTTGGTGGATGAATCAGATCAGGTAGGGCAATTTATTCTGACTGGCAGCCAGAACTTTGAACTTCTTGATACGGTAAGCCAATCGTTGGCCGGAAGAACCGCCCTGGTCAAGCTCCTGCCGTTCAGCCTGGATGAGATCAGTAGAATATCTGAACCTCCAGATTCCATCGATACCCTGCTTTACAATGGGGCCTACCCCAGGATATATGACCACAAGCTCAATCCCACCGAGGCATTGTCCTTTTATGTCAGTACCTATGTGGAGAGAGATCTGCGCCAAATGATCAATGTCAAGGACCTGGCGCAGTTTGAAATGTTTATCAAGCTCTGTGCCACCCGGACAGGGCAGGTGTTGAATCTGTCATCTCTTGGCAATGATTGTGGCGCGAGCCATAATACCATTAAGAGTTGGTTGTCAATCCTGGAGGCAAGCTATATCGTAAAGCTTTTACAGCCCTTTTATAATAATCTGGGCAAGAGGTTGATCAAGGCGCCAAAACTTTATTTTTACGACACAGGGCTTGCGGCTTTTTTGCTTGGTATCCAACAGAAAGAACATATTGCTGCCCACCCTCTGCGTGGGGCTTTATTTGAAAACCTGGTTGTCTCGGAACTGTTGAAAAAAAGGTTTAACCAGGGGAAGACCGATAACCTTTATTATCTCAGAGACAGCCGGGGCCATGAAGTGGATATCCTCCTGGATTATGGTTTGCACCTGGACATGGTCGAAATCAAATCAGGGCAAACCCTGGGCCACAGTTTTTTTGGCGGTCTGCATCATTTTCGCAGCATTTACAAACAAACCAGAAACTGTTTTTTGGTATACGGTGGTGATCAGGACAGGGTTCAGGAAGAGGTGAGAACCATTCCATGGAAAAAATTATCGTCACTTGTGATCGAATGACCATATTCATGCAGCAAAATTTGCGGCCTGTTTTTTTAGCTCACCCTCTTGTGGCGTATTGTTTGTTCAGCCAGTCCACCTGTCTATTGTTATTAAAATAGTTTCATGCTGATGGATATCAAAATGCCGGGATCAATATTTCCTGAATTCAATGGCTTCGTAGTGTGCCGATGTCCGATCCCATCGTTTGAGTAACAACTGTGCTGCATCCGGAACATAACAGCGAGCATAGTCTTCTCCTTGGAAGTCTATGACATTCTGCAGTGAATCGAATGTCATGATGGTTACAAATTCAACTTCATCCGCAGTATCTCGTCGCATCAATTCAATACTCCGATACCCGGGGATATTCTTAGCTTCAATTCCAGGAAATACGTCATTATGAAGAAGATTTTGGTATGGGTCTGCATTTTCCGGAGTTGTCCAACCGTGCCAAACACGTTTAATTGCCATACTGAAACTCCATTATTTTTTTTGTCCAGTTTATGCGTTAAACACCTGGTTGGCCCTTTTTTGGAATAGGCATTCCCATGTAAGAAAACTATTTCCCGAATACCAAAGGGTTTGACGAATCACAGCGTGAAGCAAAAAGGTAGGAATTAAAGAGTATCATGTCGCCGGAATTCTCCGCATGTTACACCTTCTAAAGGGCTCTAGTGAACCTTTTCATGAACGAGACCAAGTCTGACCTGCGGCTACCCAAATAGTACCTGGATTTTGACTTCCTGGGGTACAGTTTTTGAAGGATATTTCCGTCGGGACTTAGCGCAAAGGTCCTCGGGATATACTTTCCATCCAAATCATACTTTGAACTGAGGCTCGGATATCTGTCTTGGTTTATGCGGATCATGACAAACTTCCTTGTTTCCGTTATGATCGTTTGGTCGTCAAATAGTTTCATATATTTTTTGCATGTCGGGCACCAGTCGGCATAAAAAATGATGATCGCTCCTTTTCCGGTCTTTTTTGATAACCAGAGCCCTTCTCTATAGGCATGCCACACGACGCCTTCTTCCGTGTTTTCCTCCGGCTTTGCGGACCGGTCATCATTGGTCTTTTGAGATTCACTTTTCTTGTATTTTTCTTTATGGATTTTGATTTCCCCATCTGACTTTGGATCTACCGGTTTCTTATCAGAGAAATGGGTCACACCATTTTCGTCGGTCCACTGGTAAATCTCAGCGGCAGCCGTCCTTAAAAAAATGACCAGGATGATCAACAAAAACCAGCCGGCTTTTCCTTTCATGTGTCCTCCATTTTCAGGGTTCAAGGGAAAAAGTCTGAACAGACCCTGATTTTCCCTTTACTTTTATGGCAGGCATGGCTTTAAAGACGAACGCCTTTTCAAGTTCCTTTGCGACCTTTGAACTGACAAGAATATCCGTGCCGAATTCCTTGTTCAGGTCCTGGATTCGAGAGGCCAGATTCACCGTGTCTCCAATCAGGGAATAGGCCGTGCGATCCGAACTGCCGATATTTGCGGCCAGGACCGTTCCGGTATGAATACCGATCCCGTGGTTCAGGGTTGCATATCCCTGGAGGGCATGATTCCTGTTAATCTCTTCCAGGCGCTTTCGCATGGAAAGGGCGGCCTGTGCCGCGGAATGTACATGATTTGGGTCGTATATGGGGGCTCCAAAGACCGCTTCTATCTCATCGCCTATGAACTGAAGGATCAGTCCCCCGTGCGACTTGATGGTTTCCGCCATGGCATTTAAATAGTCGTTGAGCAGGTGGATCAGCTCTTTGGGGGGCGTCTTTTCCACCAGGGGGGTGAAGTCGCGAAGGTCCGCGAACAGGATGGTTGCCTCTTTGAGTTCGCCATCGAGGGGGATACTGCCGTTCAGGATTTCATCCCGAATCTGGGCGTCAACATACCGGCCGAAGGTGTTCTTAATCAGTTCCCGCTCCCTTAACCCCGCTGTCATGGCATTAAGGGCCTCTCCCGCATAGCCAATCTCATCATTGGTGTAAACGACGGCCTTTGCATTGAGATCCCCTTTTCTTACCCGGCTCATGGTGCGGATGATTTCCGCAACGGGTTTCCTGAGATGATGCAGGACCAGCATGGCAATCAGAAGGGATATCACCATAAACATCACACTCTCCACGGCGATGCTCTTCTGAATGGTGTCTGCCAGCATGAGAGGGGTCACTTGCCCATTGGCCTGCATGGACCTGAACTCACCGATGGTCAGGTGGATAAAAGCGAGGGGAACGATTGAAACAGCAAAAACCAGGGCCACCAGCCGTGTTTGCAGGTTAACGGAGCGTGCCCCTTTCACTTTCAAAAGACCGCCATCCGGAAAAAACAAAGGGACCATGGTGTGCTGTGACACGTGTTCCACCCAGAAAAAGGCCATCATGCTGGTGATGAGTCCGCAGGCGATTCCCATACCCATGCTTTTGGGAGATAAGAAAAAGGCAAACAAAATCGTCCCGAATCCCCAGATAAGAATATCCATGACCGCCACCATGAAAGGCTCATTGAGCAGCCTTCGTCTGGCGGAATCCAGCAATCGGGGATCGGGATCAATGCCGTCGGCAAAATGCCTTATGCATCTTCGGATGGGTCTTTCATACCAGATGGTAATGATGCAAATGACCGCCAACGAGCTGGTTCCGTAGGTAATATCCAGGTGGCGAAGGAGGGTCAGGAGTCCGTCGGACAGGGTGAGGCTGCGGTGGGTAAAAGAGATTTTGGTGATGAAGTCGCCGATAAAGTTGACAAATATATTTCCCAGAAGCATGCTGTTGATCAGGAAAAAATATCGAAGTTTGCCGTATGTGCGGATGTGGGGTTTCATGGGATAACTATTGACCAATGTTACGGGTTTGGGGCCTCGGCCGGTGGTCGTCGCGGGTCGGACCAAGCAAGGGAAATCTCGGGACATCTTGATTCCATATCCTTTGTTATGACTCCCGCTATTCGGTTCGCAGAACGTAGGCCGCGATTTCCGCCGTCGATCCCAGCCGGGCCTGCGGCCCCCAGCACCCTACGCCGGAGTTGACGTAGATCGACGTGTCCCGAAACCGGTGCATGCCGGACACAAAAGGCTGGAGGATTGCCATCATGATCTGGCCCGGAAACAGTTGCCCTCCGTGGGTGTGCCCGGAAAACTGAAAGTCAAAGCCCGCCTCGGCGGCCTCAAATACGCTTTTGGGTTGGTGGGCCATCAGAATCCGAACATCGGCGGGGGCCGCATCCCGGATCGCTGCGGCGGGACTGGAGGCATGCCCGGGAAAATAACTTCCCTCCATGTAATCGGTGACGCCTCCAAGCAGAACGGTTCCGGTGCCTCGGGTCAGCAACCGGTGGCTGTTGAGCAGCACATGAAATCCGAGATGTTCCAGGTGTGAAATCCAGTTTTCGACCCCCTGGGCCGGGCCGTAATATTCGTGGTTGCCGGTGACGAAATAGCGGCCGAAGGGTGCCGAAAGGTCCGCAAGTGGTCGGACAATCCCGGCAATTTGTTTCACCGAACCGTCAGCGAGGTCCCCGGTGATGGCGATCACATGCGGGGCCAGGGAGTTGGCAATGCGAACGATGGCCTCCACCCAGGCCCGGCTGGTAGTGGGACCGGCATGAATGTCCGTCAGATGAACGATGCGAAAGCCGTCCAGATCCCTCGGCAGCCCCTTGACGGGTACCGGGATGACTTTGGTCACCGGCAATTCCCTGGCATGCAGAGCCGCGCTTCGGGCAAGGCCGGCGGAAAAAAGAATAAGCCCCCCCTGGACGGCTTGTTTGATAAACTGCCGGCGATCAGGGTCTGCCGTAGCGGGTTCCGACTTTGTGAAGAATTTGAATTTTCGGAGAAGAAAGCGGGAAGCAGCGACAAAGATCCCGTATACGCCTAAAAGGAAAAGGGACAGAAAAACAAAGAGCATGCCCGTCGAACCGGCACCCCTGAGATCGGCCCGCAATTCCCCGTGGATCCCTGGGAAGTGTGCGGCAAGAAATACGACCAAACTGCCGGAAACAGCGACAAGCAGTCCCAGCAAGAGACTGCCGTGGAATCTTACCTTGCGTCGGTTTTCCTGTCTCATGTGATAAGCTTCTTTTCCGTGGCCCTCTCAAGTATGTGGGTCCGGGGTCCGGGGTCGCCCTTTAATGGGCGACCCCATTCTGTTACATGGCATGGTTGGGCAAGATATTTCTATTCAAATTCAGAACGAGATAATCCAGATTGCCGGATAATAGACAACACTGTCACAGTAGATAAAGATGTCTTTCGCTGCATAGCAATATGGCTTCCGCGTCTTCTCACCTCTACAAAACCATGCTTTTCGAGGATCTTGCAAACCTCTTTTCCTGAAAAAACACGTAGCTTACCCAACCGCTACCTCCACATGTGTGACATAGACCTCTTCATGCAGCCTTGCTTGAATTTCTTCTGGGGAGGCCGTTTCAAAAAAGAGTTCCAATGCCTCTTGAAGATTTTTCCTAGCTTCATCGACAGTGATACCCTGACTTGCAACATCCAACTCAGGACACAAAGCGACGTATCCATCATTTTCCCGCTCAATAATTGCAGTAAGCTTCTTGGTCATAATATATACCTCTCATGTGGATAATTTTTAATCCCCCCTGCCAGTAATTCCGGGAGCGGGTAAAAACAGGCGATAATCGAGCTTTCCATTCCTATATAGGGGCTAAAGGATTAAAACATAGGTTAAAATCTGAAAGATTAATTTAATGCTGATACAGCTTCCTCGATTGCAGCCTTACTATATCCTAAAATTTGCAAAACGTCCTCTAACATACACCTTTTTTTGGGTGTGTCATTGTTTGTCACTACCCAATACGGGGCCTTGTTGGGCTGTCGTCTGTCGGTCTGTCGTATGTCTGCGTCGTGGGTCGGACCAAGCAATAACGACAATGAGAGGCCGTATTTATCTGAGGCACAACGTCAGTCTGAGTGGCGCGCGATAGCGCGTCAGCTCCAGACACAGCTTGTGCATTGTTATCATTTCAACCACACAGCGAATGGATATGCTAGCCTTCCGACGGCAATGACTTGGCGAAAGTGGCTTTTCATTTTGTCTGGATGGGCTGAGGTATCTTTATATGCAACTCCCAAAGTAGAGGCACCTTGCCGGATTTTTACTGGTTTCATGGGATCGAAAAAGTCCGCATATTGCCAGAGATCAACAATAGTCGATGAAAGCAAGTATAGATCATCAAACACGAGTGCGCATGTATTGGATGCCATCTTTCCCGTTACGGGACTAATGCCAGCTGGCAGTGCTTCCCATTTTACACGGTCCGCAGAGAACTCAACTGCAGCCGCCGCCGTCTTTGTAGGCATTGCACCACCGGGTGACGATGGCGCAAGAAAACCACAAAACAGCTTTTCAGGTTTCTCGCACACTTTGGTGCAAACAGCCTGGACCATATCAGGTTTGGCTTTATGCGACCGGATAACCCAGAAAGTCCGGCCCACATTGCGAATGTCCGCGATCTTCCGGGTGAAAATGGTGTCAGAGTCTTCTCCTGCGTGAGGACCCATGACACTGAAGATGTTGAATTTGTCTGTTTCCATCATTCTTTGCACAACGTTTAGATCAGCGGCGCGGCTTTTTGCGTCAACTGTGTGGCATGGGGTCAGGGAATAGTAAACAGGCCATATATTAAAATTATCGACAATGACTCATGATAGTTAATTTCTCTAATTGAAAAGATATTTGAAATAAATCTGTTCCAAAATCCATGAATTATTAATGCAGCCATGAGAATAAGAAACACGAGCATAAAAGCACATACAGTCATTGAAATTTCAGGAGCCATATCATAAAAAACATCAATTGGCGCGCGTTTATCGCTTTCAGGCTCAAATAGATAGGCCATTAAACAAGCATAAAAAATATATGCAAACAATGCCAAATTGAAACTAAAGGTTATCCCTTTATATTTTATGTTTTCAGCCATATTATTTCCTTATGCTGACGAAAAAAGAAGGGGTCTACGTTTGACCTTTTTTGACAATTTTCGATAAGAGTCAAACGTAGACTTGACCCCCAATCACTTGTTGGGCGATGCCGCATAAGACAGCCTTTTACGAACTTTGATCCAGGTCCTAAGCTTGCAGTTGCTGAACTGAGAAAGGAAATTGGCTTTCTGTTTATCTGGAATAGTGCCAAGCCAGTCGTCAGTTACAGCATTAGCAAGTTCTACTGGGAAGTGCAATATCGGGGTCGTTGTTGAAACTACCAGATCAGTAAGCTGATCTTGGGGACTCATGGTGCCGTACTTGCTTCTAACCTCAGCTATTGCTTCCTGTCGGAGTTCGTGGCGTCTATCATACAAGCGCTGAAGCACACCTAAGGATTTAAGGACAGAATTGCTCTCACAAAGATCGATTAAGTACTGGGTGCGTTCTGCATTAAGTGCCGCAATATCTTCTTCACTGTATCTGCCCCATTCTGTTTTCCATCCACTCCATTCCCGCCAATCTCTATAGGGATCAATGTTGTTATCCTCTGCAATCTTGGGCAAACGATCTATGAATGGAAGTGTCGCAAGTGCTCGAAAGTAATCATGTCGCTCCCGCCGATGCATTGCTTCAAGATCACGTTGTCTCTGTATTTCTTCCTGCTTTCGCTTAGATGCTTCTTCATAGCAGGCTGTGCAACCCAATTTGTATTTGAATTTACCATGCCGTGCATCACCATGTTCGCTCAATACAGCCCGACTGCCGCAACGAGGACACACGGACTCTGAGTGATATGGCAAACCCCAAACCGTCTTTTGGTCAGTAACAAGGAGCCAGTAATCAGGAAGGCCTGTGTTGTAAGGCCCGTGGTAATTCAGCCATTGGATCGAAGTGTTTGAAAGAACTACACCTTGTGATTCACAGACTTCACATTTTCCGTCCCTGACCAGGGGAAGCAAAGGAACTGGTTCCCTAAGTGGCCATCCCCGCCACGATTTCAGAATCGAAAAAGCGCACTTGCCGCAATAGTTCATCTTAAGAAATCCTTTGATAGTGACGCCCAACGACCGGCTTCACGCGCGGCGGCTTTTTGCCGTCGCCGTGAAAGCCGAGGTTATCTGGCAATATTGTCTATAAAAGCAACCACAATCTCCATTGCTGGATAGACTTTTTTATACTTATCAACAACCAGCTCTATGTTTTGTTTAGGACTATTAATAGAATAATTTAAATATATTTCTGGCAACCCATTCATGGACAAAATATTAGATACCTGTCCTTCTATATTCATATTACAAAAAGGAGAGCTTTCACCGTGGGATATTCTATTACGAGCCTTTGCTGCTCCATTCCAGTGCTTGATTTGTTTTTTTAGAGACCTTAAATGAATGTTTTTGTTTTAGTGATTATCATTTTCTATTGTCTCAACAATTTGGTCAAAATACATTTTCTCATTATGTTCTGGATAACAAACGCTTTTAAGTATAGAGGCCATTCTTTCCCAGCAACGATAAATACACTCATAAGTATTGTAGATGTGATACCAGAAATGAATTTCAGGCATACCAATGGCATTCGGGAGATCCTCATCTTTTAATGCTTTGCCATTTGTTCCATTTGGGAACCTACAATCTTGCCTTGCGATTAATGCATAACCTAAGGAAAGTTGGATATGGGCTGCGCCCCAAAACAACTCCGTCATTTTCGGGGTAAAATCATCAATATCCAAATTGAAATGATCTGCTACTTCACCAGACCATCTGTGAAAATTCTCAATTCGAATATTTTTTGTGATTGCAGGTATCCTATATCTGCTGAACAGAGCTACTATTTCTGTCTGTATTTCGTTAATATTCATTTTGAAGATAACAGTCACAATAGATGGATAATTTTCCGCCTATTGCCCTTATAGAATGGAAAATCATCCATCTATTGCCATATTTAAGTTAAAAAGGTGGAAAATAGGCTATTGCATTTTCCATATATTGCGCGTGGACATTAATAGTATGGAAAATTCAAAATTCAGGAGTTAAATTTCAAGTCCGGGGTTACAGACCAATTTCAACAGCGTCTGTGGGCCCACCAGAACGCCTATTCCGCCAAATACACCTGTTGCAAATGGATTACGCGTTATCACGCTCTGTCGGGAGATCGAAGGGTAGATTCTTAGCGGGTGCTCCATCATAACGCCTCTGAAAAACGGGTAAGGATTATTTATGGAATCAAATACATATGCAAAATAGACTTGAAGTATTGGAATAGTCAAGTGATATTGTAGGAACGATTATTTTGTAATTATTTTTTACAGGCTATTACACCGTACGCCGGTCACGGAACGGGGGGTAGATTCTAAATCAAATCATGAATAGGTGGATCTATTTTCCAAAGAATACGGAAGCGCCTCTATCATTGACGGCACCAGAAACCCGATTTCATTTCTCACACGCATTTTCAATCAATCTATCAAGTCGAATAAAAACCTGATCCCGGATCTTTTCAATATGCAACGCTTCTTTGTAATCAAGCGTTGCCTCGTCCTCATGCTTAAACCGGTCCGGTTCCACTTGTAACGCAAAAGAATTGACTTGTCTCTTCCAGAACCAATCTGCACAACCGAACTGGACGTTCTCCGGATCGATGGAAGTAATTTCTTTTAAACCCTCCAAAAACCCTTTCCCCGAAGTATTGTTTTCAATACAACAGGCAATGTAAGCGATCCGGTACGTCACATGGGTAATGGCATCTTTAACCGGCAGGGGATCAAAGTTATGAAGATTATTTTGACCCTTGTAAACAAAATGTCCATGGCAGCTTTGCAGCGTGAAACAATAAGGCAACCGATTAAATCCCTTGATGAGTCGAATGATCGGACCATCAATCATATCATCCGCAAGCTCGCATAGCGCTTTCCGCCGCTGAACCCGGTATTCCGGATTTTCCACTAATTCTTTAAGGTCAGTAAACGTTTCCAACGTTCCGATCCAAAGCCATACAGGGTTCAATGTTGCTTCTTATGAGCCATTTTCAAGGACATGCCCCAACTCATGGGAGACTTTCCGGTTCCCGGCCGAGTGCCTGGGCGTGTAAGGGCAATGCCTGCAACCCATTCCACAGCAAACCCCGCGATCGATCAAAAACTTTTCGGTCATTACCATATTGCCGTTTTCGTCCGGGTAACGATCCGTTTTCAGCCGTTGGGGCAGGTCCGGGCCACTGAAATTCAAAATTATTCTCTCTTCCGGGAGTTTTCAATCAATTCCACTACGATGCCTTCTTCCGCGGAAAAACAGAATAGTCTGACCGGATGACCTTCAGGGTCGCGCATCTCGAGGCAGGGGGACAAGGGAAGCCAACCCTCTCGGGTCAGACGTTTGTGAAGTTGGTCCAGGTTTTCCACGTTCAGGCTCAGTGAAGCGGTACCCGGGCTTCCGAACGCTTTCGGGTTCTGATTCCCGACAGGATGGATCATGCGGCACAGTTCCACGGCCGTATTTCCGGGATCATTTCGCAGATAGGCGATTTCCATTTGCACATCCGGGATTCCCATAAGTTTGGCCATTCGGCTCCCCTTGACCATGGGCGCATGCCATGCCAAACCAAATCCCAAAATGTCCTGAAACAGATATCGCGCTCGATCCATATCCGAAACGAACAGGGCCACATGATGAACCTTTGTCATGATCTTCGCATCCATTTCCATACTACACGGAAAAGATGGAGACCGTGCACGATTTGCAGTCTCCGTCCTTGTCTCCACCCATGCAATGGGCCAGGCCCGCCCGTGCCCCTTCCACCTGCCGGGGACCCGCTTCATGTCGAAGCTGGGTCACCACCTCCACAATCTGGGCCACACCCGTGGCGCCCACGGGGTGCCCCCGGCTCAAGAGACCGCCGGAAGGATTGACAGGCACCCGGCCTCCAAGGGCCACCACCCCTTCATCCACCAACCGGCCCCCTTCTCCCGGCGGGCAAAGCCCCAGTGCTTCGTAGTGCAGAATCTCGGAAATGGTAAAGGCATCGTGGCACTCCACCACATTGATATCCTCGGGACCCATTCCCGCCTTTTCGTACGCTTTTGAAGCGCCCAGCCGATCCGTCTCCCAATTGGCCAAATTCTGCGGGTTTTTATAATTTCCGGTGACCAGCACGGAACACGCCACATTGACCTTGCGCGCCACTCGCGCCGCAACAGCAGGCGATGCGATCAAAACCGCCGCGGCCCCGTCCGCAATGGGGCAGCATTGAAACCGCGTCAGGGGGTCCACGATCATGGGCGAGGAAAGCACCTCATCCACGGTGAGCGGGTCCCGGAACTGGGCCATGGGGTTTAGTGCACCGTGAGCGCGATTCTTAACCGATATCTTGGCTAACTGCTCCTTGGTGGTGCCGTATTCCACCATATGGCGCACGGCCCGAAGGGCAAATCCCGCGGGCGCCACCATGCCCAGTTGGGTGTCCAACTGGGTTTCTCCGGAACTGATGAGCCCGAAGCCGGGAACGCACATTTTTTCTCCGCCGCACACCAGGGCGATCTCCGCCTGGCCCGCAGCCACCATATTGTAGGCTAGAAAAAATGCCGTGGACCCGGAGGTGCAGGCGTTTTCCACGTTGACCACGGGGATCCGGTTGATCCCCACTTCCCAGAACACGTTCTGACCCACGGTGAAATCGCCGAAAAGCTTGGGTGCCAGTCCGCTTGAAAAAAAGGCCGCATCTACCCGGGATGGCTTGATGCCGGCATCTTTCAGGGCAAGACGGCATGCTTCGGCCCCCATGCCCACGAGGGTTCTATCTTCATGTTTTCCAAAGGGGATCATCCCCGCGCCGATGACTGCTGCTGATGCCATTGTCACTTTTCCTGTTCTTGAGCTACCGGTTTAAAATAAGGTCTGAGACGCGCTTTGCCATGGCCCTCATGGCCCAGTGAACCCACCTGAAGGGTCACTTTCGCGCCGATCTCCAGCCGCTCCGTAGAATCCGGATCAAAGAGGCAGAAAACACGAAGTCCGGAACCGGCCGCGTTTCCGTTCAGATCCACATACCCTACACTGTAAGGTTGGGGCAGTCCCAGGGGCGGCTTGGTCCTCACCACGGTGAAGCTGTGAATGACCCCCGTATTTCCGATCTCCCTGGACTCCGGGGTCTCTAAACAGCGTGGACAATACCGGGGTTTTGGAAAAAAATAAGCGTCACAATGACCGCAATACCCCCCCAGCAGCATGGGTGGATTTCCCCCATAAGGCGGAAGGGTAAAGATATCCGGCAGCATGGGAGGAATCTGCTCTGTTTTATGGTTTGACATCTGTTTATTCTCGCAAAAAACTACCGTTTTACCTACATAACCCACTGCTATCCGGAACTGCTTTCCGGCGGACTATTGCAGCGGGAATACTTCGTAAATTTTTTGGGCGACATCCATATTCCCGGTCATTTTCAGCTTGCCGCTCATGAACGCCTGCATGCCGTCAATCTCATAGTTGACCATTCCCAGGAACAGGTCCGTCCCGCAGGTCTGTGACACGGTTGGAGACGGATGCCGCGCCTTGACCAGTTCACAAGCGCCGTCGGCGACCTTGATATGCCACACGCCACCGTTTTCGCCCAGCACGTCCCATTGGAAGACCGCGTCGAGTCCCTCGGCTGCTTCAGCGTTAAATTTCTTAACCATGTCCTCAAAAGCTTGAATGGGTTCGGTATAAGCCATCATAATCCTCCTTTGATATTTTGGGCTTCATTGCCCGGTTTTCCATCTGTCTTTGGGCCTCGGCAAAAAATACATCCACCATCTTGCTTGTCCTTTGGCCCGTCTACTGCGTTACATTCACCGGCACATATCCACCAATATGCACTGGCGAATGCGCCTTGTATACGACCCAAAATACAGCGCAATCTGGCGTATTTATTTTTTGCCGAGACCCTTACTTTTCCAGTTTGTAGCCCGCTTTTTCTCGGTCCCACGTGTCATCCGTCACGCCTTGTTCACGCAACAGAACTTTTTTCACCCGCTCCGTGGGGGTTTTGGGGAGCGCGTCCATGAATCGCAGGTAGCGCGGCACCATGAAATAGGCCATCTGTTCGGAGCAGTGGGCCATCAACACCTCGGGGGACAGCTTCTTCCCCGGCTTGAGGGTGAGGCAGACCATGACCTCGTCCTCCCCCATGGGTGATTTCACCGCCACCGCCGCGCATTCGAGCACGGCGTCGTGGGTGCGCACACCCTTTTCCACCTCAAAAGAGGAGATGTTTTCGCCGCGCCGCCTGATGGCGTCTTTCTTTCGGTCCACGAAGTGAAAGTACCCGTCTTCGTCCTGGCGCAGATAATCTCCCGTATGGAACCACAGGTCCCGCCAGGCCTCCACGGTCTGGACCGGCATGTCGTGATACTCGAGCAACAGGCAATGGGGTTTGCGCGTGCGCAGCAGGCACTCACCCGGTTGGCCCGTCGGGACCGGCAGGCCGGCGTCGTCCACCAGCTTCACCTCATAGTCGGGACGCAGTTTTCCGCAGGAGCCTATCTTGCGTTCCTTGACCGTGTTGAGCATGGGGACGCCGATCTCGCTCATTCCGTAGCCCTCGATCAGTTTCACCCCGAACCGTTTTTCGAAAGGCCGGTACAGGTCGGGCGGGGCCCCGGCGCCGAACATGATGCGCAAAGGATTGTCCGCGTCGTCGGGCCGAGGCTCGGCCTTGTAGAGGATCTGCAGAATACCGCCGATGTAGTTGAACTCGGTGCATTCGTTTTTCTTCACATCCTCCCAGAACCCGCTGGCCGAAAAGCGAGGCGCCAGCACCATGCTCGCCCCGCTCATGAGCGCCGGCATGGTGGAGAGAAACTGGGCGTTGCCGTGGAACAGGGGCAGGGCGTTGTAAAGCCGGTCGTTTGGGTCGTAGCCCGCGGCGGACATACAGATTTCACCCATAAACAGGGCGTAGTTGTGGGGCATGACCGACCCCTTGGAGGGGCCGGTGGTCCCGGAAGTGTAGATGACGGCGAAAGGATCGTTCCAGAACACCTCCGTGGGCGTGTACCCGCCCCGGTTATCCACCATTTCGGAATATTTCATGGCCGGCTTATCCAGGGGAGGAATATCACCGTCACCGAAAACGACCACTTTTTCCACATGGGGGAGATGCCGCAGCACCGGGGCCAGCCGATCGAGGAAAATATCCTCGACCACGACGATCCGGCTGCCCGACTGGCCCAGCATGTACGTCAGAAGATCGCCCCGGTGGGCCGTGTTTACCGGGACCTCAACGGCCCCCAGCTTGCTTAAGCCGCACCACAAAGACAGATATTCGGGACGATTGCCCATGATGATGGCCGCCCGGTCTCCCTTGCCGAGGCCCAGGGTTTCGAGGCCCGCCGCCACCCTGCTTGATGCGCGATCCAAGGCCCCATACCCGAAGGATTTACCTTGAAATCGGAGGAACTCGCGGTTGCCCAGCTCCGCGGCCTTATCCTGTAAAACCCGGTGCACGACCCTTTGACGGGTAAGGTCATTGTTATCCATTTTTTCTCCCTCTACAGGTTCGGCATCAACGGGCCCTTGGCGATGCCTTCATTGGGGCTGGGATAGGTCACATACCAGTTCAATATGTCATCGCTGGGTTTTTGGGTGGACCAATACTCCTCGAATTCTTCGAAGGGTTTCCCCTCGGCCTTTCGTCGGGCCACGGCCTCCCGTCGAAGCGCCTGGGTGGCCTCTTCGTCCAGACGTCCGCTCTCCGGGTCATAGGCGACCTTGTAGATGTTCTCCACCGTCCAGGGCGTTACCATGCCCTCAGCCAGATCGTCAAGGACGGCCTGGGGATCGCGCTCCAATACATCGCCGTATCCGGCCCCGCCCCCCACGGGCACGTAAAACGTCTCGCCATACATAAAGAGTTGAATGGGATGGGTGATATGGTGAAACTCGCGGTTTCCCTGTTCGGGGTTCTCCTCCGAGTATACCTGATCCAGATTCTTAGGTAGATCTGCTTCAGCCGCGGCCATGAGCGATCCCATGTTGCTCCCGCGCACGGTACTGAGAAAGACCGGCGGTACGGCATACCCGCCGAAGATGCCCAAAGTGGCCGGGAAGCGGGAGCCGAAGCCGAAACAGCCCAAGGCCACTCCCGGCACATGGTGCATCTTCAGACCGAAACCCACACCGGCCCCGCCCCGGTATTTGCCGTGGCCGTAGGAGTTTTTAAAGTAGTTGCGGAACAAATAGAGAAACGGGCGGTCGACTTCAGTGGTCTCCACATCCGAGCAGTCGCTCATGGTGGCGAAAAACGCCCCGGCGCCGTTCACCCCGTCCTGGTCGCTCCGCGCCCCGGCCCCGGTGGCGTTCATTTCCGGGGTAATGTCGGCGATGGCCTCGCCCCATTGATTCATCCCACCGAACAAAGGAACGCCGAAACCCTGGTACCAGGACGATTGGGCTCTTTTCGGGTCAAGGTGGTAAGTCATGCGGGCCCCGGCCATGAACATGGCGTTGGCAAACAAGGTCTGGGGAAAGGGGGCCATGGAAGTGGGTGCCTCGTCTTTTGCGTTGAGCAGGCAATCTTCGGGGAAATCCCATTCGATGGGTGCCAACAGCGCGTTGTTGGCCGGCAGATCGTGAAGGAACCAGCCGCAGAAATAGACCATGGCCATGCCGATGATGCCCTGGAAAAAGCTATTTAGAGGCTTGTCCGGCAGCATGGGCGTTGTGTCGTCAAAGACAAGTTTAATGGTGTCGCCCTTTTTAACCAGGGTAAGATTGATCTTGATGAGCCCCTCGGCGGCACCCACGGTATCCATGAATCGGGGCTGTTTGAACACGCCGTCGTTGAGCAGGCTTACTTTTTTGTGGGCCGCTTCGGCAGTCACCGCCAGGATGCGTCGCAGACCTCCGACAACCATGTCCGCGCCCTTTTGATCGGCATATTCCACAATGCGGCGCTGCGCAATGCGGCAGGCCGCCAAACGGGCCTTGATGTCCAGGACCATGGTGCGGGGGTCCCGGCTCATGGCCGCGAACATGTTCATGATGTCTTCACGAAGGGTGTAGTTCTCACCCACTTTAATGGGTGGGGTGATCAGGCCTTCGTCATATTTGGTTCGGGCCGTGGGACAGATGCCACCCGGGTCGGTCCCGCCGTTTTCACCCGTGTGCACCACCGCACCCACGAAACAGATCAATTCGCCTTCGTGGAACACCGGGACGCAAAGGCCCATGTCCGCCGGGTGTACACCGCCGTAGAACGGGTCGTTAAAGAAAAAGCTGTCTCCCTCCTTCACCCCCACTGAGCTGTCCTTGACCCAGTGTTTCACGATATATTTTACCGGAATCTGCCCCAGGACGGCGTGGAACCAGATGCCCGTGGCCACCACCGCCAGATCACCCTGGGGAGTGTAGATGCCGAAGGCCACGTCGCCCCAGCGCATGCCTGAAGAGGCCCCCAGCTTCATGGTGGTCTCTTTGCCCTCCTGGGCCACCATATTCATCTTGTGGACGAATATATCGTACTCGACCACATCGATCTTTTCCTGGACCTCGGTTTCCCGAGCCGTCATCGGCTCGGGTTTGAGCTGCTGCACGACCTCCATGTCCCTTGCGTAAACCATTGCGCACATGGCTTGTCTCCCTTCCGCCGAAATCTTTCATCCGGCGCTTTTTTATGAGTTTCGGCTGCTTTTTCGCCTAATCGCGGTTGGGTCGCAACACGGCGCTGCCCAGCCCGTCCTTCTTGAAGTTCCAGCCCGGTTCGAGCACGTAAGTGGTATCAGGCGCTTCGATCAGGGCCGGACCTTCAATACTGTTCCCGGGTTCGAGCCTGTCAAAGTCATACACGAGGGTTTCCTTGAATCCGCCCAATTCAGACCAAAAGGCCTTCCGGGGCTCGCGCACGGCGGCCTCCGGCGGGGTCTCTCCCGCGAGGGGCATCCGGTCCATGGGTTCGGGCTCGGCCAGCACATAGGCTGTAAGGTAAAAACACTCTACGTTCACCCCGCCCATGGGGAACGTGGCCTCGGGGGTGTAGATGGCCGAATACTCTTCGGTGAAACGGTCGCAGATATCCTTGTACTCTTCGGGGCCGGTCACCTTCAAATGGGGGCTGATAATCTTGGTGAGGTTGTATTGCATGCCGTAACGCATGTCCAATTCCAATCGGAAACCGATCTGATCCAGGCTGTAACCTTCCAGCTTCAGGTCATTCACAGCCAGTTCCTTGAGTTCCTCCACCACATTGTTAAAGCCCTCATAATCCTGGGAGTAACACTGTTCCGCATAGAAAAATATCTTCATGGTGCGGGATTTGTCCCAGACCTGTTGAGTGTTCACCGTGGAGGCCCCAAAGGCCCCGAATACGGGGGAATGGGCCGACACGACGATCTTGTCCACCTGCAGGTAGGGAGCGAAGCCGCAGGCGTGCGTCGCGCCCGCTCCGCCGCAGGCGAAAATCACAAAGTCGCGGGGGTCGTGGCCTTTTAGGGCCACCTCATTAAAAACTTCCTGACCCATGCGGGCGTCTACCACGGCCCGGATGCGCCGGGCCGCTTCCACCACGTCGATGCCCAGGGGATCAGCGATTTTGCTTTTGATGGCTTTAGCGCTGAGTTCCTCGTCTAAAAGCATCTGGCCACCCAGGTAATTCTCCGGGTTCAGATAGCCCAGCACCAGGTCGGCATCCGTGACGGTGGGCTCCTCTCCCCCAAGGTCGTAGCAGGCAGGACCCGGCATGGACCCGGCCGACTGGGGACCCACCTCCAGGGCATCGCCCATCAGTTTGTTGACCCAGGCGATGGAGCCGCCGCCGGCCCCGATAGACTTCACTTCAATGGCCGGAATATTGGTTCGCCATCGGTCTATGACCGGGATGAAGTCGTAGGTGCGAAGGCGGCCACCGCTGATCACTCCGATGTCGAACGAAGTGCCGCCCATATCGGTGAAAATGATATTCTCGTGACCGTATTCCCGGCCCAGGGTAAGAGCCCCGTGCAAACCGGCCACCGGTCCGGCGTTGTGGGTGAGCACTGCCCGGGTGCGGGAGACCTTTTTCATGCCTCCGGTATTGTGCACCAGCATCAAGGGGCGTTTGTACCCGCCGTCTCTCAGTTCGGCACCCAGCTTGTTGAGTTCGTCGGCCATCACCCCGTGAATATAGCCGTTGACCAAGGTGGTAATGAAACGGGTGTATTCGCCGGATTTGGGCGAGACGTCGCTGGATAGAATCACCGGCAGGGAGCCTAAGTAGTCCTCGGGGTATTCCTCTTCGATCACTTGCTTGATCATTTGCTCATGGGCCGGATTGACAAAAGACCAGAGCAGGCAGACGACGAAACCCATGGCCCCTTTGTCCACCAATTCCTGCAGAGCAACCAGAATATCGTCCCGATGGAGCGGGCAGATCGGGTTCCCGAAGGAGTCCATACGCTCTCGTACGCCGACCACCATGCCCCGCTGGATCAAGGGTTCGGCCTTGTTGATGCGGGCCAGGTCTTTGTTGGCCGCGCTGTCGATGCCGTCGGCCCAGCTCCGGGCTCGACCCAGAAAGATTGCATCCTCGTGGCCGGCGGTGGTGATGAGGCCCAGTTTGGGGCCGGTACGCTCAATCAAGGCGTTGGTCCCCACGGTGGTACAGTAGCGCACCACATCGCTCTCCCCCAAAAATTCGGAAAGCCCCGTCCCGAAAGATCGGGCCAGCGACCGCATCCCCTTCATGAACCCGACGGAGAGATCATAGTGGGTACTGGGAGTTTTGGTCATTTTGGTTTTTCCGTCCTCTCCACGGGCGTAAAAGTCCGTAAAGGTTCCGCCGATATCGACGTTGATTGAGATCCCCATTACATGTCTCCTTGTTCTGATGCATTATCATGAAAAAATTCCTGAACCAGTTGGTGAAGCGTTTCAACATCCACATCCCGGGTGGCCGGACCCAGGCTGGTAAAAAAGATTCCCCGTCCGCCAGTTTTTTCATACAGTTCCCGGCCTTCGTTGATGAGTCGGCGTGCCGTGGAAAGATCATCCAGCGGCAGACCCAATCCCACGCCCAGGGCCCCTTCACCCAGGTCCCGCACCCGTGAACCATCGGGCAGGGTACCGTCTTTGCCGGGACCCAGCACATACAAATCCATTTTCAACCCTTTGAACCGATCCACACGGGAAGGATCATATTTCTGAACGTAAAGCCCAGGTCTCACATCGTAATACCCGGTGATATTTTTGAGGGTGTTATAGATCTTTTTGTGGGAGAGGTTGATTTCGGCAGACCCCAGTGAACGCCCTTCCATGAAGATGAGCACATCGGGTCCCGTCTTGCAGAAGGCTTCCGCAACACGCACCATCAACGGCTTGATTTCTCCCAGGTGGTCCGCACCGTTTCCACGGCCGAACAGCATATCCGCCAGGGTCAGCGGTCCCGTAAGCGCGGCGATGCAGGCCTGTTCCTTTCGACTGACCTCAAAGACCCGCGCCGCCGTTTCCAGGGCCAGCTTCATTCGGCCTGCCTCCTCCGGTTTGTCATACAGGCCGTTTTGCGGCGGGGATGCCACGGGTCGATCATTCTCCCAGGATATGGGGCAGCCGCAGGCCTCCGCCATGAGGGTAAAATCGAGTCCCACCACCACCCCGTCGAAACGAAAGAGCTTGTGGGTTTTCACCAAAGCGTTGGCCCACAGGGCCGGATCGTTCATAAGCCTTTCCATGGGCATGTTTTCAACCCTGGAGAGAAGCCCACGGATCATGGGTACAAAGACAGGCCTGGGTAGCGGTTCATCATTTAAGAATTTGTTGAATAGCGCCCTCCCTGTTTCCATGGTCAACCCCCATGCCGTTTTTTGAGTGCATCCACGTCCAGGTCAATATCATGGGTAATGGGATGCCCCGGCGGCAGGTACTCGTTTTCAATGATGACCCCGCACGCGGGGCAGTAAAACTCCAGAAGGCGGCAGTAATTGGGGTCCGGTGAAAAGCTGTATTCTTCTCCTTCCACCAGGGGCGGGTGGACTTCCTCAAAGGGCTTTTCCGCCACAAGGCACCCTTTTTTATAGTTCTCCCGGGCCCCGATGAGCCCGTGACCGCAACGCTGGCAGCACCACTTCTCCTGGTCCAGATCGATCTCCAGATATTCGGTAATTCTCACTTTCATGATTCTGTCACCTCCTCCAGAACAGCATTGTTGAATTTGTCCACGGTCATTTGCCATCCCTCGGACACCAGCACGGTGGTCTGCTCCGATTCCACCAGGGCCGGCCCGGACAGACGGTGGCCATGGGTGAGCAGGGACCGGTCGTACACGGGGATTTCCTGAAATCCCTTTTCCACATCCAGAAAGACCGATCTAACGCTCTTTATGGCCGCCTTTGCTTCCTCGCCGGACACGGGGACCTCTTTCACATGAAAATGGGGCACTTCCGCCTGCGCCGCGAGGCACACCATATTCAGGTTAAGATCCCCACCGTGGCCGTTTTGCCCCAGAAGATCCCGCGCCGTTTTTACGGCCCTGGCCACATCTTCGGAGGACTTGAAAAAATCCAGAGGAGCGCCGAACTTGATCTCCGTGCCCCTGCCGGTCTCCTGAACCAGAAGTTCAAGGGAGAGTTTCATATCCTCGAAGGTGAATCCTTCCCCTCGAATATCCCGCTCCGCTTCCTTTGTGAGGGTTTCCAGGGCTGCCGGCAGGGCTGAAAAGTCGGATGTTTCACCAAAAGGGGTATCCGTTCGGGCATAGTAAATGTGCCCCACATCCATGCCCGAGGCGGAATAGGCTGAAAAGACCGCTGAAAATGGGGTGATGACGATCTTTTTAATCCCCGCCGCCCGGGCCGCATGGCAACAGTGGGCGGGACCCGCACCGCCGTAGACCACCAACAGGGGATCCGCATCGCCCGCAAGCCGCTCTCTGATCTTCATCAGTTCCCGGCCCATGCCCGCATCGATGGTCTCCTTCACGGACAATGCCGCGGCCTCCACCGAAAGTCCCAAGGGTTCCGCAACCTTCTCCGCCATTGTATTGCGGGCCTTTTCCAGGTTCAGTTTCATGGCGCCCCCCAGGAAGTATTCCGGATCAAAGACGCCCAATATGAGATCCGCATCGGTCACCGTGGGCTCGGTGCCCCCCAGATCAAAGCAAACGGGACCCGGCAAGGCCCCCGCCGAACGGGGTCCCACACCAAGGGCGCCGTTCACAACGGAAGCGATGGAGCCGCCGCCGGCCCCCACAGCCTTGATCTCCACCATGGGCACGTTGACCCTGAAACCTTCCACATCCGGCTTCAGGGTATAACTGACCTGTCCCTGTTGCACATACCCCAGATCAAAGGAGGTACCGCCCATGTCGGCCGATATGACGGCGTCGGCCCCGTAGGCGAGACCGGTCACCCGGGCCCCCATGAGGCCTGCCGCCGGTCCGGAATTGTAGGTATTGATGGCGCGGGTTTTGGCCACGCGGGCCACGGCATGATTGTTGTGGACAACAAAGAGGTTCTTTCCGTACATACGGCGGCGCAGCTCTTCCCCCGCCTTGTACAGCATGCTGACCAGCTTGCCGTGGATATAGGCATTCAAAACCGCGGCATTGATCCGCTCTTCCTCGCCGCTTCGGCTGGAAATGTCAGAGGAGAGAAAAACGGGCACCGATCCCAAAAAATCCCTGGGGTATTCCCCTTTGATGATGCTGCGGATGGCGCGCTCGTTTTGAGGGTTGACGTCGGAATAGGTTAAGGCCACCACAAGACAGCGGGCGCCGCGATCGATGAGGCCCTGGGCCGCCTCCATGACGGCTTTTGCATCCGGTACCTGCAAAACCTCTCCGACGGGAGAGGTTTTCTCATTAACGGCCGCCACCATCTCCGGGTCCACCAGGGGCGCCTTCCCATCGCCATTTCCCGTGGGCACAAGACCTTCACGGCCCCCCGTCACCAGCAAACCGATTCGGCTCCCGTCCCGCTCTATAATGGTATTGGTGCCGATGGTGTTGGAAAACCGGATAATGTCCGTGTCATACAACAGATCTTCCACCGACAACCCGAAGCGTTCGGCGCCTGCTTTGATGCACGCCAGAAAACAGATGGTTAAATCGTGTGGTGTGGTGGGCACCTTCACGGGCTCAACCCGGCTCCCTGAAACGAAAAACCCGTCGGTAAAGGTTCCGCCCGTGTCAATGTCAATCGTATACCCCATGACCTTTCCCCTCCTTATGATGTTATGCATGGAAAAATAAACGAACTATGCAACCATCCCCTATTCTTCAGTTTTCTCCGTGGTTCCGAAAACCCCTTTCATAATAAAGGATACGACCTCTTCCTTTATTTCCTCAAAAGAAAGGGGGCCATCGGTGCGGTACCAGCGAAGCTGCCAGTTGATAACGCCGAAGATATTGAATGCCAGAACCTTGATGCTCCGGCATTCTATGAGTCCTTCATCATCCAGTTCCTGCAGTACGTTTTTATAAAATCCGTAGATTTGACGCTGAATCTTGCGGTTGATGGCCGCCCCTTCATCGGACAGATGTTCCTCATCCAGAAAAAAGATCTTGGTTTCCTCGGTGTAAGTCCCCGCAAGCAGGATATGGGTTTCAAGAAGCTTTTTTAGTTTTACTTTCGGTGGAAGTGCCTGCTCCGAAACTTCCTTCAGATTTTCGATCAGACGCTCGGATGAATGGGCCAGGATGGCAACGAGAAGGCCCTCTTTGTTGCCGAAGTGATGATAGATATTGGAGATGCTGATATGCATCTCATTGGCGATGTCGCGAATGGACGTACCCCGAAATCCCTTGGCGGAAAAAAGAGAAATGGCCGTTTTGAAAATTCTGTCTTTGTTGGTTTTGGTGTTTCCCAAAATACGCACCCTTTCATCAATGGAATGGACGGTTGGGCCAACAAATTGCCTTTACAATATGGCTAGATCGATCGTTCGATATAGGCTATATCGAACGATCGATCTAGTGTCAAGGAGAAAATGGCGCCGGACTGATTTTTTCGAGATTTGGTGATGGGCGATTTCTTTTCAAAAGGGGCCGCCCGAAGGGCGGGTTATCACATTGGCAGCGGCGCTCTAGAAAGCGCGAATAAATTTTCAGTCATGTTCGTCTCAAAGGTTCAGGGGCATGGCGGTATAGGAAGAGAGACCGTGAATACCATCTCATTAGGTTCCCGGGAATATGACATGAACCCCCCCATCTGTCTGAGCAATCTGCTGGAAAGTGGAAGAACCGTCCCTCGATAGCCTTTGCCAAAAGGCATAAGTACCCTGCTCAAACCCTTTCCTTTCGTTTTTGGAACACGGTTCTTGAATTCTATATTGACATTTCCCCTGCTTTCAAACGTTCGTATATAAAGGGTATCGCCTGAGTCCATTTCCTTTATGGAGTTCAGAATCAGGCCTGTGAAAATCTGGGCCATGATGTCTTTATCTACGTAAACAGGTGATAGGGATGAGTCTAAATTGAGTCGACCTTTTATACCCCTATGCCCCATATCGGAACCAAGAAGTTCGAGACACTCCGTTAGGACGTTGTTCGCTAAACAATCCTCACAGGTGAACTCCATTGGCCTCAGGTATTCCATTATTCGCTGGAGTATCTTTTCAAGCCGCTGGGACTCTCTCAGAATAATGTCTCCCTCCGGCAAATCAGGAAACTTCCTTTTAAGTCTTTTGGCAAAACCCCCTATGGAAACTAATGGGTTGCGGATTTCGTGCGCAACCTCCTCGGAAATAGCGCCAAGAATCCTCACATTTTCATCTTGTAACCTTGCCCGTTCTAAAAAAATGCGATCCGAGATATCAACGATAAGACCCTGCAGTCCTTGAAATTCAGTTTTGTGAGAAATGGATTTTATCATGGCGTGAATCATATGACCTTCTTTATGAATCAGGCGGCACTCGGTCGAGAAACTTGAATTCTTGGACTTAAAAGCCGAAGAGAGTAAACCTCTCACGCGCGGTCGGTCTTCCGCATGGATTATTTTCATTAGCCAATTGACATCAGCCATGGCCTCTTCCGGAGTATAGCCTAATATGGGTTCTGAGGCACTGTTAATAAAATCCAAGCGCAAGTCATCATGAAAGACAAAAATGATCGTAGGGATACTTTGAACCAGGCTAAAATACCGTCGTTCTGAATGTTCAAGACGTTTTGTGAGGGCCTGTCGTTCTTGAAACCGCCTCAGACAAAGGCTTAGCTCATTAATCCCAAAGGGTTTCCGAAGGTAGTCATAGGCGCCGATTTTTATGGCTTCCACGGCATTATCGAATGTGCCATACCCGGTCATAAAGACAATTTCAATACGCGGATCGATTTCCTTCAGTTTTGATGCCAGCGCCAGCCCGCTCATGTCCGGGAGATTGATGTCCACGAATCCCAGACTAAAACGGCCTTTTTCAAAAGAAGCCAAGACCTCTTGGGGGTGGGTGCAGACTAATGGCTGGTATCCCTCCATACTCAAAAAATCTGCTACGGCCTCAACCCCGGAAGGTTCGTCATCTACAACCAGGATTTCTTGTTTGATATCAGGCATGGGCACCTTAAATCGATAATTGTAAAGGGCACGTGAGACGTTAATCCAAGCAATATCCGCATAAGAAAGTTTGGTGAGATAGTTGTAGATTCCGTAGAATAGACACCCTGAAATTTATCCCTCTTTGGAGAACCACGGTTTTCGCTTTTGGTTAGACTTTTTTTCGTTTGTACATGGACTCGATAAGATCCTCGAAGGCCTCATTGACGTAGCTCCGTTTGACCTTCATGGTGGGGGTGACTTCCCCGTCTTCTTCGTAGAGTTTCTTGGGGAGGATGGTAAATTTCTTGATCTGCTCAACGCGGGCCAGCGTTTCATTCACTTCAGAGACTTCTTTTTGGATCAACTTGTTGATTTCCGGGCTTTGGGTCAGGTCCTTGTAAGTGGAAAACTGGACTTTGTTGTCCTGGGCGAATTTCACCACGTTGTCCTCATCAATCATAATGAGCGATGAAATGAACTTCCGCTGATCCCCGATAACCACCGCATCGTTGATATAAGGACTGAACTTCAATTTATTTTCAATGTACTGGGGCGTGATGTTCTTGCCGCCCGCCGTTACGATAATGTCCTTTTTCCGATCGGTGATCTTGAGATAACCGTCTTCATCAATCTCCCCCACATCGCCGGAATAAAGCCAACCGTCTTGAATGGTTTCCGCCGTGGATTTCGGGTTTTTGTAGTATCCCTTGAAAACGCTGGGGGATTTGACCAGGATCTCACCGTCGTCGGCAATCTTGATTTGGGTTCCCGTAATGGGGGGGCCCACGGTGCCGAATTTGACTTTCCCAACCCGCGACACACAGGTCACCCCGGTCCCCTCCGTCTGACCATACCCTTCCACCAGGTTCACACCAATAGACTGGAAAAAATGGAGGACATCCGGTGAAATGGGCGCGGCACCCGAATAGGCGATCCGCATACGGTCAAATCCCAACCGTTCTTTCAGCTTTCTGAACACCGTAAAATGGGAAAGATTGTAGAAAAACGCCAACGCGCCGGGAACCGGTTTAAAATTCATCATCAGAGTAGCACGCTTTTTACCGGTTTTGAGGGCCAGTCCGAAAACCATTTTCTTAAACCAGGTGGCATCGGACATGCGGATATAAACGGCCGACAGATACTTTTCCCAGATACGGGGCACCGCATAGCCTACGGTGGGGGACACCTCGATCATATTGTCGGTCACCGTTTCCATATTCTCGATGAAATTAACGGTATACCCGTGGGTAATATGCCCCATGACGGAAAACAGCTGCTCAAAAACGTGACAAAGGGGCAGAAAGGAAAGGACCTCATCTTCATCATTCATGGGGTTTTCAGAGGTAATGGCCTGTCCCATCCACATGAGGTTCCGGTGGGTCAGCATGGCGCCCTTGGGAGGACCGGTGGTGCCCGAGGTATAAATGAGCATGGAAACATCTTCCGGTACCACCTGTGCCATTCGTGTTTCAAAGGCCTCAGGCGCCTTTTCCGAGATCTTACGCCCCATCTCAAGGAACTCTTCGTAGGTCATGACCATCTCGTCTTCAAAATGGCGCAACCCTTCCAGATCCCACACGATAACCTTCTTCAGGTGCGGCACGTTATCCCGAAACTGAAGCCATTTATCCAGTTGTTCTTCATTTTCCACAAAGAAAAACTTGGAATCCGAATTGCCGATCACATGCTCCACCTGGGGCCAGGCATTGGTGGAATAAACCCCCACAGCGGTGCCCCGGGCGCACTGAACGCCCATGTCAATAATCACCCATTCCGAGCAGTTGTCACCGATGATGGAGACGCAATCCCCCGGTTCCAGCCCCATATCAATGAGCGCCGACCCCACACATCTGGCCTGGTCATAATAGTCATTCCATGAAATATCCTGCCAGAGGCCATACTCCTTGGTGCGCATGGCCACCCGGTCGCCGAATTTCAGGGCGGTCTCCTTAAACATGAGGGGTGCGGTTTCTATCGCCATCGTTTCTTCCGTTTCCACCGCTGAAAACCTTTGGCGGATTCCTCGCTGCGAATGCCCATGTAGAATTCTTTCACATCCCGATCTTCCATCAATTCCCGGGATTTGCCTTTCATGACAAACCGCCCGTTTTCAAGGATCAGCCCCATGTCGGATATGGAAAGGGCCATACGGGCATTCTGCTCCACCAGCAGGATGGTCATGCCCTGCTTATTGATGGTTTGAATGATCTTGAAAATCTCCTGAACCAGTATGGGCGAAAGTCCCAGGGAAGGTTCATCCAGAAACAGAAGTTTCGGACGATTCATCAAAGCCCGACCCATGGCCAGCATCTGCTGCTCACCTCCTGACAGGGTCCCCGCCCATTGACCATGCCGCTCCTTCAAAACCGGAAAATGGACAAAAATCTGTTCCACGTCTTTCTTGATGCCGGAACGGTCTCGACGGGTATAAGCCCCCATCATGAGGTTCTCCCGAACGGTCAACTCCTCAAACACTTCCCGGCCCTCGGGGACGTATGAGATCCCCCTGCGGACGATGACCTCCGCATCCTTTCCGTCAATGCGCTTTCCCAAGAATTCAATGGTCCCTTTATCCGGCTGGTCATCCAGCAAACCCATGGCGGTCTTTAATATGGTGGATTTACCCGCACCGTTGTTTCCCAGGATTGCGGTGACGGTCCCCTCATCCACCGTGAGAGAAACCCCCCTCAAGGCGTAAATCAGGCCGTAGAACGTTTCGATATTCTTGATCTCAAGCAGCGTCGGCAATGCCTTCGTCCTCTCCCAGATAGGCTTTCAGGACTTCCGGGTTTTTTTGAACTTCCTCGGGGTTTCCCTCCATGATGGATTTCCCGAAGTTGATGACCAGGATGCGCTCTGAAATGTCCATGACCATCTTCATGTCATGCTCAATCAACAGGATGGTCACGCCAAGTTCATCCTGAATATCTTTGACCCAGAAAATCATATCCTGTTTTTCTTCAGAATTCATGCCCGCACAGGGTTCGTCCAGCAGCAACAGTTCCGGTTCCAGGGCCAGGGCCCGGCCCAATTCCACCTGTTTCTGGGTGCCGTAGGGAAGACCGCCCACAAATTTGTTGCGCACGGATTGCAGGTCCAGCAGATCAATAATCTCTTCCACCTTATGCCGGTGAGAGACTTCCTCGCGCCCGGCAAAAGACCTGCGGCCCCACATGAAAGAGCCTCGAAAAAGCCCTGTCTTCATGAAATTGTGGCGGCCCGCCATGAGGTTGTCCATGGTGCTCATGTGATTAAAAAGCTCGATATTCTGAAATGTACGGGCAATGCCCAGTTTGGCCACACGATCCGGCTTCTTTCCCTGGATCTCCCTGTCCTTGAAAACAATACGGCCCCGACCGGGCTTGTAGATGCCGTTGATGCAATTAAAAAGGGTGGTCTTTCCCGCGCCATTGGGTCCGATGATGGCAAAAATGGACCCTTTCTTAACCTGGAAATTAATGTTTTCGAGGGCCACCAGGCCCCCGAATGATATGCCCAACCCCTCAATTTTAAAAAAATCCATAAAGCTGCCGCTCAAATATTTTGGCCGTTCACAGGTTCAACGGTTCAGAGTTGGTTTTCCGCACCAAACTCTGAACGTTGAACCCGGAACCTTTGAAACCTTACCTACTTTATTTCCATCCAGTCGGTCAGTTTCTCATACTTGCCACCTTTGAGGCACTTGACCAGAAATATCTCTTTCTGCCCCTGGCGACAGGCGTAAGGCTGAGCCAGATCCAATGGGCCATAGCTGATTTTTCCGCCGATCCCCTTGAAGTTTTTGATCCCTTCCATCTCTTTCACCAGGCGTTCGCGGGTCAGGAGCCTGCCGCATCGCTTGATGCCTTCCACCAGCGGTTCCGCAAAGAGAATACCCGCGTAGTAGAAAAGGCCCCATCTTTCTCCCTTGGCGGCATATTTTTCATAAGCCTCCTTTTTGTATTTCTGGAGCAGGGGATTATCCGAATCCGGCAGCTCACCGAAGGTGGCGGCAATCACGCCCTCCCACAATCCCTTGCTGATTTTATACATGAAGGGAAAATCAGAACAGGTACTGGTACTCATCCACTGGGGGGCAAATTTCATGGCTTTGCCGGTCCCCACAATCCGAATGGCATGGACCGGGGTCACCCACAGCAACACCACATCCGCCTTAACCTTTTTCAGTTTCATCACATGGGGTTTCATGTCCGTATCGGACTTTTCAACGGGAATCTGCGCCACCAGCTTCAAACCCATTTTCTCCAGCGCTTCCGCGGCTCCATCGAGGCCGTTCTTACCGTAATCATCATTCTGATAGGCAATGGCAACGCGCTTCTTGCCCAGTTTCTCAACCGCATAGCGGCAAAGGCCCTTGGCCTCGATGTAATAGAGAGGATAGACGGCAAAGAGGTACTTTTTGGGGGGCTCGATCCAGTGGAGAGACCCGGCTGAAGGCCCCACCCAGGGAATCTTTCGTTCCATGAGATAATCCATCACCGAAAGTCCGGGAGCCGTGCCCACGCCGGAGACCCAGGCAAACATGCCGGTCCCTTCCTGCAGTTCTTTGACACCCGCCTTGGTTTTGGCGGGATTGTAGCCATCGTCAAACATGTGATGGATGAGTTTCCGCCCGTGAATTCCCCCCTGGGCATTAATCATCTTAAAGTAGGCTTCGGTGCCCCGTGCCACCGAACCCCATGGGGCGGCCGGTCCGGTCTGGGGCCCCCACTGACCGATATGGATTTCAGTATTCGTTACCCCCTGCTCGGCGCCGGCCGCGAAGGCCATCCCAAACACCAGCACAAGCGCTGCCAACCCCACCAGAAATCTTTTCATTTTCATGCCTTTCTCCTTTCCATTAATGATTGACAATTTGTACGGGCGAATGATGATTCGCCCCTACACCTTTTTCACATAATGACGAGCAAAAAGCCCGGAGGGCCTGATGCACAGAACCAGAACGATAATGGCAAACGCCACAACGGATTTGAACTCTATGGACACATAGAGCCCAAACAGATTCTCGATGATGCCGATAATATAGGCGCCGAAGACTGATCCGGGAAGCGATGTCATTCCTCCCATCACCGCGCCGGCAAATCCTTTCAGCATGGGGTCCCACATCATGTAAGGCTGCATGGTCGTGGGGGAAATCAGAAGGCCCGCCAGGCAGCCGACCACCGAGGAAATCCCCCAGGTAACCATCAAAATACGGTTGGTTCTGATGCCCATGAGCCGGGCCGCCATATTGTTCTGCTGGGTCGCCTTCATGGCCACCCCCAGCTTGGAATATTTCAGGAACAGGAAAAGGATGAGCATGACAGAAAGGGCCACCACAAAGGTGAGCACTTCCAGAGAGCTCACAAAAACCCCCCCGATTTCCACACTGTCGTAGGGGGAGAGGGGAAAAGGCATGGTTTTGGGATCGGCTCCGAATTTCCAGGAAACAAACCCCATGAGGATCATCTCAAGACCGATGGTGATGATAATCATTCCCAGGATGTTGGGTTCCTTGGCCCGCCTCAAAACGGCGAACTCCAGAAAAAAGCCTAGGAATGCTGCAAAAACTAAAGCGGATGGAAAGGCCACATAGAAAGGAAACCCATAATCTTCCAGGACCATATAGGTGAAGAAACTGGCAACAAGCGCCATTTCCCCCTGGGCAAAATTCACCACTTCCGAAGTTTTGTAGATGAGCACCATGGCAAGCCCCATCAGGGCATAGGAGCTTCCCACGGCAATTCCGCTGACAATGGTCTGGATGAATTCAAGCATAATCAAAACCCTCAAGAAAAATGCTCAGCCAATCAAAAACAATCATCAATCGACAATCAAAACGGCCAGGTACGCCAGTAGATCTTGGTTCGAATCCAGATCCCGTAGATCCCCAGCGGTTCGAACAGCATGATCAAAACCATGATGAGGCCGTAAACGATGAATTGAATATTGCTCACTCCCGTGATGGAAAAATAGTCCTTGCTCAAGGCCTCCAGCCACTGACCGAGGTAAGGGATACTCAGGATATTACGCAGTTCCAGATCGAGCCAACTCAGCAGGCAGGCCCCTGCTATGCCACCGAAAATAGACCCCAGCCCCCCCACCACCACCATGCCCAGGAAAAGGATGGACATCATCAGGCCAAACATTTCAGGTTCAATGAAACGAAGGACAAAGGCATAGAGTCCCCCCGCAATGCCCGCATAAAATGCACTCACCGCAAAGGCCAGGGTCTTGTAATAGGTCAGGTTGACACCCATGGTTTCGGCCGCGATATCCGCATCGCGGATGGCGATAAAGGCGCGCCCCACTTTGGTTTTAATGAGATTACGGGCTGCAAGTATGAGAATGACGGTGATGACCATCAACAGATAGTAAAAATCCCGGTCCGATTCCAGGTGCCAGGGACCGATGGTCAGGGGCGGCGTATGCAAACCCTGCCGGCCGCCAAAAAGCTCAACCCGCCCGATGACCTGCGTGATGGTGAGACCGAACCCAAGGGTAGCAATGGAGAGATAGGGCCCTTCAAGCCGGAGTGCGGGAATGCCCAGAAGAAAGCCAAAAAGGGCTGCCACCAGGCCGCCGGCCGGCAGGGCCAGCAGAAAAGGCAGATGGGCCTTGGCCATGAAAACCACGGTTCCGTAGGCCCCGATGGCAAAGAATCCCGCGTGCCCGAGGGATATCTGACCGGTATACCCCACCAGGAGATTCAACCCCACAGCCACGATAATATTGATGGCCATATAGTTGGCCATATACACATAGTAATTCTTTACGAAAAGCGGGAACAAGGCCAGGCAGAGTATCAGGGCTGCAAACCAGAAAACCACCACCCCTGATGAAAAGAGCTGCACGTCCTCGTAATAGTCTCTTTTCATGTCCATGGATGGAATCTCCCAGCCAATTACGGATTACTTTCGATCCGTTTTGTCGAGCACTTTCCGGTAATAGACTTCAGACTCTCCCAACAAGGGGGATCCTTTGCCCATCATGTTGAGCTGCATGATTTTGTAATTGATCTTCTTGATATGCCGAAACTTTTCTTTTTCGTCTGGGATCTCGTCCAGCATGTCCTCCATGGTTCGAATCTCTTTTCGGAGCGCAATTTCAGGGGGAAGACAATCCGCATTTCTCAAAATTTTATAGGTCAGTCGAAGGTCTTCAGGAATATTACCGTCGTCTTCAAGATCAATGGGTTTTCCTTTTCCCGGAAGGTCGTCAAAGTCCCCATTGTCCTGAGCGTCCCGTATCCGTTTTTCAATAATTTTTTGAAATGCAAACATATTTTTGATATCCTGTTCAGGCGTGAATTGCTCTGTTTATAACCGATCAATCTTACGATTTCAAGATAAATTCGCAGACTGCAGTGGTTGTCAAGCTCGCCTGTGCACGCGATTTTCGGATGCTCCCGGGGTCACTTTTTGCTTGTTTAACCATAAGATCAGTAGTACCAATACGGTTGCCAATATAACGGTTGCATGTCCAGCCGTCGTAGCCACTTTGGCGGAGCCGGAAAAAATGAGGAGATAATTTCATGGACTTTATTATCGAAAAGGGCCTGGCCCAACTCCGTGGTATCCCCTTTTACCCGGTCATCCAATCCAGAAGCAAATATGAGCTCATCGACATGACCCTGACGGTCATCGGTGTGGCCTTTGAAGAGGTCTCCAAACGGGCCCCTGATTTGAAACAGGAGATTTCATCATGGAACGACGGCAGGCGATGCGCACTGGGCGTTCTCCCCAAAGGACCTTTCATTACCCTGGAAAAAAGGGGGGATCGCATTTACTACCTGGGGAAAAGAAAGGTTGATCCGGACATGACTTTTCTTTTTAAAAACCTGGATTCCGCCGTACTGGTGCTGACGGCCCAGATGAGCGCCCACCAGGCTCTGGCCGAAAGCCGAATTCTGCTGGATGGTCAGGTTTCCTACGGCATGGAATTAAACCGGGCCCTGGCCATTGTGGAAACTTATCTTTTTCCCCAGTTCATATTGAATAGAATTTTCAAGCGACCGCCCACCCTCAATATGTACCAGTTGGCTGCTAAAGGCATCATTTATGCGGCCTTGGGACCGGCGCTTTTGAAAAACGGTCTCAAATGCGCCATTAAAAAACAATAGGAGGAAATATCATGCTGCCTAACTATTACCAATTCTATTGTCCCGTAAAAATCCTCTCAGGCCAGCTGGCTGTCAGCAATATTCCTTTTGAGATGAAACTCCTGGGGTGCCGGAGGGCCATGATTGTCACCGATAAAGGCGTGGTCAAAGCCGGGCTCATTGATATCGTCAAATCCGCCTTTGCGGATTCCGATGTGAAAATCGGCCGTATTTTTGATGAGGTGCCCCAAGACTCGAGCGACAAAGTTGCCAACCGTATTGCGAAAATGTTTAAAACCGAGCGATGCGACTGCTTCATCGCCGTAGGCGGCGGCAGCGCCCTGGACTCGGCCAAGGGCGCCAATATTGTCCTATCTGCTGATTCCGGCGATATCCTCGATTTTCAAGGGGCCGACAAAATTACCGTTGACCTGAAACCCCTTATCGCCATCCCCACCACGGCAGGCACGGGCAGCGAAGTCACAAAAGTGGCGGTTATTTACAATGAAACCACGGAAAGTAAAATGAGTTTTGTATCCGATAAACTCTATCCGAACCTGGCCGTAATCGACCCCCGAATGACCTTGACCATGCCCCCCATAATTACGGCCGCCACCGGCATGGATGCGCTGACCCATGCGGTAGAAGCCTACACCTGTCTTCAAAAAAGCCCCATTGACGACATCTATGCCAAGACGGCCATTGACCTGATTCGCCGGTACCTGGTTCGCGCAACCGAAGACGGTAAGGATTTGGAAGCACGGATGGGGATGGCCAATGGCGCCCTCTTTGCGGGAATTGCCTTTTCCAACTCCATGGTGGGGATGGTCCACGCCCTGGCCCATGCCCTGGGAGGCGTCTGCCATGTGCCCCACGGGATGGCCAATGCCATTCTTCTGCCATGGTGCCTTGAATACAACATCCCCAAGGTTCCGGAATACATTGCGGAGCTTTCCGGGTTTCTGGGAGGTGCCCGCGCCTACCTGGAGCCCCTTGAACAGGCGGAAGAAACCATTTCCCTGATCAGGAATCTGTTAAAAAAGCTTAACAAAATTTCCGGAATTCCCGAAAGGTTGCGGGATGCTAAAGTTCTGGAAGACCAGCTTCCTGAAACAGCGGAAGCAGCCATTAACGACGGCGCCTTGGTCTACAACCCACGGGAGGTTTCGTATGAGGATGCTCTAGCCGTGTATGGGAAGGCATTTTAGTGACTTATAATATTTAACATTCGTTCTTTTCATTCGATGTTCAACGTTGGACGTTCGATGTTGGACGTTCATCAGTTAAATAAATATCTTTGAGCGTTTACCCAATTTTAAGGAGAAACCCATTGGGCATTACCATAGTACAGAAAAGCGATTTAAAACATCCCAAGCCCAATCCGAAAGTGGCGCTGGTCATGTCCGGCGGTGGCATCTCGGGCGGCGCTTTCAAAATCGGCGGATTAAACGCACTCAGCAGCTTCATGGCCAATCGACGGCTCAGGGATTTTGACATGTTCGTGGGCGTCAGCGCCGGCGCTGTTCTCGCCACGTACCTGGCAAACGGCGCATCTTCAAAAGACATGGCCGCCAGTCTGGAAGGCGCACCCGGGAAACTCAATCCCATTAAAGCGTGGGACCTGTACACCCCCAATCTCATGGCCTTCCTCCAGATGCCCACCCATATTATGGGGCACATGATGTCTGTCATTCCGAAACGGCTCCGTGATATTGTGAGCTATAAAAACATCTTCCGGGAGGACTTTCGAAACCGGCTGATGCAAACCGCCCGTAAACCCACCTACAAAAACGTAGGCGATTTCCTCGCCTACTGCCTCAAAGACGGCGACCCCAATGCCCAACACCCCACCTGGCCCTGGCATTATCTGCCCAACGGCATATTCACCACGGAAAAATTCGAGCGGGCCAACCGGAAAAACCTGGAAGACCATGGGTTTATTAACGATTTTTCCGAGCTCTACAAGCGCCGAGGGAAAGAACTGTATATGATCGCCATGAATCTGGATTGCGCGCAACAGGCTGTTTTCGGGCATGACGAGATCAATACGGTTCCCATTTCAAAAGCCATGGAGGCCTCCTTCGCCATTCCCTTTTTCTATAAACCGGTCAACATCGACGGCGTGGATTATGTGGACGGCGCGGTCATCAAGACCACCAACCTGGGTCTGGCCATTGACAAAAAAGCGGATCTGATCATCTGCTATAACCCCTTCCGCCCTTTTAACCTCGATCTCTTTTGCGAACAATGCGAAGCCAATAAAAACAGGATCCGGATCTCGGAAGACGGCATCTATGCCATTTTCAACCAGGTCATGCGAACCGTACTTCACACAAGGCTCATGCATGGCATATCTCTATACCGGAAAAATCCCGATTTCAAGGGCGACATCATTCTGGTGGAACCCAGCGAATATGACGATAAATTTTTTGACATGAACCCCATGAGTTTCTGGGAACGACGCGTGGCCGCCAAACGAGGATACGATTCAGTAAAACAGTCCATAGCAGAGGATTATGAAATCCTGAATAAAATCCTTGCAGCCTATGGCATAAAAACGAATCCCAAATTTAAAAAGGCCCCGGTAGAAGAAACCCCTTCAATGATTGCCACCTGCCCAGCACCGATGGCGGCCTGAGAACCATGGAAAGGGCAACCCAGGCCATCATAGATCTGAACGCCATCGCCTCTAATGTAGCGGCTGTTCGAAACATCATCGGCCCCGGGCGGGATCTCATGGCCATTGTCAAAGCCGATGCCTACGGGCACGGGGCATTTGAAGTGAGCAGAACCGCTCTCAAGAGCGGCGCCACCTGCCTGGGAGTTGCCCTCCCTGAAGAAGGTGAAAAGCTGAGAATCCAAGGGATTGATGTACCGCTTCTGGTCCTGGGGCTGATTCATCCAGAAGAAGCCTCAAAAGTGGTCCGGGCCCGCCTGGAGCAAACCATCTGCACTCTGGAGGCGGCGGCGGCATTGGACCAGGCTGCAAGGGCATCTTCACAAAAACTCAATGTTCACATGAAGGTGGACACCGGCATGGGGCGAATCGGGGTTGACCCCAGTGATGCTGTGGATTTCGCCCGCAGAATCAGCCGCTTTAAAAACCTTCGACTCAAAGGCATTTTCAGCCATCTGCCCTGCGCGGATGATCCGGACAAATCATTTACCCGCGGCCAGATCACACTATTTGGGGATCTGTTAAGGGAAATTGAAGCATCCGGCATCAAGATACCCCAAAAACACCTGGCCAACAGTGCGGGCATACTGAATTTTCCCGAATCGCATTTGGATCTCGTAAGACCCGGCATCATGCTTTACGGCCTTCGCCCTACCCCCCATATGGGCCACGGCGTGGCGCTCAAACCGGCCATGACCCTTAAAACAAAAATTGCTTATCTGAAGCAAGTCCCCCCGGGAACCCCCATCAGTTACGGCCATACGTTTTCCTGCGGCAATCAGATGCTTGTGGCAACCCTTCCCATCGGCTATGGGGATGGATACAGCCGTGGCCTCTCCAATGGCGGCTATGCCATGATCCGGAATGTCCATGCCCCCCTTATCGGGCGCGTATGCATGGATATGTGCATGTTTGACGTAACAGACATTGAGGATGTACAATCGGGAGATGAAGCGGTTCTTTTCGGAAACAAACCCACTGTGGACGAATTGGCCCATCAACTGGATACCATTAACTACGAAATTGTCTGTTCCATTGGAAAAAGGGTGCCCAGAATTTTTTTATAAGGAGATTAACACCATGATTATCGGCATTCCCACGGAAGTAAAGGTGGCTGAAAAAAGGGTGGCCGTAACCCCTTCCGGCGTCAGGACCCTCGTACAGAACGGCCACACGGTCCTGCTCCAATCCAACGCGGGGCTTGGAAGCGGCTTTCCCAATGAGCAATATATCCAGGCAGGGGCTCAAATTATTGTACACCAGAAGGACATCTGGGCTGATGCACATATGATCATGAAGGTTAAAGAGCCCCTTCCCATTGAGTATGACCTGATGAGAGAGGATCAAATCATTTTCACCTATCTTCACCTGGCAGCCGCCAAAGCCCTGGCTGAAAAAATGGTTGAAAAAAAGGTGGTGGGCATTGCCTACGAAACCATTCAGACCCATAGCGGCGCCCTCCCCCTTCTGGCGCCCATGAGCGCCGTGGCGGGACGATTGTCCATACAGGCCGGCGCTTATTGCCTTGAAGCCAAATCCGGTGGAATGGGAGTTCTGCTGAGTGGCGTACCGGGCGTCAGGCCGGCCTATGTGGTCATTATCGGGGCAGGGGTTTCCGGGCTGCATGCCTGTTTCAGCGCTGTTGGCACCGGGGCGCGTGTCACCATACTGGACATCAATCAGGAGCGACTCGATTACATTAACGACGTCATGCGGGGAAGCGTGACCACGCTCATGAGCAATGAAGGGATCCTGGAAGAGGAGGTCATCAAAGCGGACCTGGTCGTCTGTTCGGTGCTGATTCCGGGGGCCGCAGCACCCAAACTGATCTCAAGAAAGCTGCTCAAAAAGATGAAGCCGGGAGCCGCCATCGTGGATATCTCCATCGATCAAGGGGGCGCCTGCGAGACCAGCCATCCCACCACCCATGAAGATCCCACCTATGTGGAAGAGGGCATCGTCCATTACTGTGTCAACAACATGCCCGGCGCCGTGCCCCGAACCGCCACCATGGCCCTCACCAACGCCACCCTGCCCTACGCCCTTGAAATCGCCAATGCGGGTTATGAAACAGCCATGAAAGAGAACCCGCAGATTGCCAGAGGGATGAATGTGATCAAAGGGAATGTGGTGTACAAAGCCGTGGCCGAAAGCGTAGGGTTGCCCTACACACCACTTTGAGAAGGAGGCAACGCGGGGCGCCATACACCCTGGCTCATACCACACCCGCAGTCAAATTTGACATTAGCGGCCATCAAACCATAAATGACTGAATAAAGCTTCGGATCGCTTTTTTTCCACGGTAAACACCGAAGTGTCCTTCGCAAAGGATATCCGCATCAAAGGCCAGAAGCTTCTGCAGGGATGCCTGGTAGACAACTGGATCGGAAAGAAGGGATGGGTGAAGGGGACCGTGAACATCCTGACCGAACAGGACCCGCTGCCCCTCGATTTCCGTTGTGTAAACCATGGACCCAGGAGAATGACCCGGCCAGTGATGCGCTGTAATCCGACCGTCTCCCACTGAAATGGTCTGTTGATCTTCTTCGATTTTCACATCAACGGGCAGCGGCTTCATCCGTGATCCATACCATGAGGCGGCGGTCACCTCACTGTCCCCACGTTCCAGATAGACGGCATCCAAAGCGTGACTGACAATCTGACACCCGTATTCCTTTCGAACCGCATCAGCGCCGCCCGTATGATCAAAATGACAGTGGGTCAAAAGTAAATATTCTACATCAGCTTCTCCCGCTAAATAACTGTCAACATTTCGTTTTAATGACTCATTCCCACCGCCGCAACCCGCATCGATGAGTACCTCATTCCCCCCGAAACGCAACAGGTAAACGGCCGCATCATCCGGGGAGGTAAACCCGGGCCCGCCAACCTGCCAGAGGTTGGCAAAAATTTCTGCTTCCATTACCATCCCCCTAGCAGCACCCCGGGCTACCCGACCCACCCGCTCTACTGTCATCGGTTTCAATGACGCAGCAGCATGACGATCCGTCCCGTCCCAGGGCCGAATTAATAACGGCTGTGGCACATCCCACGCCCGCCTGTACGGTCACAGCTTCGGTGGGGCAATTCCGGGAACAGGCCCCGCACTCCATGCATTGGTCCCTGTTTTCGATCCCGGCGCAACCGTTATTCATACTCAAAACCGCTTGGGGACAAACCATCAGGCACATGCCGCACCCGACGCATTTCTCCTGATCGAGCGCTAATGTGACCACATCCCTGAGATAGGTGAAATCAGACATTCTACAACCTCCTTAAACAGTAATCAGTGAGAGAACCCACAAGAGCAGACCGATGCCACCCCCGACAATCTCCAGAGGAACCGCCAACTCCATCTCTTTTCTAACCCCTGAAAGAGAGGTATAGGTGGACGCACCGGTAAACTCCATGGCCAGAAATGCCGAGATGGCCGGAATCAGAAAGCACCATGCAAAAATTTCCGCCCGGCCTGCCCACTCCCCGAAATTACCCGGCCAGGCAGCTGCGACCAGTATGGCCGTTATAACCCCCATGATCAGCCCTTTAAAGGAAAACGCACGTCCCGGCAGCCAGGGAAGTAAAATCGGCGTCAGAACCGCGCCCGAAGCGATGGCACAAATAAAGGCAACCACGGCAAACAGACCGTAACGTAGGGTTCCGGCCCAGAATCCCCCTTCCCCGCCAAAGCCCCCTGCGAAGAACAGACAGGGCAGTATGAGAAGGCTCCATTTGAGGGTCCCCACCAATTCAAGCGGGACCAGGACCATCCTTTCCCTCGTGGAAAAGGTTTTCTTTCGCATCTCAGGCGTTGCCTTGAGTCCGGCATCCAAGAAATGAGGCAGGTCGGTTGATTCAATCGGGCCATAAATGATCTTAAAACCGGAAAGTTTCTTTACCAGGTGGGCCGCAATACCAGGGCCGGACAATTGCGGCAGGATCAACTCCCGGTGGGCAACGATCTGTGCCAGATTGCTGAACTCAATACGCCGGACCAGTTCCTCTGTACCGAACGTCCCCTTCCCTGCGGCACACCAAACATTGATGCCGTTGGTGTCCAATACCAGAATCCATGCATCGCGGGCCGCAAGCGCCTCACGAAGCCGGTCAAAGCTCATCTTGTAATTGGCGGTCACGAATACGCTGGTCTTCTCATCAGGATTTCCGAGGGCATACAAACCGGGATCAACCGTGAATTTCATACGTCTCACACCCCAACGGGCCTTGATACTTCCGAAGCGATCCGCCCACGTTAACGTGGAGGAAACCCGGGGGACACGCCCCACTTTGCTCTCAACATATCCTTCCACAAATGGCTGCTCCGGGCTCGGCAGGCTCAACTGAGCCGTTCCGCCCTTGGGTCAGCAGCCGGTTGTGGGGGATTGAACCGTTTGAAAATCTACGGTTTTCAGAATCATAAGGTCATCTTTTCCCTGGTTCATATTTAAGGGCTCCTTTATCCGGTCCATGTAAGGACCTCGGCAAAAAATAATTAAGATTGTCTTTATCAGACGTTTAACGATCGCTGAAGGAGGGCCACATAATACGCCATAATCCCCGCGACCGTGCAGTAACAGACACGCGGACCATCGACCTCCCCCTGTATCCAACCGGTTTTCTTCAAGACCTTCAGGTGTTGAGAGACACTGGATTGCGCCAAAGGAAGGGCATCCACAATATCCCCGCAAACACACCTTTCCGCTTGAGGCTTATTAACCAGAATGCGAATAATCTCCACCCTGGCTGGATGGCCAAGTCCTTTCGATAGTTCGGCCAACCTCTCTTTGCACACCTCCGCAGGGAGCGTCTCTATTTCCGTCGGATTCACCGGATGACCGTCACCCCAATGATATATTTCTTTCATAAAGAAATTTCTTTATCTCTCATGCTCGAGATCGGTTGATCGTTTATCGTAGATAAACGATTATAAAGATGCAGGACCTTCCTGTCAAGATCTTAATTTATTAGCGGTATTATGTCCCCAGAATTTTATTCAGCCTCAAAAATCAGAAAGATTCTGATAAAACATAACCGTTGCCGGGCTTGTGACCGTGGGGTCCGTCACCACATTAATGCAGGCCGGCTTCCCGGATTCAATGGCCCGATTTAAGGCTGGGATGATATCTTCATCCTTCGTCACCAGTTCTCCGTATCCCCCCAGGCCCTCCACCATCTTTTCATAATGCCGCATGCCGAGCTCCGCGCACGTGCACCGGTCTTTTCCGATGCTCATGGCTTGTGAATGCTTGATCATCCCCCAGGCACAGTCATTGTTGACCACACAGATAATGGGGATATCATGTCTGACCGCCGTATCAAATTCCATGCTATTGAAACCGAATGATCCATCTCCATTCAAAACCACCACGGGCTTGTCCGGATGTGCCAGCTTGCCGGCAAGGGCAAAGGGGATTCCCGTTCCCAGACATCCCAGAAGCGCACCGGCAGGAATCAGGACCCCAGCCTCATGTGACGACGTGAAGCCGGCCAGACCATAATAACTGGTGTCCCCGCCGTCAGCCACATAGAATGCATCCTCTCCGAAAACCGCCATGATCTGTGCCACCAACCGATTGGGATGAATGGGATTTGACGGGGTTTTGCGCTGTTCCAGCTCCGTGGTCAAGAAGGCGGCATAGACGTTTTTCAGTTTTTTGAGCCACTGGCCATGATCCCGCTTGTCAACCATTGGGGAAAGCTGGCTCAGCACATACCCGCAGTCCCCCACAAGACCGACTTCTGAAGATCGGTTCCGGTCAATTTCATCCTCCCGGATATCAATCCTGACGACCTTAGCGTCCGGAAACATCTTGGTGGCCTGCATCACCCAGTTGAAACGAACCCCGGCGGCCACGATAACATCCGCTTGCGGCGCGCCCGTCATAATGCCCGTAAAACCGCCGTCATTGATTGACAGGGGGTGACTGTCCGGCAGCCCCCCCCTCCCGTTATTTAACAACACAAAGGGAAATCCGGTCTTTTCAATAAATGTCTTAAGGACATCCTGGCACGCGCTCATCCGCACACCGCTTCCGCCAATAAACAATGGTTTTTGAGCGTTGTTGATAATCTTTGCAGCTTCTTTAAGTTCTGATTCATCGGGATGGGCGGATGATTTATGGACCCTTCGGACCGGCATATTTACGGTTTTGTCATCCACCGGAACAAACAGGATATCCGGGGGCAGCTCCAGGAATACCGGTCCCGGCCTGCCCATGGTGGCCTGGCGGAAAGCAATCGAAAGATATTCCGGAATCCGTTTGGTATCATAACAGGTGGCGCACCATTTGGTCACGGGTTTCACCATATCAATCTGATTCATTTCCTGCAAAGCCCCGGTCAGATCATCCCGTAGCGGGTGTCTGCCACAAAGCACGACCAGGGGCACATTATCCAGAAACGCATTGGCAATGCCTGTCAGGGCATTGGTGAATCCCGGACCGGCGGTCACCAGACACACACCGGGTTCCTTTTTATAAATGGACCATGCGTGGGCCATCATTGCCCCCGCCTGCTCATGACGGACGTCAATGGTTCGAATTCCGTATTCCGTAAACCCATCCAGAATATTTTCAATATGCCCCCCCGAGATGGTAAATACCATGCTGACATGTTCCACTTCCTTTAAATATTTTGCCACCAGGTGACCGCCGAATATTTCAGTCATACGTTCCTCCTTATACTACATTACCAGATTAACACCGTCTTCAAACCACTGGGCATAAACGGCCATTCCCAATACTTTCAGTTTGCCTTCGGCAGCCGCATTAAATGACGCATCCTTTTTCTTGCTTATCATCACGGAAAAACCAGTGGCCGCGTCTTTCCAGACCAGGGCCGCATCGAAATCTTTCTGATCACCGGTTACGGACGACAGTCTGCCCTTATCAAAAACGAACAATCTGGCCCGCTCACCGTCTTCCGTTTTTATCAGGATTCTTGCACGGGTCTTGCTGATATATTTCTTGAACGCCTTGTTTGTCATGGAAGCGATTTTCAAAATGATAGACAGCGTTAACAACAACAGTGAAAATCTCATAGGTATCTCCTCACAAAATGCAAAATGGGATCAAAATGCCATCACCGTTTTCATAGCCCGGTGTTTTTCCTTGTTTAAATTCACCTCGATCATTTGTGCATAGTCTTTCAGGCCAAATTTGTGGGTGACCAAGGCATCGGCCTTTATTTCACCTTTTTTCATCAAGTCCATGGCAATCTCAAACACATGCTCTCTTCTGCCGTTAAACTGGACATGCCCATAGGCATACACCCCTTTGATGGTCTGCAGTTTCAGCCATAGTGGTGTCAAATCCAGCTTAACATCCCCACCGATCCCCACCACGCTCAGTGTCCCCATGGCCTTCATCAGCCGCATGCTCAGATTCAGGGTGGTGCCGATCCCCACGGTGTCATACACCCGGTCGAATCCGCCCATGGGAATCTTCATACCGAGCATGGGTTTATAAACCCTGGCACCCGTAATGCGGGAAGTCCGGACAAACAGATCTTTTGAAGAAATCACCTCGTCCGCCCCCGCGTTTTTTGCCAGATCACCGGCAAATGAAGAGGGCTCAACAACAAAGACGCGGCACCCGGGGGCCAGGGCACGGATAGACTGGATGATCAGGTTTCCAATCACCCCGCCGCCAAACACCAGCACCTTTTCATCGGCTTCCGGCATGTTGTCAAATAGGGTCTGCAGTGCCACGGCCACCGGTTCCGTCATTACTGCGGACTCAAGGCTCAGAACTTCAGGGACCTTGAAAAGCTGAGACTGATGGGCGGCCAGATAGGGGGCGAACCCACCGTTAACACCGCTGTTGATGCCTAAAAACATACCCGGCGGCAAGCTCCCTTCAGCAAAATTTTCACAATTGCTGGAACGGCCGGCGCTGCATGGCCCACATATGGGGACAATTCCCCGGGCTTCACATGTCAGACCCGGATTGATCGCAACCGAATCGCCTTTTTGAAACCCCTTTACACCGGTTCCGAGTTCAACGATTTCACCGACAATTTCATGTCCGATCACGCAGGGAAAAGAGGTAAAAGGGGATGCACTGGGAGAATCATGCAACGTGATCAGGTTCAGGTCGCTGCCGCAAAAACCGCAGTACAGGGTTTTGATCTTTACCCAATCCTGCGCGAACAGTCTGGGTTCCGGTACTTCGGCAAGCTGAACAGTTTTAACCGGCCCTTTGTGAAACACCCGGGCGCCGAAAAAGATCCGGAGTATTTTGGCAACGATAAATCTGGGAACATTGACGTTAAACTGTAAAGCTTTCATAAGCCCTCCAGGTTAAACCCGCGTTTATCAACAATATGGGCCCCTCCAAGCTGCAGTATCATCGTAGGGAGAGTTTGCCGATTTTGTCAAGCCTTATCACTTTAACAATTCTGTTCATGCAATTCTTGACTAAAATAAACCGAAACGGTACGGTTCATCCAGGGATTGATTTTGAGTTAAGACTGTCCATGTGTTTCAGAGACTGACCGCCACTCACGAACCTGATACGGAAAGGAGATAAAAAATGGATGTAAAAAAAACAATCGAGAGAAAACACGTCCTTATTGTGGACGACGAACAGGATATGCTCGACAGCCTTGTGGAACTCCTGGATATCTGCCGACTGGATACGGCCCTCTCCTTTGATGAGGGGAAGCGTTTGATGGAAAAAAACGATTATGATGTGGCGATCCTGGATATCATGGGGGTGGACGGCTTCAAGCTTCTGGAAATCGCCAACCAGCGGAACATCCCGGCCCTGATGCTCACGGCCCATGCGCTTTCCGAGGAAAGCCTGAAACAATCCGCCGAAAAGGGCGCAGCCTATTACGCCCCCAAGGATGAAATCGGGCGCATAGATCTCTTCGTTGCGGATGTCATTGAAGCGAGGGAGGAAAAGAAAAATGTCTGGCTTAAATGGTTTGAAAGGCTGGGCAGCTACTACGATTCCCGTTTCACCGGATCCAACTGGCGAGAGAAGGACAAGGCTTTCTGGGACAAAAAGCTGAAGGAGACGCCCTATTACTAAGGCGGCAAGCCGCAGTTTCAGGTTTAAAGTTTAAAGTTTCAGGTTTAAAGTTTTATGAGAGTCTGCTTTCGCTGTAGGTCAGACCTGTTTCCCCCTTCTTGACCACGATATTCTTGAGCCAGCGGTCGTTTTCCTCCTCCGGGAAATCCGTACGGTAGTGGGACCCCCGGCTCTCGTCTCGCAACAATGCCGCCTGGCACACCACTTCAGAGAGCAGCAGCATATTTTCGAGTTCAAGGCATCGGACAAGATCAGAGATCTTCCCCACGGAAGCCGCTACAACCCCGGACCGAAGTTCCGATATTTTTTTAAGGGCTTCGGTTAGACCTTTCGGGTCACGCAGGATACCGGCCTTGAGCCACATGATCTCCTTGAGCGATCGACACAAAACCTTCGGGTTCTCTCCATTTCCCCCAAACCGTAATTGCAGACGGGCTTTTTCATGGTCGATCATTTCACCCGGTGGATCCACGGGACCCATCTCCTTCGCCCCGGCAGCTGCCCTTTTCCCCGCAATTCTCCCAAAGGTAAAAATCTCACACAGGGCATTGCCTCCCAGGCGGTTGGCGCCGTGGACCCCCGCAGTCGTCTCTCCCGCTGCAAAGAGACCCGCCAGGGGTGTTTCCGCATTTTTGTCAATCACGATGCCACCCATGCAGAAATGGGTCGTGGGGCCGACAACCAGGGTTTTCTGATCGGGATGCCATGCGGAGGGCAGAAGCGTCGCCAACGGCGCCAATCGCTCTTCAGCAATGGGGCTGAGATCCATAATGATCCCGCCATCCACCCCCCTGCCCGCCAGGAGTTCTCGCATAATGGCCTGGGCCAGTCGGTCCCGTGTCAGTTGCATGGGATCATTGAGCCCGTGCTTAATAGCGATATCCTCACCCGCCCTGTTCCTGAGGATCGCCCCTTCAGCCATGACCAGAACTTCAGAAAGGATGAGTCGATTCCCGAACCTGCCCGCGGCCGTGGGATAAAATTGAACAAACTCCATGTCTTTCAGGGGAAGGCCTAAGTGTAGGGCCAGGGCCTGGCCATCGCCGGTAATTCCCGCAGCATTGTTTGTGTGCAGATACACCTGCCCGAACCCGCCGGTGGTCAGAATCACACTCCCGGCCGTAAAAACCAGGAACCGCCCATCATGGGAAACCCCTGAAGCGGCGGCGACGCGATTGCCCGACGAAAAAAGGCGGGTAATAAATACCCGATCGACAAACCGCACACCGATCTTTTCCGCATACTGCCTTAGCGGCAGAATCAAATCACTGCCGGTTCGATGTTGTCCGCGAATTTGCCTGGGGAAACGGTGTCCGGCGATTTGCTCGATTTCGAAGCGCCCCTCTTTTTTCGCAAAAACCACCCCGCATTTTTCCAGAAAGGAGATCTCGGTCTTGGCCGCCTCTACCATTGCGGACACCAACTCCGGATCATTCAAAAAACGTCCGCCCTTGACCGTGTCCTCCAGATGAGCCCGGCCCCCGTCGCGCTGATCACCCCAACCGGAAACAGCAATAATTGCTTTGGCAATATAGGTGTTATTGGCGTATCCCACCTTTGCCTTGGAAACCAGGAGCACATCGGCGCCCGACGCTCTTGCTTCAATGGCCGCCCGCAGACCGGCCCCGCCACCGCCGATGATCAGCACGTCACAATTCATCTCTGTAATCCCATCGAATTTCATCTCTTAATTCACCTTTCCATGATCCGCATGCTTTAACAAAATATACTGATCAACCGGGGATTGAGAATATCAACAGTTCAAACAACTTGCAAATCAAATCGTTCCAGATTAAAAAATCACTTTTTCATGTTGCACCGGCGTCAATGTTTACAGTAAGAATAAAGAAGCGCAAAATAGACCCGAAGACCCTGCTGCCCTTTAGTCGTTTGGCTGGGATTTGATTTTAAAGCGCCATAATGGCTCCGTCTCCCGGAATAGGAATTTCTGTAACGTCAATGCCGTCCAGATTAAAATGTTACCTTGTGATTCCCCTATCCCCCGGGTACAAACTTCACGAATTGCCTTCCTGCTCCCGGCAACTGCTGGCCGCAGCCATCAGGCAGGCCGAAGGGTTTATCCGCCTGCCCGTTTTGCCGATCGGTGTTATCAGACCCCGTGGAGAATGTATTCATCTGCACACAAAAAAACATTTGAACATCGGCACTTTCTTTAAACGGGGAACCCACCTGTTCATAAACGTGGGTCTTCTGGCCTCGGACGCGCCCCCGATTGAGCAACTGGTTCAATGTGCTAACCAGGGCGAATGGGCCTGGTCCGGACAGGCCGGCAGCAACTCCCTTCATGCCATGGCGTTTTACGTTCAGGGGTTTCTACGAAAAACCAGCATTGTCCCTTCCCATGACAAACTTCGGTGGGCACTCTTGCAACTGACCGTTTGCCTAAACGAAAGCCCTTCACTCAATAAACCCGGTCAACCCAATAGCTTTCCAGGCAAACTGATACCACCCAATACCGCGGGCATAGATCGTTCACCGGCAATGGAGAGTATTGGCGAGGGTAAACGCCGACCCGCAGCTCTTGACCCCCGTTTCCTGAATACAGCCTTTATGGAAATTGTCTCCAAGCCCGTTACCGGAAGCGTGGCGTGTGAAGAGACAGATGCCATGGCATGCGCACTGTTGAAGCACAGAGATCAGTCTGCCGTCCCCTGGATTTTTAACGCATGGGTCAATGAAATAGAATATCGAAAAGGTTCAACCATTCCAAAAGCCTTTCCTCCTGATATCCACCTTTCGACCACCGGCATATGCAACATCAATTGCCGATTCTGCAATTATGAACATGGTATCGCCAGAGATGATTACGTTCAACCGGAACAGATCCGGAAAATGACCTATCTTCACCATGCACAGACACTTCGTCTCTCAAGCGGACTCGGTGAACCCTCCTTAAATCCCCACTTGTCCGAAATCATTCGTGTCGTTTCAAAAGCTTTTCCACACCTTCAAATGGGCTTTTTCAGCAACGGCTTTGCTTTGAATCAAAACGGATTGCTGGAGGCCATTGTGGGAAATGTAAACTGGATACATGTTTCACTTAATGCCGCATCTCCCGAATCATATCGGGCGCAGTGCGGAATGAATGGATTTGACCAGATATCCAGCAACCTGTCTCGCCTGCATGCGGCAAAAAAAGAACGTAAGAACCTGATGCCGCTGACCATGGGCTCCATGGTATTGAACCGGAAGAATCTGGACGACCTGCCCAGGATGCCTGCACTCTGTCGCCAACTGGGCATCGATAGGCTGACCGTCTTTCCCTTTTTCGCACTGGGCTCACATGATCCTGCCAAATTCGGACCTGATGATACCCTTGCAGCCTGTATGCCCCCATATGAACGCCTCTATGAGAAAACCGTGAGGGCCTCGGAACGACACCGGGTTACGCTGGAAATCCCGTCTCCCAACTCCCAGTCGACATCGTCTTTCGGAATGCCTCAGAGAAAACTTTATGATTTTGCGCAAATTGAGTCCAATGAATGGCCCCTGGGACGTTTTCTAACGGGTTTGAAATTTGAAAATCCCGAAGGAAGTTACTGTGATTTCCTATGGCGCTATGCCGCTATCGGCAGCACCAACAATACCGGACACAGCCCCAATGAAACCCATTTTCTCTATCCGTGTGTGGGCCCGCTTTCCAACGTAGACCTGTCCAGGAGAACCGCTTTTCGCTTTCAGGACGAAAAAGGGTTTTTAAATCTCTGGCAACACCCGGTTTTAAACCTTCTGCGAGAAGCTCAGCACAGGTCCGGCGTTTGCAGCGTCTGTGATTTGTGCCGGAACAACGACGTGCGGAATCCAAAACATTTCCGATCCTTAGAGGAGGAGGTCGCCCGTTTTGCGGCGTCTCACCGAAAGGCTGAAAGAAATACGGAACAAGAATAAAACCCTACAATATGGGAATTTCCAGATAACGCTCAAAATTATTCTGTTTTTCAGCGTGAGCAATTCGTTCGAGGGTTTCCCCCATGGCTTCAAGGGTCTTCTCCATAATCAGATCATCATGGGCATACGATGGCAACATAATACCGTTGTAGGTGGTGATGCCCCGTTTCAGAAGCTCCTGAATATAGAGGGTCCGTTTCAATCTCAACCGGTCGGCGTCTGATTCATGAAAGATCAACGCCGTTCGAAAGGGCGGACCTTTGCAACCGGCATTCACCCCGGTCGTGGCGCAGAGGCTGTTTAACCCGTTTTTCAGTCTTGTTCCATAGTCCCAGATCGTCTCGGCAACCGGTTCGGAACGGTAAATTTGAATAGCGGCTTTGGCCGCGGCAAAAGAATAGACTTCGCCCTTGAAGGTGGGTCCATAATGAGTCCGCTCCATGCACTGCTCGAAAATGTGAGTCTTTCCCACCAAAGCGGCCAGGGGCATTCCCGATCCGATGGCTTTTCCCAGGCAGGCGAGATCCGGCACGATTCCTGTTGCTTTCTGCACACTGCCGGTCGGATATCGATACCCCGTAATAATCTCGTCGAAAACCAGGAGCGCACCCTCAGACCGTGTCGCCTCGGCAATGGTTGCCAGAAAATCTTTGTCCGCATCCTGCTCAGGCCCCTGGATGCTCTCCCCGGGCCCTGAAGGCTCAAGCATAACAGCGGCCAGATCCCCCTTAAAACGCTTAAAAAGACGGAAGAAATCATCCCGGTCGTTAAAACGGAATCGATGGATAAGCGGTTCCGGCCTGTCCGGCACGCCGGTAACACCAAAACCATCCGCCTCAACCCAGAAATCCTGCCAGCCATGGTATCCACTGCACAGAATAACCCGTTTTCCCGTATGAAGCCGCGCCAATCTTGCGGCAACCGTACATACATCGGAACCGTTTTTCCCGAAAACCACCATTTCAGCGCAAGGGATGTCTTCCGTCAACATCCGTGCCACATCCATTTCCAGGTAACTTGGAAACGGCATCAGCGGCGGCATTTCAAGAACGTCGCCGATGGCCGCCTGAATGCGATCATCCGCATAGCCCAGAATCGTACTGCCCCAGGCCATAATATAGTCAATATAACGGCGACCCGCCTGGTCCCACAAATGACATCCCTTGGCTTTAGACACAAACAGAGGGAAGGTCATTCCCTCGCCGCTTCGCTCAATTCCCCCGGTAGGCCGATAATGCCATGGGTTCACGGATCTGGAAACTTCAAGCGGGTCATCGGATGAAGAACCTTTGGAAGCATCGGAATTCAATGTCATCTTCAGCGGCGAAACACCTCGCTCGCTGAACCAGGCAGCGCCTTGGTCTACGAGTTCAAGCGAAACCGGGTGCTCTCCTTCCTGATGGGGAACGTTCAAAGGAAAACAAACCGTCGTCTGCTCGCCCGGTTTAATCATACTTCTCGGCATCTGATAGGTTCCGACCACCCGGCCATCCAACCTCAACACCAGATCAATACGACTTCCCCCGGGATCATCCCGGCGCCAGGTAAAGTCCCCACTGTTTTCCAGGGTGATCCTGGCCCCATAAATACTGCCGGCCATCAATTGATCGGGAATGTTATGGCTGACATAAACAACACCGTAAATTCTGCCGTCCCCGGGTGTTTCCCTCAGAAAACCAACCGTCGATGAAAACCTCATTTTTTGATTTTTAATTCGGTGCCACAGGAGCCGACTTTTGGTCATGGGTTGTTCTCTTTATGGATTCAAAAATGTTTTATCCTCGAAACCATGCGGATACACCGCCCTTTAAAACTTCCAGCTCGGAATCAAATAAAAATGTCTGAGCGTTATCAAACGATGATTTTCCTTCGCGGGTCAGATGAAACTGCAAACGGCGCAGGCCTGCGCGGAAGGGCGCTTTCAGGTTAAAGACAATATGGGTCCGGTCCTCCGGGGGCACGTTTCGCCTCAACGGGACTTTTTTCCACAATTTTCCATCCAGGGAAACAGACAGCACCACCGGGTTGCCATTGGGGTCCCCGGAGGCAGAGGGCCAGACAAGCTTCCCCGCGTTCATCAAAAAGACCCGGCAGACTTCTCGTTCCCCCATGCGAATGGATGTGGGAATTTCTTTTCGGAGAATCCGCACGGGGAGTGACCCTCGTCTCAGGCTGACCGGATCCGTGGCATCCAGGGGCAGTCGCTTTTCGGCCTGAAGCGCCAACATCCTTTCGTGTACCTGGATCAAGGCATTGGGGATATCAATGCCGTGCGGACAACGACATGTCTTGTCATTACAGGTTCTGCACGCGGCTGCGGGCCAGGGATGGATATGGAAATACTGCAAACCATCGATGGTTTCAAATGTTTCCGATGGATAATTGGATATATAGGCATCCCGAAACAACCAGGAAACCGGCAGGTTTCGACTGCAAAGGCGCTCACAAAAGCCACAGCGGTTGCAAAGCCCTTTTTGAAGCGTTTTTAATGCATCCCGAATTTGGTGAGCCGATTTGTTTTCAACATCGTTAAGGCCATGTCCGGCCCGGGCATTTTCATCCGCCTCCGCCACCGAGGCGGTTCCCGGAACAACGGCAGTGACCGCCGGGTTTTCCAATATGGCTTGCAATTGATCGCCGGCTGAAACCGCCTTGGAAGGGGTTGCAAACACGTGGTAGGGCGGAAAAGCCATGCTTTTTGAAACAAGCCCGCCGGCCAGCGGCTTCATAATCAGCAGGCTGACATCCTGTTTCAAGGCAAGGGGGAAAACCTTTCTCTTGTTCAGGGAGATATTTTCAATCTTTTTGTGATCCGTCGGGCAGTACGAAAGCAGGTGAAAACCCAGAAGGTTGTAGGCCATCATCACCGCATCGAACCTGCCGGAGCCAATCAAACGGGAAACATATTCGGCCGTCCCATGGGTGCTGCAGAAAATGCCACCCAGCCGACCCTCCGCCTTTTTCTTCTCAAGATACGCCACCATACCGGTGGGGCCCCATACATCTTCCCCGAGATATTCCCGGTCGTCGATACAGGCGATACCGAACATTTCCAGCCGGCTTTTTCCCAACACCCGGCATGTGTTCTCAAAAAGGTACTCAAAGTGCGCCATATCCCCGTACCCTTGAGAGAGCATCGTGACATCTTTTCCATATTCCCGAATCGCTCCGGCCACCAGATTTTGGGTTCCATCATAATCAGGCGCTACATGTACCCAGTTGACACCCAGGTGAAACCCCCGTTTCAAGATTTCCATTGCCTGTCGCTCCGGTACAAGTCGCAACTGGCATGTACCAAATCCCACAGCGCTCAGATAAACATCCGTTTTTGCGACTCGGTTATATTTCATTTCGGTCGATTCGGCTCGCTTCAGGCGCATAATGGAAAAATCAGAATTCAATCCCCTTTCTCGCGCCGATGCCATTCTTAAAGGGATGTTTAACCTCTTTCATCTCCATGACAACCGTTGCGTGTTTCATCACGTCGGTCTTTGCGTAACGCCCGCCCAGCATAAGATGTACGCCTTTTGGTTTTTTCAAAAGCAAGTTCCGTACCTCATCGGGGTGAATGAAACCATAATTAACAGCGATATTGATTTCATCCAGCACCACCAATCCATAACGGGAGGAGAACACAATCTCCTTCGCACGCTCCCATGCTTCCCTTGCCGCTTTTTTATGATTTGGGTCCGCATCAGGATTTTCTTTGTCCACAAATCCCTCCCCCATAGTCTCAATCTCCACCATGGGCAAATTTTCAATGGCCATGACCTCCCCATAAAGCCGGGGAGACTTAATGACCTGAAGGATAAAGGCGGGCATACCCATACTGCTCATGAGCAGGGCCTTGCCCAGACAATAAGTGGTCTTTCCCTTACCCTTGCCGGTCACCACTTCGATGGGGCTTTGATGTTCATTCGGGGACGGTGCCTGAACCGCCATTTCCGTTACAAGATCGGCTTTGCCCATAATTCCATCCGAAGCCTCGGATCCTGTCAGGAGCAACTCCACATGGGCCGCTTTTTCCCGCATCAGTTCCAGGATTTCGTTCACCGGAATCAAGCCATTTGAAACCGGTTCCAGAACACCATCTAAGACCACCAAATCATAAGTGCCGGACAAAGCAGCCTCCACCGCACTTTGAAAGGCCTCTTTTGCCGCCCCACCGACCATGCCCGGATCCTTTTTTGAACCCTTCAAGGCTGAAGCGTCAATCACCAGGTTCGGCGCCAGGGATGCGGCGGCCGTCTTTTCCCCACCCTCCAGATCATGGTGAACAAAACGGGTGATGAGTGAGCGAAGCCCATAACCTGAGGCGCGAAGCGCCAGCCCAAAAGGTGCAAAATTGGCTTTTCCCGATGGGCTTGTGTAAACCTGTATCAATCCCGTTTCCTGATTGGTTGATGATATCTTCTTGTTTTTCATGGTAGTTTAAGACTTTCAGAAAAGTATTTGCACGTCAATAATATTGCCCGGTGTCAGACATTGCACCCCTTCGGGAATCCGGATCAGGGCCTGGGCCCGGGCCTGGGACTGAATCCGGCTTTTCATGTGATGCGGGATAGCCCACCACTCCCCTCCCCGCTTTTCCAGGCTCGCCTGGAAGAACTGGGTCCATGTGACATCGCCACGCACCTCTTCTGCCAGCCTTACTTTTTTAAACGGAAATGGCGCGTTAGGTTTTCCCGCCATTTGAAGGAGTCCGGGCAGGGCAATCTGAAGGAAGGCCATCTCATTGGACGGGGGCCCGCCGGGAAGGCAGAAAATGGGTTTGCCATCCAAAATCCCCAGCGCCACAGCCTTTCCCGGACCGAGCCGGACCCGGTGGAAAAGCATCTCCCAACCCATTTCATCCAGGATTCTAGTGGTCAGATCCCGCTCGCTCTTCCACGCGCCGCCGCTGGTCAGCAGGGCATCATTTTTTGAAAGGAGTTTTTGGAAAGTCTTTTCGAGTTCATGGGGATGATCCCGAACAACGGACGTTTCCCCCGACATGCCGAAATAACGCAACCACGAATAAAGCGTCACCATATTGCTGGCATACAACTGGCCGGGCTTAAGGGAGTGCCCGGGCGCAATCACCTCATCCCCGGTAGCCACAATGCCAACACGAGGGTGCGGACATACCTTCACCCGGTCCAGACCACCGGCAGCCAAGAGCCCGGTCAGGGCTGGCGTCAAGGCCTGCCCCCGTTTCACAATGAGACCCTCTTTTGCCACATCACTGCCTTGAAACAGGAGATTGCATCCGGACGGCGCATCCCGGAAACAGATCACCTTGTCGCCGCGCCGTTCCGTGAATTCAACGGATACAACCGCATCGGCGCCTTTGGGTATCACAGCGCCGGTCAGTATTTCAACCGTCTCACCGGGCTGAACGGTCTTCAGGGTGGGGTCCCCGGCAGCCAGGGTACCGGAAATTCTGAGCGGAATGCCGTTTTCACGCGACGCTTGGGTGATATCCGATGAAACCACTGCGAACCCGTCCCGCAGGGAAGACGTGGCCGATGGACAATCCACCACCGCCCTCAGATCCTCTGCCGCCACAAGACCACACACCTCATGAACGGGCATTGGCGCCGGCTTCAGGGTCCGAATGGCATCGAAAGTCAGGGAAAGCGCCTCTTTCAATCCGATATCATAGGTTCGAGCCATGTGAATATCCCTCGTTTGATTGAAGCAAAACCCGGTCGTTTAAGGCCGAAAATGTTTTACGCACAACGCGAACCCGCTCAGGATCAATATCAGCTGAAACATAACATGCCCCTTCCCCACCTTCAGCCAGAACCTCTCCGCCGGGATCAACGATCATGCTATGCCCGGCAAAGGCCTTGCCGTCACTGGTTCCGGCACAGTTACAGGAAAAAAGATAAGAGAGGTTTTCGTGTGCTCTGGCCCGGTTAAACAGGCGCCAGGCATCCAGTCGCGCCAGGGGCCAGGCCGAGGGCACCAGAAAAATCGAAGCCCCCTGATCCACCATGAGTCGATAAAGCTCGGGAAAGCGCAAATCATAGCAGGTGGTAATCCCCGCTTTGCCCCATGGCAGATCCACGACCACCGACTTTTTACCCGCCTTCAACAGCTTCCGCTCTTCCGACTGGTATCCAAAAAGGTGAATCTTCCGATATTGGGCCATAATCCCGCCGTCAGGTCCCAGAAGAAGGGCAGCGTTGAACAAGTCATCGTCCTCTCGCAACACCAGGCTGCCCATCAGGATATGAATCCCCATAGCCGAGGCCCTTTCTCTCAAAGCTGACACTGTGGGGCCGTCAATGGGTTCACTCTCCTTTCGGTACCGATGAAACGAAAAATAACCGCAAGGCCACAATTCCGGCAGCAGTATCAAATCGCTTGGCGGCGCCTGGTCCAGCAGATCCAATGCTGCTTCAATATTTTCTTCTTTACGCCCGTCTTTAATTTCCATCTGAATGCTGGTAACACGCATATTGGCGATCCTTTCCAAACTTTACATTCAAAGCTGTATTTTGTATAACCCAAACCCTTACGATTAGGCAACCCCCCATATAGAGAACAAAGGAACAGCCCATGATCACGTTGCTGGATTACGGCGCAGGAAACGTCAGAAGCGTCATCAACGCCATCGAAAGTCTCGGCGAACAAGTCCATCTTGTTAAAACTGAAAATGATATCCTTTCCGCCGAAAAGCTGGTCTTTCCCGGGGTTGGCGCCTTCGGCAACATGATGAAAATTCTGCACCGAAAAAATTTTATCGCACCACTACTGGATTATCTCAAAGCCGATCGTCCCTTCCTGGGCATCTGCCTGGGGCTCCAGGCCTTGTTTGAAAAGAGCGAGGAAGCATCGGACATGCCGGGGTTGGGGTTCATCCCGGGCGAAGTGCAACGGTTTTCAACAGACCTTTCAGTTCCCCACATCGGCTGGAACGGACTGAATATTCAACAACCATCCAGACTGTTCGCCGGTCTTCGAGGCAACGAAAAATTCTACTTTGTCCATTCCTACCACGTTAAACCCACTACGGATGCCACCGTACTGACCACCACTGATTACGGCTATGGGTTTGTCAGCGCCATCCAGAAAGGAGACGTGACCGCCACCCAGTTTCACCCTGAAAAAAGCGGAAAATCAGGGCTTCGCATACTGGAAAACTTCATTAGGAAAGAGGGTAAAATGGCAATGCCCCCGGAAATATCAAGTCGTACTTGCCTGGCCAAACGCATCATTGCCTGTCTGGATGTTCGCACCAACGACCGGGGAGATCTGGTGGTGACCAAAGGGGATCGGTATGATGTCAGGGAAAATGGCGATGTTCGGAACCTGGGCAAACCGGTGGATCTGGCACGGAGGTACTACCAGGAAGGCGCCGACGAAATCACCTTCCTCAACATCACCGGATTCAGGGATTTTCCGCTGGAAGATATGCCCATGCTTGACGTGCTGAGACAAACTTCCAAAAACGTCTTCGTCCCCCTCACCATCGGCGGCGGCATTCGGGATTACACGGACAAGGACGGCAGAACCTATACAGCCCTGGAGGTCGCCGCAAAATATTTCAGGTCCGGCGCGGATAAAATATCCATCGGCAGTGATGCCGTCCTGGTTGTTGAAGCCCATCTTAAAACTGGCCTGAAAACCGGCCGGAGCGCCATTGAAGAGATCGCCCGGGTCTATGGAAACCAGGCCGTGGTCATTTCCATCGATCCGAGGCGGGTATACGTGGAAAACCCTGAAGACGTCCAGCACCGGGTGATCAAAACGGACATCCCCGGGCCCAACGGCGAATCCTATTGCTGGTATCAATGCACCATCAAGGGAGGCCGGGAGGGTCGAGATCTTGATGCGGTCACGCTGGCACAGGTTTGTGAAACATTGGGTGCGGGTGAAATCCTGTTGAACTGTATTGACCGGGACGGCACCTCCCGGGGGTTTGACCTGGAACTCATCAATGCGGTCAAAGAGGCCGTTTCCATCCCCGTTATTGCATCCAGCGGCGCCGGGTGCCCGGAGCACTTTCTGGAAGTCTTTAAGAAAACTGACGCCGAATCAGCCCTGGCCGCCGGAATCTTTCACCGCAAAGAAGTGCCCATCGGACAGGTGAAGAGCGAGTTGAAGAGTGAGGTGGAAATCAGAGTTTAAATTCTGATACAATCACTTTGAGAGTTCATCTCTCACATTTATAACACGTTGCAGTTGCAGGTTTTTTTGGGCTACAGATATATGTCGTTACAGAACAGACCCATGCCGACTACAAGGTTTCTTCTTTCTGTCCCGTAGGGACGTATGAAAATAGCCCGGCAATTCATTGCCGGGATTTGTTCATGTAACCGTAATTAGTCCCGTAGGGACGGCAGAGCTTGAAAGCTCCATTCTTCAAACCCAGATATATCGATCATTATAAAAGACCTCGTTTTTCTTCAAAAAATCAAGGTATTCTTCTTTAAATGTGAAGGCTGATATGGGAATTTCCCACTCGTGATTTCTTTTCCGGCTATTTTCTGTCGTCCCGATGGGACTAAAAAATTCCGTGGTCATCAAACCCGGCAATGAATTGCCGGGCTATTTCCATTTGAACCGCAGAATATCGAATTGCGCCATCGGCGTGATCGAATTATGAAGTTCTCTCTAAATTTTGTTTGGCGATGCTTACACTTTTTGTAATAATTGAAATCAGTTGGTTGTTTTAAACAACAGACCAATAGCGGGTATGATGGGACCGTTCATGTTCACTACTGCGGAATCAAAGGTCTGTTTCCCAATAAAAATTAACCCGTTGCTCTCCAAGGAAGGTGGCAGGCCGTGCTGATAGTCCAACAACAGGGCGACTGCAAGATGTCGCGGCATTTAATCGTAACCGGAACGTCGCATTGTGCCATGTTCAAATGAAATATTGAGCTCATCTACCTACCCAGCACTACTTGATATATCTGAAATATTTACAGGTTCTCGCCTCTTGAATTCCACGTGTATCGTGGCCAGCGGTCCATCATCTGAACGAGGATATCACAGAGTTTGCTCGGGTTGTGTTTGATAGCAGTTATGTTGCGTGTATGATTATGTTGCGAGAGTGTTTATTCCCTTCACCGGAAGAGTGCCAGATCTATTCTTCTGTGGGCAAAAAATTACTTGACGGAACTATAATATAGGCAGACTTCCGTCACATAACGACAGTCTACAGATAAAGCGACCACAACATGTTGGGGGTCTCAAGCATTGCTCGGAGGCCTTTTTGAAATATTCACCGGTGGTGAGTTGTGTTTCATCTACCAACACCCTGCCCACCTACTGTATCTAGAGGTATTTCCAAATCTCGGAGTATCAAAGAAATCGTTCAAAGACCCGAACGAAAAGGCCTAAAACCATGCATAATGCTCAGACTTCTTCAATCAAAACCCAGCAACCCGATGGCTTATCTCACTGTTTGGGTTAAACTTGAGGAAAGCCTTTCCCCACTATCCTGGTTCGCGACAATCAGAAAATTCCTACATCGGACGCTCCGGCCAGCAGGCAGGGCCTTCGCGCTTCGCCTGCTTCAGCCCTTTGCCTGCGGCCCCCGCTCCCTGCGCTGAAAACCCGATGCCCATGGCGCTGACGCGCTCCAAAATGTAAAAAGGTGAAAACTCAAAAACTACTGCGCCCTTGCGAGGCGGAAGCCCAGGTCGTTGCCGCTGACCCCAGGCTCACCCCTGAAGCGATTCGCCGTCCGGCAGTCCTTGGCGCCGTCAAACCAGCTACCGCCACGATAAACGCGATCACCACCTGAAGAAGATCCTGCTGGGTCGGTTACGGAACCTGATGGGAATCCCCCATACCTATCCTGACACCACTCCCACACGTTCCCGTGCATGTCATAAAGTCCCCACTTGTTGGGAGAAAATGTACCCGCCGGGGTTGTTTTCATCCGATAATTCCCTTTCTTGCAATCCTTGCCGGGATAGTTCCCATTGTAATTCGCCTGCTTGGTGGTAAGGCAGTCACCCGTATAGAAGGGTGTCTTCGCACCAGCTCTTAACGCATACTCCCATTCGGCCTCAGTGGGCAGACGGTATTTGTTGGTCCTTTCCATCTGGTTGAGCTTTCGGATAAAGGTCTGCGCATCATTCCATGACACTTTTTCTACCGGACAATCATTTCCGCAGTTCTTGAAACCTGAGGGATTAATCCCCATGACCCGCTCCCATTGCCCCTGGGTCACCTCCGTAGTCTGCATAAAAAATCCCCGGGTTAGGGTCACCCGATGCTGCGGGTGCTCATCTTGATAATATTTTTCCATGCCGCCATACTGACTTGCAACTTTCGATGGATCGATGGCGCTCCCCATCAGAAAGTTCCCCTGCGGAATATACACGAATTCCATCCCCAGGCTGTTACGCACCTTTCGCTCAATCGTCGACTGCATCGCCGCAAGCCGGATGTTTATGTTCTCATCCTTCCTCGCTGACAAAGTTACCCAACGTTTTTCCGTTTCATATCCTTCCGCAGAAACCTCCAAATGATACCGTCCCGGTTTCAATTCCATTCCCTGGTAAAATACCGGAGCAATGTTCAAAACCCGCACCCGGGCATCTTCAGGCACCGCCTCTATAAAGAGTCTCCCTTGACTCGGCATGGCCTCAATCAACTCCACATAAACGCTCATGCCACGTCCCGATTCCAGTCTAACCCGCTTTTCATAAGAATCATAACCATCCGCCGCAATCAGTAACCGATGGCTCCCCGGTGAAACCGAAATATCATTCAACGGCGTCTTTCCCACCGGTCGGCCGTCTACCAGCACTCGGGCACCGGTCACATTGGCACTCACCGACAGGGTCGTGCGGCTTTCAGCCGGGAACGTGGCCGATACTGTAGCGCCGCGCGTTGCCAGTCGGAATACAAAATCCCCTTTGTCCAAACGGATGTCTTTGATTTTACCGTACTGGGGGTGCTGCGCGGGGTTGTACTCGGGCACCTTGTTCTTTAGATAAAGCCCCAGCTCCTCCCCGGTAATATAGCCATCGGGAATGGGTTCTCTGTCTCGGCCTTCCAGAAGATCTAGGAAGGCCACTTTGAAGATACTGTGATCCGGCACCGGCTCATTGGCGCGGCCGGCGGTAATGAACTGCCGCACCGGTAGTTTGATGCTTTCAGAGATGTTCTGAGGAACCACACGTTCCCGCAGATTGAGAACAGATCCAGAGAAGCAGCTGTCAAACATAAACAGGACATGACGCGCCTTGACCTTCTTGGCCCAAGTCATCATGGTCTGCATATCAACACTTGACAGCTCAAAACCCATCGGATCCGTTTCAGGCGACGGTGCGTCCACCATTACGAGATAACCCAGATCCTCGTTTGTGGCCATTTTCTCGGTATGGCCATGTCCGGCATAGTAAAAGAGAAGGCGGTTGTTCCTGTTCCTACCGTATTTGTAGCAAAAGCGGCCAAAGACCTCATTGAATGAACCCCGGGTCAGGTTTTTTTTGAGGGTCACCTTGAATCCGTTCCTTTTGAGGGCTTTCGCCACATCGTCCACGTCTCTTAAGGCGCCCGGAAGGGGGTCCCAGCCATTGCTGTAATTTCCGTTCCCCAGCACCAGGGCGTAGGAGTTGTTGTAGAGATGGATCTCTTTTCCTTCCGGCGTGGTGGCAACGACGCGTACCGCCCAGGCGGAAGTTGCGGCCCACAGGAGCGCGCACAGCACAAGAACAAGAGAAGTGATGGCTTGCGATATGATCCCGGGGTGTTTCATGGGTCTCTCCTTAATCATATGCGTTCCCACGCGGGAGCGTGGGAACGAGGGGTGGTTACGGGGTGGTGGTGAATTTCCAGACGGCCTCATAAAACCCGGTCCCTGAATCTGGGCTATCACTCACCGGCACCACCTTGATGGCACGCGTGTCCCGCGACAGTTGTTCCTGGGTTCCCCCGTACCCCCGCAGCCCCGAGCCCGCCGACCGGGTCTCCACCCGGCCCAAAGGGGTTTCGCTTGCGTAGACCACAATCTGTTCTTCCCCGTAATTATTCATGACCTTGATGGCGAAACGGTCCCCCTCGCCGGGGACCCGGTAAAGCGTTCCCCCGGCAAACCGGCCGTTGCTTCTATAATCGTTGGGGAGGAGCTGGGTAATGGTCCCTTCCGAATCCACATTCATGATCCGGGCGTAAAAATCACGGTTGCCCATCATATGGACCACCACCTTCTGACCCTTGTGGTATGCTTTCTGCGGGGTCCAGACTTTCACGGTCAGGGGTCCTTGGGCAAACAGGGTCTGAGGGGCCTCTTTTTGTTCTTCAGACGGCTTGAGATCGTATTTCACCTCGGCCCTGATCCACACATGATACCGGCTGTCCTTGAGCCCGTGATCCTTTTGCGCCAGCACCGTGACAACCCCTTCCGCGCCGCTCTTGATGAAATCGTATTCCAGTTTTCCGTTTTTGATCAACGAGTTGGATTCAAGGCGCACGCGGGCCATTTCAAGGGCCTGCCTTTTGGCAATGGAAAAGGCCTCGGTCCGTACCTGCCGGGGGGTGGTGTCCTCCCCGAGATAGGCGTAGCTGTTCACTTCATGGATGGAGGAGCGCTTTTCCTCATCCGGAACCACCTGGAGTTGCCGCAACGGAATTCCCGCCAATTTCTGACCGGAGGTCTTGCGGGCCGTTACATTCTGAAGCAAGGGGTATTGATCTTTCGGCTTCAAGATTTTTCCGTCAAATGAAACCAGACCCGAGGAATCAAGGAAAACCTCCCCGGGGCCGACTGCTCGGTAGGTTTTGATGCCGTCGAGGGTAGAAAGCAGGATGTTCGCTTCAGGCAGGAGCCGATATTTGTGGCCCGGTTGAAGATAGTCGTATTCTTCCAGCGGTCTACCGGCCGAATCGAGGAACTGTCCCTCAATAGCGATAACCTGCAGCCCCTGGGGGTTCTTTCCCGCAACCGGTGCAGCGCATAAAACAACCGAAATCAAAAACAGAACCATACAAATTGAACGTAACGAGGACCACATGGTTTCCCGCCTTTTCGGATGGAACCGATGATGAATGTTGGTGAGAATAAATTGACATCATACCACTGCAAAAATGTCAATCTTTTTCGTCTTTCCTTTGATCGGGGTGGGCGGCAGCTGTTTGACGGGGATATCTTTATCGATTCCCGCTAATGTCCGGTCACTGATGATAATTTCGGTGTCAAATTGCTTATTGAGGCCCTGGAGGCGTGAAGCCATGTTGACGGTATCGCCTACGAGCGAATAGGTTACCCTGTCTCCACCCCCGATGTTACCCGCCAGCACAGTCCCTGTGTGAATGCCGATGCCGTGTTTGAGTGGGGCATATCCCTGTCGGGCTAATCTCCGGTTCACGATTTTGAGCCGACTGCGCATACTGACGGCCGCCCTCACAGCCTGGCGCCTGTGATCCGGAACCGGAACGGGGGCCCCGAAAACCGCCTCAATTTCATCCCCTATATATTGCAACACAAGCCCTTTCCGCTCCCGGATCGCCGCAGACATCTCCACGAAATAACTATTCATGATCTTGACCACCTCTTTCGGGGGGAGTGCTTCAACCATTGGCGTGAAACCCCTGAGGTCGGCGAAAAGCATGGTCACTTCCCGCATCTCCCCATTCAGGGGAATCTGGCCGGAGAGGATCTTGTCTCTCACTTCCCGGCTCACATAGCGGCCAAATGTATCCTTGACGCTCAAATAGCCCTGAAAAACCCTGGCTGAACAAACGACTGTCACGCCGATCATCGCAGCTGAGGGCCTGAGCACAAACCCTCCGGCCAGGCAGAGAATCATCAGTGCCATCGTCCCCGTTATCATCCCCGCTCCCCATATGACAACCCGCAATGAAGAAGCCCTCCCTGTCAGAAGCAGCGTCAGCAATACCATCAGGACAGCCGGCGCCAGGAGGGAATAAGCCTGGTAAGGCACCGAGAGAAGCCTTCCGCTTCTCAGGGCCTCCACGACCCGGGCCTGGAAAACCACGCCCGCCTCATCTTTAACCGACGTAGGCGTGAGGTGGCGGTCTTCAAAGTCAAAATCAATACCGATAACAACAATTCTGTCGGTGAATGTGGCTGGATCAGTTTTCAATGCCTGTTGGAAAGTCAATGTGGGAATACGCGCGGGGTTGCGCCAGTCAGGAATTGCCTCCGCGGGAGGCGGACCCCTTTTCCCCGACAGAAGCCAGGAAAATGAATAGAGTTTTTTGTCTCCCTTTTTCGACGGGAAGGTCAAAGCCTGTTTGCGGCAAACACCGTCCGGGTCAGGCGTGATATTGAGATATCCGTACCCGCTCGGACCCAGGATCCTCTGATAAAGCACGAAGGGTCCCTTAATTCGACCGTTCCGGGAAATACCGTAACCGGAAATCAGACGACAACGCTTTGAGATCCCATTGAGGGTTTTAAATACCTTTTTGTCATGATCCTTGTCGATTCGGTTCAAGGGGAACTGGGGAAGAATCATGTCCAACCCAATGGCCTCAGGCCGGCCCTGCTCAATCCTTTTAAGCAGCGGTACAAGGTGGGTCCCCCATAAGGCCAGAGGGGTTTGGGCGGTTGAATAATCGCTTTCTCCGATTAAAATAACCACCGGGTCGAGAACCTCCCGGGGCGTTCCGAGAAGCGGGGCTATTTTATCAAAGCACAGACCGTCCAGGTCTTTTCCAAAATCGGTGGCAGAAAAAATAACTCCTGACATCACGGCGAAAAAGAGGATAATGATGAACCACCACGCACTTTTGGCCTTTTCCGTTCTCAATTGCATCTTAATTCGGATGAAAAAATGAATTTCCAAAAACTTTGTCGATACATCAGTCTATCATATTCAGTATGAGTTTCAGTCCAAAACCAGACAATGTTGTCATTGACATCCACCCATAATGTCCCATATTCGCGACTCGCACGTACAGTCAGTATTTTGCAAGTTTCTTGAATTGGAGTAATAGATGACGAGGATCCAATTTTAGCAAATCAAAAATTTGTGCGCCTGCTGCTGAATCCCACGGGGAAGTGTTTTATTAGGAACGTCAGAAGCTCGAAGATGTGTGGTGAATCATAACCGTGTCGTCTGGCCCTGATGATGCTCAGCAAACGCTTGATTCGACAATTTATCCAATACATCCCGCCCCCACCGCCTTTCTTTTTTCTCCACGCGCTTCATAGATTTTAGCCAAACGGTTCCCGAAAACTGGCGCAAAGACTGAGATAAAACCGAAGAGATTGCCGTTTTTCAAGGTCGGCAAAGAACTCAAAGAGCGGGTTGATTACCCTTGATACCCATCGCTCCGGGAACGGACTGCAAAAGCCCGTTCCGGCCAGCTGGCAGGGCTACGCGCGCCCTTTGCCCGCGACCTCCGCTTAATGCAGAGGGTTAAAAGGGCCAAGGGGAACTAAGGCTGCCTCGTGAGGCGGAACCCGAGGTGGATGTACCTGGCGGTGGGGCTGTAGTAGTTGCGAAAGGCTGACCGGGAGTACCCCGCGGTGCTGTACCAACTGCCGCCCCGATTCACCCGATTTGAGCCTGATGATGGCCCCGCAGGATCGGTCGATGGGCTCGAATCGTAGTAACTGCTGCTATACCAATCCTGGCACCATTCCCACACATTCCCGGTCATGTCGTACAGCCCCCATGCGTTTGGGGTTTTCTGGGCCACTGGGTGGGTTTCAGAACCCGAATTATAAGTGTACCAGCCGATGGCATCCAGGTTGGGGTCATATCCGCTCCCCGTCTCAGTGATGCCCCCGTTATAAAACGCCGTGATGCTCCCCGCCCGGGCAGCATAACCCCACTGGGCTTCAGTGGGAAGATCGTAGGTCCCTTCCCCGCGGGCGTTCATATACCCGAGAAATACCTGTACGTCATCCCAAGATACTTTCTCAACCGGACAGGTGGGGCACCCTGAAAAATAGGACGGGCTGCTCCCCATCACAGCCTCCCACTGGGCCTGGGTCACCTCCGTCTGCTGCATGTAAAAGGGCTGGGTGAGCGTCACCTGGTGCTGGGGCCATTCGTCTTCGTCGCTGTCCGCTCCCGGTTCATCAGATGGAGACCCCATGGTGAATGTGCCGGCCGGGAGGAGGATAAAGGTCATACCAAGGCTGTTGGTGTAGGTGGAAGGTAACTTCCCCGAAACTGAAACCGACATGGTCTTCGAGAAGCCGCCGCTGTCAAAGTACGTGATGGTTGCGGAACCCGACGATACACCCGTCACCGAAAGGGTGCTACCGTCTATACCCACTGTCGCAACGGCCGTATTTTCGGAGCGGGCTCCATACGCCCCTACTCCGCTGGTAAGGGTGCAGAAACCCGTCTGGCCCACCGAAAGGCTCAGGCTTACAGGGTTTACCAGGAGACCAACATATACACTTCCAACCCAAACCGACATGGTCCTCCAGTCTCCGCCGCTGTCAAAATACGTCACCGTCGTTGTACCGTCGGACACCCCTATGACTGTAAGGGTATTGCCGCTCAAATATGTGGTGGCAACACTTGTGTTTTCGGAGCGGGCTCCATACACCTCTGTGCCGCCGGTAAGGGTGCAGAAACCCGTCTGGCCCACCAAAAAGCTCAGACTGCTGGGGCTCACTGCCAGGTCACCTGAACCTGAATCTGAACCTCCAACCGAAATCGCCATCGTCCCCCAGTCTCCGCCGTTGTCAAAATACGTCACCGTCGCAGATCCCGACGATACACCCGTCACCGAAATGGTGCTACCGTTCAAACCAATCGTCGCAATTCCCGTGTTCTCCGAGCGTGCACCGTAAACTCCCGTTCCGCCACTCAGTGTACACGTACCCGTTTGACCCTCCGATAGGCTCAGGCTACTGGGGCTCACTGCCAGGTCACCTGAACCTGAATCTGAACCTCCAACCGAAATCGCCATCGTCCCCCAGTCTCCGCCGTTGTCAAAATACGTCACCGTCGCAGATCCCGACGATACACCCGTCACCGAAATGGTGCTACCGTTCAAACCAATCGTCGCAATTCCCGTGTTCTCCGAGCGTGCACCGTAAACTCCCGTTCCGCCACTCAGTGTACACGTACCCGTCTGACCCTCCGATAGGCTCAGGCTACTGGGGCTCACTGTCAGGGGACCTGATGCTACAACCGTAACCGCCACCGTCCCCGAGTCTCCGCCAGTGTCAGAATACGTCACCGTCACAGATCCCGACGATACACCCGTCACCGATAGGGTGCTCCCGTTCAATCCCACCGTCGCAACAGCGGTGTTTCCCGAGCGCGCACTGTAGACTCCCGTTCCACCGCTCAGTGTGCAGGTCCCCGTCTGACCCTCCGATAGGCTCAGGCTGCTGGGGCTCACTGATAGCGGTGGGCCTGAATATGATTCGGCAACCGTAACCGACATTGTCCCCCATTCCCCGCCGCTGTCAGAGTACGTGATGGTTGCGGAACCCGCCGATACACCCGTCACTGATAGGGTGCTCCCGTTCAATCCCACCGTCGCAACAGCGGTGTTTCCCGAGCGCGCGCTGTAGACTCCCGTTCCACCGCTCAGTGTGCAGGTCCCCGTTTGACCCTCCGATAGGCTCAGGCTACTGGGGCTCACCATCAGGGGGGCCTCCTGCAGTTCATAGGTGCCGCCGGGGCGAATCATCTTCACCCAGCCAATACCATGGGCCAGATAGTACGTATAGGAGACGGTCCCAAGGGCACCAGTGCTGGCCTGCCACTCGTTCACCATGACCAATTGATAGGTCGTAAAGGTCCCAGCCGGTACGGTTGTGGTGTGGGGACCTGTGACCGTGATGGTATAAGAGTCGCTACCCATGCCTACATACTCGTCATCCTTGTATTCATCCCGCTGCCAGCTCTGAGTATAGGTTTTACCCACCTCCAAGACTGGCGGCAGGAAATCCTGCGCACCAGAAGCAACATAGACCCATTTCACAATAGTCAACACCTGGAAATCACGCTCACCAGAAGTAACATAGGCAAAGCTCTCATCGACTATGCTTTCATAAAACACGGCTCCATAATACTTCAAGTTCCCTGAATAATCATAATTGAAAAACTGATGAGTGTTCCCCTTTTCATCAGGCCAGTCAACAGTGAAGACATCTTCCATAATATAGGGACTGTAGGGCCCATAGGATACGACGACCTGACCATTGTTCGTAAAATCCTCAATGTATCCATCATTCAAGGCCCAATAATCCTGGGTATTGATGGTTTCTGCCAGGGCGATGGATTTACCAGCCAAGCCAAGGACCGCAAAAAAAGCCAGCAAACTCAAAAAAAATCTAGTCTTCATCTTTTTCCTCCAAAACGGATTTTTCCCGGACAACTGAACAAGATACCCAATGTTTTCGATAGCACGGCGCTATCCGCCACCGCCGCCACCGCCGCCACCGCCGCCACCGCCACCAGTGCCGTGATCTTTATCACCAGTTTCAGACATATTCTTATAAAGCGTCACATCCAATTCGAAGGTTTCGCCAGGGCTGATATTGATGATTCTTACTTCTTCCAGGTATTCGTCTTCATACACCCTTATCTCATGCCTGCCCGGGGCAATATCCTGCGCTCTGAAAGGCGCCGTGCCCCGGTAAATCCAAGCTTCTTCACGGTCCGCCCAGAAGGATATTTCCTTCTTGTCGATATAAACTTTAGCATCTTTGATGTTGCTGGTGACGATCAAAAGGGCGGCTTCTTTTGCAGGTTTTACTTTAGGCACATGAAGAGACGCGGTTTTAAGCGGTTCACCGGGTGAGGCCTCGGGAGACGCGGTAGTGGTTGCCTGTACTTTTGGTTTTTGCACCTTTACGGCCGCTGTCTGGACGGTCACTTTATGGGCCTTCGCTTCTCTTTCCCGCCTCAGGTTTTCGGCTTCCTGTTTGAGCCTTTCCTTTTCAAGCCGGACCCGCTCCAATTCCGCTTCAAGGGCCTGTCTCTTTTGCGCTTCCCGGTCAACCAGTTCCTTTGAATTGGAGAGTCTGGCTTCGTATTCTTTCACACGGATATCGGCCAGTTTCGCTACGGTCTCCCGTTCTTTTCCCAGTTGCGCGATCTGGTTCTCCAGCGCCTTCTTTTCCTTCAGCGTCTTTGTCCCCTGCTGTTGGGCCTGTTGCTGCTGTTGAAGCAATTGTTTCATTTCCTTGAGCAACTGGTGTGTCTCTTCACGTTCGGTGCGCAGGTTCCGAATGTCCTTGAGGAGATCCTGCCGTTGGGATGTGAGCTGTTTCCGCTGCTGTTGTTTTGCCAGGGTTTTCAGCGGCACAAAGATAAAGTCCCCCTGGTCCAGGTCCGGATTGTTGATTTTGCCGTACTGGGGGTGCTGCTGTCTGCGGGTGTAGTTGACCACATTATCTGCCAGGTACATACCCATTTCGGAGCCAGTAATGTAGCCGTCACCAGTCCTGTCGGCGGCCCCCTTCAAACCGATCAAGAAACATCGCTTGAACATGCTCTTGTCCGGCACCTGCTCGTCTTCACGACCGGCAGTGATATACTGCCGCACAGGAAGAGTGCTCTTCTCTGTAATGCCACTGGGTGCCGCCCGTACGAGGGAAAACAGGGCCCCTGAAAAACAGGAGTCAAACAGCATCAACACATGTTTGGCCCGTATCCTGAGGGATGCTGACTCAATATCCCGCATGCTCACGGCCCGGGACGCAAACCCCATGGGGTTTTTCGCAAGCATGGGACAGTCACTAGGAATAAGGTAGCCCATCTTGGCGCCGTCTGCCATGATTTCAGTTTCGCCGTGACCGGCGTAATAAAAAAGCACTGCCCGGTTCTTTTTGCGGCCCATGCGGTAGGTCATTTCGTTGATGGCAGTCTTCAATTTTTGGGAATCAGGATTGGTCACGAGATTTGCGGAAAATCCCATTTCCCCCAACAGTTTCGCCACTTCTTCTGCGTCACTCACAGCATAGGGCAAATCCGGCCACTGTTGATAATCGCTGATGCCCACTACCAGAGCATGGTAACTATCGTAGATAGGCATGTTCAAGCCTTTGGCTGAAACAATTGCGGTCCCTCGGTTGGCGGAATACAGAACTGCTGGAACCAAAAGAGATAGTGTGAAGATAGCAAAGATAAGAATTGCGATTTTTTTCATAAGCTGCCTCTGTTGGGATTCCCTTTGTGCCTAGCAAACAAAAAAGCCAAGAAGGTATCCCAGAGAAAGTTCTCATGAATAAGTAATCATTTTTATGCCTAGCAAAGTGGATTTCGGATGTCAATATTATTTTTATCGAAGAACAAAAATAAATTCTGGAATAGCGGACGCAAAGTCCATTTGTGGGACTTGAAAAATTAGATATCTTCAAAGGCAGTCAATACAACATAAACAAACTGACAACATAACGTGCATGATCTTTCCGTAGCATAGCGGTCAAAATTTCGCAAGATTGGAAGATGTATCCTCACATTCAGCTGGGACTATCTTGACAAAGCCTGGAAGTATTGGCAGGCAAAAAACCTTGTGAATATCTGGATCGAACGGATTTGCTGATATTGAATTAATCGCCAAGAAGCGCCACTGAAATATGTTGGGTTTCCATAAAAAAATCCAAAATATCAGTGTCATTCCAAACCTGGCATAAGCCTTACATATCCACGAATGTGGCCAGGTTTTTGAAGGCAAGTTGGATGTGTTTACAAGCACAACGCATGGAAGCTGAGCAATTTTATGCTCATCTCGTCGCGGGAGAATGTTTCTGGTGTCGGCCAATGTCCGGCTGTTTTGGGAAATTGTGGTGCAAAAAAATCGTCCCGCCTGTGCGGATAAATCCGCACCTACAGTTCTACCGATAGCACAACATGGCCGAAAAGATGATCAAGGCCTCATCAATAAAACGGTCTTCAAGATCAAACGCTGAATTTCCCTTCGATATTCCTTGTTCGATATTCGACATTTGTCTTTTCTAAAATTTCAAATCTCTTTGGCCAGGATCTCACGTTATGAACCATTCCGGTAATATTTTTCATCAATAACCCCATCCACCACCTCCAACCCATCCATCCCGGGCTCTTTGAACCCGAATATCAACTCCAAAAAAACCATGATAATCCGGTAGGTGGCGCCCCAGAGCACATCTGTGCCCACCATGGTCCGGTGCAGGAAGCAGGGGAAATGTTGAAACCCGCCACCTTTCTCCGGCCCTTTCGGCGCGTTGAAAAGCAGCTTGTATTGCGCATAGTTGTCTTTATTCAGAAGCTCCCGCAAGGGGATGTGAACAATTTTTTCAACTTCCTGGTTGATAAAAAAGCGCCCCTGACTGCGAATCCAGCCCACAAAGGGAAAGATCTCCCGCCGAAACATCACCAGGCGCTGGGGCGGTAACGGCCCGAGAAATTGAACACCCAAAGGGTTCAACGCCATCTCCTCGAAACTCTCCCTGATGCTGGTGGCAAAAAGAAGCGACAATCGCCTGGCCTGTCTGGGCCTTTCCTTCTGCCATTTGGACCAATAGGGCCAGCGGTAAAGGGGGAAAAAAGGAAGCCTCATGAATTGTGCCAGCTTCGGGTCCAGGCCATGGGAAATGGCACCGCCCGGGAAACAAAGGTCTCCCGGTTGTTTAACCACCCGGGAGCGCTTATTGAGAACCAGACAGGGGGTATGGGATAAACCGGAATTCGGGCATTTCCCACTGAGCGGGAAAAGAACGGCCGATGCCCCCGGGGATTCAGCCACCCCTCGGGGGAAAAGGCGTTCCCCCATGCTCTGCTCCTGGAGGATTTCCTGAATATGACTAGTTAAACGGGAAGAATCCTCCAGTAGATTTTCCCTTTCCATCAAAAACTCCTGTAATAAGCGTGCAGGGTGATAATTGACATCTCTTTGGAATTTACGTACTCTCAGAGCCTCGACAAACGAGCAACTGCTACTGATAAAGAGGACCGTAAACAAAGCCCTGATGCCAGCCCTGCCCTACAAGTGGAAAGCCCTGATCACCGTGGCCATGGGAACCATGATGGCCACCATGGACGTCAGCATCACCACCATCGCTTTCCCCGAACTGACCCGTGTATTTCAAACGGATCTTGCCACGATCATGTGGATTGTTGTGGCCTACATCCTGGTCAGCAGCAGCCTGATGCTCGTTTTCGGAAAAATAAGCGATTTTATCGGCAGGAGCCGGATTTATACCGCAGGCATGGCGGTCTTTACATTGGGTATGGTTGCCTGCGCCCTGGCCCAGAATGTGGAACAGATCATCATCTTCCGGATTGTCCAGGCCCTGGGAGCGGCCATGTCCATTGCCTGCGGAACAGCCATCGTCACCGAAGCCTTTCCCGCCAATGAAACCGGGAAAGGGTTGGGGATGCTCAGCATGTCCGTCTCCGCGGGATTTATAATGGGTCCCATTATCGGCGGTTTTCTTCTGGAATGGCTGGATTGGCGATCTCTGTTTTACACGAGAGCCCCCATCGGCATCTGCACATTTTTGATGGCCATGGCCCTGCTCAAGAAAGATGTGGTCCGGTCCGGTAAAATCAAGCTCGACATTGTGGGAACCCTGACCTCTTCCGCCGGTCTTTTCTGTCTGATCTTCGGCATGTCCCATATCAAAAATCACGGCTTTCAAGCACCCATCGTTCTTCTTTTGGTTGGGAGCGGACTCGTCATATTGTTTCTCTTTATCCTGGTGGAACGTCGGGCAACGGATCCCATCGTCGATTTGGCGCTTTTTAAGAATCGCACTTTTTCATATGCCATGGCCGGCCTTCTGCTCTTTTTCCTGGCCGTACCCCCCTACATTCTTATCATGCCCTTTTACCTCATGGAAGGCATCAATCTCTCTCCACTGGAATCGGGGATGCTGATGGCCGTGGTCTCCATGGTCACCATGGTCGCCAGTCCACTCAGCGGTACCCTTTCCGACCGCTTCGGGCCGGTCTGGCCCTCGGTATTCGGCGCGGGCGCCACTGCCGCTGCTTTTTTCTGCATGCTTGGGTTTAACCTTCAAACGGAAATTGCGACCATCATTCCCATCCTGATCCTGCTGGGCCTGGGTGTGGGGACTTTTCAGCCGCCCAACAACAGCACCATCATGGGCGCTGTGGAGCGAAAAAGACTGGGTTCTGCATCAGCCCTTATTGCCACTGAACGACAGGTGGGTATTTCACTTGGAATGGCCATGTCAGGGGCCATTTTTTCCGCCAGGCAAACCATGTATCAGGGCGTACTGAGTCTTGAAGGATGGAGTAATGCGCAAGCCCTCAGGCGCGCCATACCTCCCGCCTATCAGGAAGTGCTCCTCATATCCGTATTTCTGGCATTTGGCGCCATGGCTTTCGCCCTGATGTCTGCCGGGGGGAAAACCAAAAAAAAGCCGAAAAGGGTCCTTCCCACTTGAGATAAACCATCCTTTTCGGCTTCAGGCAAATCTGTTGATTATATGGACCACTTTAACAACGAGGCGCCCCAGGTCAACCCAGCCCCGAAACTCACCAGGAGGACATTGGCGCCGGGCGCCAACCGCCCCTCTCCATAGGCCTCATCCATGGCAAGGGGAATGGAGGCTGAAGACGTGTTCCCATACCGCTGAATATTGGTATAAACCTTATCCATGGGGAGTTTCAAATTCTTGGCCGTAGCCTGAATAATGCGAATATTGGCCTGATGGGGAATCATGATATCCACATCTGCTTCTTCCATATCATTATGGGTGAGCGCCTCCCTGGCAATGGATGTCAAGCAATTGATAGCCCGTTTAAAAAGACGATTCCCCTCCATTCGAAGGTGAAAAGATTTTTGATCAACGCAACTCAAGATCTCCGGAAGACTTAATTTTCCTTCTGATGAATACAGAAGATCTCCGAGACGGCCGTCAGACTTCAAATGGGTGGACAATATCCCGCCATCGCCTTTTTCCGCGGTTAACACCACGGCGCCCGCTCCGTCCCCGAGGAGTACGCAGGTCCCGCGGTCTTCCCAGTTCAAAATGGTGGAAAGCCGCTCCACCCCCATAACAAGCGCCGTTTTACAGGTGCCGCATTGAATCGCGTTGTTGGCCATTGAGAGAGAATACAAAAACCCCGAACATCCGGCTGAAACATCGAAAGCCGCAGCGTTTGAAGCACCCAGGGCCTCCTGCACCATACAGGCGGCAGAGGGAAACTGTCGGTCCGGTGTGACCGTTCCCGCCACGATCATATCCAGTTTGTCAGGTGAGATGCCTGCCATATCCAGAGCATTTCGTGACGCCCGGGCCGCAAGATCCGTAGTGGTTTCATTCAGGTCTTTTGATGAAATACGCCGCTCTTCAATACCGCTTCGCCGTACAATCCATTCATTATTGGTATCTACAATGCCCTCAAGGTCCGCATTGGACAATATCCTTTTTGGCGCCGCTGAACCGGTCCCAACAATCCTTCCTCTTGGCATACTTGCCATCTTACATATATCCTTCCAGAACCAATAATTTTCGATCTGTGACTGTTGGAACGGCTAATCCCAAAGGTGCAAATGTTTTCAGAAGGGTTACATTCGCGTCACATTTGACGCGGAAAGACCTTTCTCACCTTCTTCGATGTCAAAGGTCACCGTTTCACCTTCCTGAAGGGTTTTGAAGCCTTCCCCGTTAATGGCGGAATGATGAACAAACACATCAGAGCCACCTTCCTGCTCAATAAAACCAAACCCCTTTTGATCACTAAACCATTTTACGGTTCCCGTCGCCATAAATCAAACCTCCTGTTTTCAAAAAATTTTTCAAAATCACAATCTGCTTAAACCCATTTTGTATAATTATATGGTTGTTTCATGTCAAGGGAAAAGTCGATTCTGGGACCGCTGATATTGGGATTCCGTGGGATTCCGGGGACCGGGATTCCGGGGAAAGTATATCTATTTCTTGACACGGGGTCCACTTAAGTAAGATCAACCCCATGCTTTTTTGCACGGCAGGAACTGCAAGAGTGGTGACGGGCGTTGTGACCATATATTCCCTCGAATTCGCGACCATTTTTATTGACCACCCGGATTAGCTGTATTATTATACAGATATTAACAACGCAAATGGAGAAAGGAGGAACGTATGGAACAGATCAGGGTAAATCTAACCATTGAGCGCCAAGTATGGAAAAGCTTTAGCGAGCTTGTGCCGAATCGCCAGAAAAGCAGGGCCGTCAATGAGTTATTAAGAAACGAAATCGCAAAAAAAATCCGGCAAAATGAGGAAAAGGCATTGAGTCTGGCATTTGCCGAGGCTTCAGAAGACAAGGACCGTCAGACCACAATTAGCGGGTGGGAATCATTGGACGCAGAGGGGTGGGATTAAATGGATCAGGGAGACATATACATTGTCAATTTGAACCCGACAGTTCGTAACGAAATCGGCAAAACCAGGCCAGGGTTGATCATTTCGATAAATGCCATGAACCACAAATCGCCACGCCTGGTTGTTGCCCCCATAACCTCAACAACCCACAAAATATACCCCTTTGAAGTATTTCTCCCCCGGGGTACAACCGGTCTTGAAAAAGATTCAAAAATAATGGTGGATCAATTGAGGAGTTTGGACAAAAAGCGATTGGTGAGAAAAATTGGCAGCATTGACAAAAAGGCCTTATCCAAAACCTGCGCCATAGCCCAACGGCTTCTTTCAGTCGATTGAATAAACGTCTCTGTCAGTCTGTGGCTAATTCCCTATGGGTTCGATGCAGACATCCTTTCTATTTCGTTTCATCAGCTTTAGTTTATTCCTCAAAACCCATTTCAAAGGAACGGCAATTTTCTTTTTCATGGCCGGAGAAGCTGATCCGATCATCCAGCCTCCGGCCTTTATGAACCACCGGTTGTGGCTTCTGTCTCTCATGACTCAAACTTTTCAATTCAAATTCACGGCAAAGACACTCTTCATAGGCCGACTCAAACAACCCCGGACCCAGCGCCTTATGCACTTCAATGGCCGCCCCAATGATTTTACGGCTCAATTCGTTGCTGTCCATTCCCATTTATCTCATTTTTTACCGCAGAGACGCAAAGAACACAGAGTTTTTTTTAATTCTTAATATCAGTTCTCAGCGTCCTCTGCGTCTCTGCGGTGATATCTTAACGCCTACCAAACGCCGCCCTTATGGGATCAGGAACCCGCTCTTTATAACCTCAACCACATCCCCTACCGCCGGTCGTCGCCCATTCAGACCCCAGATATTATCGGTCATGACCGAAAGGGTATTCTCCTCCGTCTTTTCCCCCGCCCCCCGAACCGGCATGCACCCGCAAAACACGCCGGCAAAAATCACACAAAAAGACCTTAACGCTCCTCTTCAAGGTTCTCATCCGAGGGAAAGGGGTCAAGACTGCAGACCCCCACCTTGCATTTTCTTCATTTTGTTGACTATGACCTCTGTTGCACATATAATGTTAAAGGACGGTGAATTGAGTTTTGGAATACAAATTGGAGGTTTGCACATGGAAACAATTAATGCAACCGTATCAAGCAGGGGCTATATTGTTTTGCCTGCTCGTCTCCGAAAAGAAATGAACATAAAAGCAGGCACAAAAGTCTTGTTAAGCAGAGAAGAGAATAAGAGTATTTTGCAACCGGTCAGTTCTTTTACCCGGAAACTGGCTGGTCTGACCGTTCAGAGCTTTGGGGCAAATCCCGATGAGGTTGAAAAATTCATTGACAGAGAACGGGAAGAACGATGAAAATCATTGCACCTTCAGTGCTTAAGAAAAAAATTGCCTGCAAAAAACTATTGGTCGATACCAACATCATCATTTATTTAACAGACTCGATCGAGCCCTACGAACCACTTTCCAGGCTGATACTTGAAATGATTGAAACGGGTGCCGCTTCTGCTGTGCTGTCGATTGTTTCTGTCGCAGAGGTTATGAAGGGGCCAATAAACAAGGGACAACACCGTAACGCGCGAGATGTCAGAAATTATCTCTTTAATTTTCCAAATATCTACTGTCAGGAAATAACAATGGACGTTCTGGGCCATATGGGAAAAAATAATTTGATCGACTGGTCAAAATTGAGAACCATGGACAGCCTGGTAATCGCTTCAGGTTTGGAAAATGACGTGGATTTATCCATTTCCAACGACGCTCACTTTAAAAAAGCGATTCCCGGCAAAAGATTCCTTTCGCTTGGTGCGCTGTAAATCAGAGTTTGTCCCCCTTACCTAAATGACCTCAATATGTAAAAATGATTCCACGTCACTTCTACGGTCGGACCTTTGCCGGGAGATACCTTCTCGCTCTGGTCAGGATTCTGGTTTGGGTTTGGGGGTCTTTGTTTGGGGGTTTGGGGGTCTTTTGGGGATCAAATCTTTGATTGACTCATGTTTGGTGAAGAGGACTCATCAAAGGGCGTTTCCTAAACGAACCGTTCCACTGTTCGTTTAATGCCTTCTATTGCTGCCACTTATCTTTATAGGCTCACGTTCTTCACCATTTTGTTACTCAACCCAATTTTCCAGACGCAGACTAACAACTCTTTCAAATTCTTTGACGTTGTTAGTCACCAATGTCATCTCTTGCGACCGGGCTAGACCTGCTATGAGGAGATCATAAGGACCAATTGGCATTCCTTTCTTTTCAAGTTGAGCACGAATAATTGCGGCTTCTATGGCAGAGAAACGATCCAGGTTAATAATTTTCAATGGTAAAAGGAATTTAGCAAGGGCATTCTTTGAACGTTGCGGATATCGACTTTTTTCGACACCATATTCAAGTTCGAATAGCGTAATTGCGGAAATTGCAACATCTTGTGGTGAATGTTGCCTGAATCGCTCGAGAACCTCCGGTGGACGTTTTCTAATGAGATATATGCAGATATTGGTATCAAGCAGATAGCGCATTAAAAAGACTCTCTTTTCTGCATGAGAGGCTGATTACGTCCGTCTTCCATAAAGTCCTCCGGGAACTCACTAAGAGAGTCGAACAAAGAGTCCCAAGTCGTTTCTATCGGCTCCAGTATCACCTGATTGCCGTTCTTGTATATTTTCACCTCATTACCAGGAATTCTAAATGCCTTCGGCAGCCTTACTGCTTGAGAATTGCCGCTCTTAAATAATTTTGCTGTTTCCACTTTCTCGCCCTCCTCATTGTATATACTTTTAATATCTACATCTTCAGGCTTAAAGTCAACCGAAAAGAGAGGGCTGCCGGTCATGGGAAGATTAAAAAGATGAACGTCCAACATCGAACATCGAACGTTCAACATCGAATGGAAAACGGGCCACCACAGTTTACGGTTTCCGGTTTAGTTTCGCTAACCTAAAACTGACCCCCAAAAGAACAAAACGACAACCGAAAATTGCCCCCCCTGAGTGGTCCTCTGGTAAGAAGGATTGTAAAAAACATCAATCCTATGACTGGAGGCAGAAAG
>Ga0233431_1000586_pt1 | contig 76933 bp, 105 predicted proteins | sample SI_118_April2016_FD_179867 | JGI IMG/M metagenome (GOLD analysis project Ga0233431, IMG submission 179867) | Seawater microbial communities from Saanich Inlet, British Columbia, Canada - SI_118_April2016_200_MG | ecosystem: Environmental > Aquatic > Marine > Inlet | place: Canada: British... | reverse complement strand
ATGATTTTTCGGAAAATTATTATTTAGTAATGTCGGTATCTGGATCTAATACTTCTAATTTTATAACGTGGGAACTAGTCGATAATGATGAGTATAATGCTCCATCATCAGCTATCAAATTTTAAAGGAATATTGAATGTCATTTAATTTATTAGATTATTACAAAGCTCTTAATGGAGAATCTACAGAGACTAGTAGTATATGGCATATCAATTATGACAAAAGACATGCTTATAAAATATTTAGTGATTTTGATGCTGTAGATGAACATAATAATAAGATTAATTTACCTCCATCTGAAGCAGAAACAGAACTTATAAATTTCTTCTCTGATAAATTGGGCCAAAAATTAAAAAATACTAAAATTACTGATAATTTAGATGGCACAGAAAGTATTGATTTAGAATTGGGTGATAGAATAGTAACTATCATTATGGACCAAAGTGGAAGTATGTTGTGGAATGATAGTAATAATTTTCGTCACGATATAGTCACAGATTTGATTGAAAAAATAGAAATCAACTATCCAGGAGATATTACATACAACCTCGTAAAGTATGGTGCTGACATAATTGATGTTTTGTTTTTTGGTATCACTGAGAACGATGCATTTGATCCTAATGATGTTGATAGTCTTAGCGTTATGATTAAGGCAGATGATAAGGCTAATTATGATGGAATGAGAATCATTAGGAATGATGATCATTATCCTACATCTCCTTTGGATGGAGAGATTATTGATGATGGGTTTATTAGTAGAATAAAGGATACTGGTTTAGTTGAAGGTCAGACATATTATTATACTATTTACACTTATGACAAAAATTTTAAATTTAGTATAGGCACTCAGATTAAAGTAACTCCTCAGGAGAGGATAGTTCCTAGATCTCACTCTAATTTTAAAACAGTAGTTGAGTCAGAAGATTTAACTAAGGGTATTTCTATGAGTGGCTCTGGTGTTAATAGAGATGCTAATACTATTGGTTTGTGGCATATGGATGAGGGGGAAGGAAATCTCTTATATGATTTTAGTGATACAGGAGCTATCTTAGAATATAATAGAGAAATCCCTAAGTGGATTGCAAATAAATATACTCCTGCTGGAACTTCAGGAATATATCTTAATGGTGATCAGGTAGAATATATAGATGTTGATAGTGTTTATGCTATTAATTTTAATACAAATAATAAATTTACATTTATGGGATGGATATATCCTTATGATATAAGCGGTAAACAGGTTCTTTTTGGAAGAAGTAGTTCGGGAGAATTTAATTACTCTATAAATATAAGCAGCTCTGGTAATTTATCTGTTGAATTTACGAGTGAAGAAATAGAGGCAGATGAGTTAGTTTTAGAATCTTTAAAGTGGCAGCATGTAGCAGTTGTTTATAATGATGAGAATCCCTCTGGTTCTCAATTAACTTTTTATGTAAATGGAATTAGTCAAAATAAACATTCTGTTGAAGCGACTCAATCTTTTTCAGAAACTCATGTTGTTTCTATAGGTAATTTAAATCAGACTAATTTGCCATATAGAGGCAGATTAACAGAATTTAGTTTTCATAATATTGACAGAGATTCTGATTACATTCAGTCTCAATTAGTTTACACTCCTACCCTTGACTCTAATGGCAATCAGGTAGATACTAATATCAATGGAATAAAGGACGACAATGGAGATAGATTAAATGTCTTCAAATATGATGTTCCAAGAGATTACAACTATGTCGGTGGAGAAGTCCTTTGCGTAAGGAATGAAAAGAATATTCCTTCATGGGAAGAAGATGGAACTGTTATTTACCAGCAATCAGATCCTGGCTCAGGGCAATTCTTTATATCTGATCCTGATGACTATGTTTTAGGAGAAACTTATTACTATAGATTATTCACTAAAAATTCTTTAGGTAATGTTAGCTTCTTAACAGACTCTCCATCGTTAACTGTAGTTATTCCACCAATAGTTGCTTCGGACATCGTAGGTGCTGACTATCGTTTGGCGTTAGACACTCCCATAGACTCTCCAGTAGTTCCTACTATTGGACAATTAATTACCGCGGGAAATAAGAAAACATATTTGAGATGGAAGCAAAATGACATTATAGATAGTAGAATAGCAAGAGTCAAAATATATTACTCTAATACTGGCCCTCCTGAGATAAGTAGTGATGGAGGTACGATTAGTGGTTTAGTTTTTACAGGATTACCAACAGATGAGAAATTTGTTCATAGAAGCCCTCCTAATGATAAAAATGCTTATTATACTATAGTTAATGTTGATAAGTATGGAAGACCTTGTAATTATTATAATAATGGAGACCCAGTAGTTGGAGAAGAGTTTTTGTATGCTACTGTTATTCCTAGTTTTGATGCAAGTGAAAATACTTTTCCTTTGATAGAAGTTGAAAATATCAATTATGAACTAATTGATGAGAATACTATCACTATTGGTTGGGACCAACCTCAGAAAAGCATAGAAAACATAGATGCATTTTTTGATCAAACTGTGTATATTTATGGAGCTATCACAGATGAATTTGGAGATCCAGTATCAGAAGATACATCTATTAAAATGAAAATTGTTTCATCTATTACTAAAGAAACTCAAGCAGATGATGTATTTGATATTATAGGAACCACAGAATTTGAAGATGTTAATGCTTATGAGTTTTTTGTCACGAGGACTAGTGATGGATTCTTTAAGGGCATATTAAGGATGACATCTGATTCTAGTATAATTTCTCAAATTAATAGAGCTGATTTTACAATACAATTAAAGGCGTTACTTCCTAAAGAAGGAGGTTATAAACCTCCTAATAGAGAAAATAATAATCCTATATCAGAATATGCTAGTTTAATAGAGAGGTTGGTGAAGGGGGAAGATTCAACCGAGACAACTAGTGACAATTTTTATGAATATTTATCTGAACCAATTGAAGTATCATTTACCAATCCTTGGGAAGTAGAGCTGGTAAGTAGGGATAATCAAACAGTTCCTGAAAGATGTTATTGTGAGAAGGCCCACCCAACAACAGGCGAGTTAACTCTTATCCCAGTGAAAGAATTTTTTAATGGTATTTATATGAGGGCAACAAATCCTTTTGTTGCTAGAGCCAAGGTTAAGTATAAAGGATTACCTGTAGAATCTGGAAATATTCAAATTGCTGTTTGGGATGCCGATTCTTCTAATCTTTGTAGGAACGCTTGCCCACCACCAGATGTGGCAAAATCCGCTCCATATGAAGGGCTGTCAATAGGAGATGCCCCTAGTGCTATTGTTTCTCCTCCAGATTCTATTTTACCTATTATCCAAGGTGAAGAGGATGATGGAAGTGGTGGGACTAGAGATATTTCATTTGTTGACATTCCATTATACGCTCCAGATCTTCCTCAAGCTGTTAGGTTGTATGTTAAGGGTGAGAGATCTGGATATTCTTCTGTTCAAGAAATGTATGTATTATTTCAAAATATATTGCAAATTGATATAAATTCAGATGCCGCTAAGAACAAATTAACTATTGATGGAAAAGATATTGTTGAATTTAGGGCAAATGCTTCTATTATAAACCCAGATTACCCTAATGATGATTCGTTAGTTACTTATCCCGAAGATTTAACTGTTGTTGAATGGAAAAGTCAGTTTGTTCAAACTATTGCTTATTCTTCTAATAATTCGTTGATATTAGAATTTCCAGAGGAGAGTGGTATTGGTCCTATTTATTCAACAGATAGTGTTCCAATAACAAATGGGGTTTATTCTTATACTCGCTCAGGTACAGCAAGAAATGCATTTATGGGGCCATTATCTAAAGGAGATAAGGCAATAAATGAACAACATGAAATAAGTTCATTAATAAGCTATCAAGGTTTATCTGCTTCTGCTCGATTATTTTTTAAGATAGGCCTTTATAATCCAGATGAATATGATAGCACTTCTGCAAGATTTTTAATGGAAGTAGATGGAGGTTGGAAGGGAGAGCTACCTAATCAATCTTATGCGAGCGGAGCTTGGAAACAAGCGGACAGTAATCTATTATGGGCAGATGGTATTAATTACAAGAAAATAAAAATAAGTCGAAATCCTAGAACTGCTATTAAGGGAGAAGGAGTAGATGAATTTGTTTATGCTGGTTGTTTTAGAGAATGTGCCTCTGGTGAAGATAATGAATTATTAGAACTTAGTTCTGGGCAGATAGTAGAAGTAGGTTTTAATTTGGGCAATTCTTTATTTCCAGAGGAAGTCCTTAAAGATGAAGAGATAGAAATTCTTCATGGCGAAATATATGAGATGGAAGATGTTTATACTGGATTGCATTATTTAGAAGTAGGAGAAGAAGGATTTATAGATAATGGATCAGCCTTTATAGAACTCAATGCTGAAGATGTTTCTGATGTTACATATTTTTATGTAAGGATGAATAAATTTGTTCCATATGCGGATTCTTTTAGTCTTAAGCCAGGTTGTTTGTTCCCAGAAGAAAAGCTTGTTAATGAATGTATTTGTCTTAATCCAAATGAAGGTATAAAAGACTGTGATCTTCCAGAGTGGTCTCCTATGATGTATGTTTCTGGTAAGACAACTGTATTTTTGAATAATAATCCGTTAGTATTACAAGGTGGAGGTAGTATGGAAACAGGAATACCACCTTGCCCTATAGGTTTAAATGAACCTTTGCGTATGGTCGTTAAAGAGATGAAAGTTACTAACTATTTCTTTAGTGAAGAACTTGGTAATCCATCAAATGATTTTCTTTATCCAGTTGAAACAATTTCTGATAACAATAATTTTAAAGATACTAAAGGAGTTACACTTGTTAAGCATACATCTGATGTTGATATAAGGATAAGGCTTTTTTGGAGAGGGCAAAATGCTCCTAACGGAACTCCCGTATATGTTACTACTGGGGATAATACTTCTTCTTCTTTATTTATATCTAGTCAAAATGTTTACTACGTAACTGATTCAGGTGAAGATTATAGTTATGTAGATGTTAGACTTAATGCTCGTAGATATATTGATGAGACTAGATCTGAGCTTATCGAAATATTTTCTATTTATGACGAAAGTGAAAAAACAGAAAGACATGTTGGTGAAACTTTCTTTATTACTTTGGATAAAAAAGATAAAGATATTGATCCTCCTGTGCTTCCTGGAGACGATCCAAGTGACACTGATCCTCCAGAGCCACCTATCATTACTCCATACTCTCCAACTATGGATAGATATAATATTACAACAGATACATGGAGTAAAGTTGCTAACATGGCATCGGCAAGAGGTAACGGCTTCTCAGGTAGTACTGGTGATTATATTTACTACATGGGAGGATTGCTTGATAATAATAAGGGTGTATCTGATAGGAATGAGAAGTATGATGTTATAAATAATGTATGGAGTGATGCAACTAAGATGCCTACTCCTAGATTTGCTGGTATGTCAGTTACTATCGGTGATGACATTTATATAATAGGTGGAATAGCTCCGAATAATCAACAGGCTGGAAATTTGACCGTTACTACTTTAGTAGAAGTTTATCGAGCTGATGTAGACCTATGGGAAGAGCTGGAGAATATGCCAATTCTTAATGAAGGAGATGCTACGCAAGAAGAATTAGGTGTGGCTTTTGGAACAGCTTCACATGTATATATGAATAACAGAAATTATATTTATGTGATGAGTGGAATTAGGAGTCTTTCGGATCAATCAGTATCTTATAACGAGATGGTGTTTAGATACTGTGTAGAAGATGATGAGTGGGAAATTTCTGGATTTTTGAACGATAATGAATTAGATACTTATACAAGGATTTCTCCATTATCTATTGTATATGATAATAAGGTAATAGTTTTTGGTGGGGCTTATTTAGATATACTTAATTCAGAAGAATATAGTTATAATTTAGAAGATTTTTACATAGACATAGGAGAGTTATTTGAGACTCCTTCTTCTGGAGTGTGGATTAATAATAGTGGGCATATGGTATATCCTCTAGAGCCTAAATTCCAATCTGCCATGGCGGAATATGATTTAAATCCTTCTACCGATCATGCTAAATACTATATATTTGGAGGAGCAAATGCTATCTCTAAAAATTTGAATATATTGGAAAGCATAGATGTGAAAGACGGAGGGTTTATTTATAAGTCTAGCTATACGATAACAGATCCATCTATTGATATAACTCAAATGCCTAAGGGTAAGCATGGAGCGAGTGCAGAATTTTCAGATGTATTAGGATCACCATATATTTACTTAATGGGTGGTTATACGAATAATCAAGATAATGATTTCAACTTTAATTTTAAGATTTAGAAAATGGCGACAGTTAAAGAATATAAAACAATTATAGATAACCTTGATGGTAAGAAGTCGATCTCTATTCCTATAGAGTTCAGAAGTTCTGGTGTTCTTGCGCCTGCTACTTTAGATATAATTGCTAAGGGTTTTTTAAAGTTTGATGATATACAGCAGCCTGGTACCGATACTACACTCTCAGATAAAGTTGCTGTTTATCCAGTTCTTTTTTCAAGTGGCACTGTTCGTATAAGTAATGGAAAATGTATTATCGTTCTTTTACCAAGATCGGAAGATTTATTTGAATCAACCGCAGATGTCCAAAATAGGTCCGAAGATGTAACTGATGAAGATGTGAAAAATGGAGGAATTAGTCCTGACGAAGTTTTGAAAGATAATAAGATACCAATAGAAATAAAAATAGAAAAAGGTGTTATTAGAAAGCCTTATAAAATATCTTTACAAATTACTGTGACATCTCCAGATGATGCGGATTTTTATGTTCAAACAGTTGATAGGGGAACTAATCCTCAGAAAGAAGAATTTTCTGCAATAGATTTTTTAACAAATAAAAATACTGAAAGAGTTCCAAGTAATTTAATAGTTGATTGTGAAACAGATTTAGAGTGGATTCCTGCTGTTAAATCATTATTAACTGATAATGCGGGAACTCAAGAAGAGGCTCTGCAACAGATAAAGAATTTAAAGAATTCTACACCTCTTGGCACATCTACTATGTATGATGCTATTATAGCAGGTGATAGAATATTATCAGATAGTGCTGTAGACAATGATCAAAAAACTATTTATGTATTTACTGATAATGAGGCAAGCACTTCTTTAGCTTCTATACAAAATGCTGTTGATGAAACAAATGATATTGATGGGGATAAGGAGGTTCCTCTGATGTTCGGCAATATGGCTATTTCTGATGATTCTACCTTATCAGTAAAAGCTAATAGATCAGATACCCATAATATAAATCAGTTATCCTTTAACACTGGTGGTCAAAGTGTGACAGTTGTTGATGAAAGTTTCTTAGATGATATTGTAGGAATTTTTTACAGGAGTTCTGTAGGGTCTATGGGTTATGGAACTTATGAATTTGTTAAAGATTTTGGAGAAGAAGTTTTAATTAACAGAATAGCAGCGACATTTGATATTCCTTCTTCTGACTCTAACGCTACATGGGCTATAGAGACGAGCACCGATGGTTATAATTATACTGCTGTAGATGTTATCTATAATCCTACTGATAGTGTCATATTCGAGAATCTTCTAGTAAGATATATTAGATTTAAAATTGTAATGGTGACAGGAATTAGCTCAGCACTTATTGACGAGTATGGCACAACTCCAGATACTCCTTCGTTAGATTCTATAGAGGTTGTTTTTAATGCTAACAAGGTTGCTTATTTATATTTGAATAAAGAAGATGTTAGTATCGCTCCATATCAAATAACATTAGCAGTGGATGCTAATGAAATTAATAGTGATCAGATTAAGGTCGGAGTAGCTAAGTCAGATGCTGTTAACTGGAATGATTTTTATACTGAGTCTCAACCTACTGTTGATCAAAATGGAAAGGTTGTTATTCCTATAAGATTTTCTCAAGATGTAAATGATTTTCCTCATGAGCCATTAAAGAAAATAGATAATTTTGCGACAAAGACAAAATATGGAAGATGGGATCAGAATGCTAGAGTTATTGTATATGATAAAAATAACTCACCGATTATAACAGATTATTACGAGGTTCACCCAAGAGAAGGAAGAGTGGTGTTTAACACAGCATTACCTTCTGATTATCAAGACGGAGATTATAAGATAGGCATATTAAATATTAGTCAGTATAAAGTAGGTTTAAAATTGACGAATAAAACAGAAGCAAATACTTTAGATATTTATGGAGTAGGTCATGAATATACTACAGGTAAAAATTTATTACCTCCTGTTTCTAAAGCTTCTCCAGAAGTTCAACAAGTTGCTATCGATGAAGAATTTCCAAATAGATTTAGCATTATAAAATTGTCATATGTTTATTTTGATGAAAATTTTGATCAGGAAGATACGACAAAGAGAGAGATAACATGGTTTATAAATGGCAATCCAAATTCTGCATTAAATAACTTAATGACATGGAATGATATTAATAATCGTTTAGATCCGTTATATTCTGAGACCTCTTTAAAATATCCTACTGCTAGTGATTTGGGAGGTTTGTCGATTGAGGATTGGGGTAAGCAACAGACAGTATCTCTTATCAAAGCAGGAGACTCTGTTTATGCAGAGATAAGAGTTAGTGACGGAGAATTATTAAGTGATAAGGGAGCATCAAGACCTGTAAGTATTGTCGAGTCTCCTCCTTTAATAACTAGTTTATCTGTTAAAGCAAGGGATATTGATGGCAATATTATTGACAGGTTATCATCAGAGAATGACGCTATTATATATCCACCTCTCGAAGAAACTTTCTTTAGTGACGGTGATGCTGAGAATGTTTCAGAGATTATATGGTATGTTAATGATGCGATATTCAAAAGAGCAAATTATGGATTTGTTTCTCCTGATGGTATACCTATAACGGATATACGTGTTAACGAGTATGGCTTTGGGGCATCAATTGATTATGGACTAAGAATCGGTAATAAAATTGTTGTTCAGGTTATTCCTCAGACTCCATCTGCTACTGGAGATCTTGTTCAGAGTACAGATAAATTAGTTAATAATTCTATACCTAAAATTGCTAATTTAAATTATGGAGCAGGAGACGCAGTAGTTGCTGTATTCTCTCCAGTAAGCGACATTGTTTTAACTTGGTTGTTTGATGATTTTGAGGTCAGATTTTTATCAGATATTGATGACACGTTCCAAGAAGATAGGTCTATGGTTCAGTGGTACAGGCAGACAGGAGAAGGTAGCGTATTTGAGTTAGTATACACTTATAATGATTTTGACAATGGTTTTGCAGAGACTTTCCATGAGTTATTAGATGGGACAACATATGATGAGGGCACCATTACTACTAGTCTACCATCTCCAAAAGGAGAATTGCAACCTATTAGTACTGTGAAGAAAGGCATATTACAAGTAGGTCAAACGTGGTATTGCACAATAACTCCTGATGATCGTGTGGACCGAGGGGATTCTGTTAATAGTGAGAAAGCTTTAATATCACCTGCTGTTAACTAAACTACCAAATAATCCGATAAGTTAGTATGATAGATATTATAGTACTAACTCATAACAATTTAAAAAATACTTGCTTATGTATTGAGAGTATTCAAGCATACACTTCTGATTTCAGTCTAATAGTTGTAGATAATAATTCTACAGATGGTACTGTCGAATATTTAAAAGATATAGAGCAAGAAAATATCACTTTGCATTTTTCCCCGAAAAATTTAGGATGCGTTATGGGGAGAAACTTCGCCTACACTTTATCTAAAGATGCTGAATATATTTGTTTTTTAGATAATGACCAATTTGTTACGGAAGGTTGGGTAGAAAGTTATATGTCTTATATAGATAAGGGATATGATATTATTGGTTTTGAAGCTTGGCAGGTTCGATATGATTGCTATCCTACTAGAAAAGTAGAGCCAGGAGAGACATATCATTATGTAGGATGTGGTGGCATGTTCTTGAAAAGAAAAGTAATAGATGACATAGGGCTGTTTGATATTGCTTTTAACCCAATGTATGCAGAGGACCCAGACTTTTGTTGGAGAGCTAATGCAGCTGGTCATAAAATTTGTTGGAATGAAGATAAAAAGATTTATCACCTGCCTCATAAATTATTAAATGCTGAGAGAAGAGTGTATTTTCATAGGAGTTTGAATATTCTTAGAAAAAAGTGGGAAGGACAAGAAATCCCAGTTTTTAAAAATCCAGAATAAAAAAGAAGGAATTAATATACATTACTGTAATGTATATAGAAATGGAGAAAATATGGAAAATAAAATGAAGAGAACGAATATATTTATAACACAAAAGCAACATTTAGAAGTATCTGAAGAAGCAAAAAGTAGAGGAATAACTTTCTCCGAGATGTTTAGGAAAATAGTGGATGGTTATTTGGAGAATAAAAATGAAAAAGTGTCTAAATTGCGAAAAAGAATTAACGGGTAAGCAAAAAAAATATTGTTCAAAAAAGTGTGATAGTGAACATAGGCGTAGTTTTAAAGAGAATAAAGATAAAGCTAATGAATGTCAAAAAAAGTATTATAAAGAAAACAAAGATGTCATAAATCATAAACAAAAGATATATCGTGATAAAAACAAAGATGTCATAAGAGAAGCAAAAATTAAATATCGTCAAGATAATAAGATTAAAGTAAACGAAACTAGGCGTAGATATCTTCAAAATAATAAAGAGAGGGTTCATAAGTATCGAAAAAAATACTATCAAAATAATAAGGACAGAATATTAAAACAAACAGCGTTGTGGAGTGAAAATAATAAGGGCAAGGTTAAAAAAACAAAAAGTAAGTATTATAAGACAAATATTAAAAAGCCCATGTTCCATTTGAATCATTGTATTTCTGGGTCTATAAAACAATCTCTTAAATCTAAAAATATTGCTAAAAATGGAAGGCCATGGCAGAGTTTGGTCGGATATACACTTCATGATTTAAGAGAACATATTGAAAAACAATTTAAACCAGGGATGTCTTGGGATAATCATGGGCTTTATGGTTGGCATATTGATCATATCATACCAAAATCATTTTTTATTTTTAATTCTACAGATGATGTGGAATTCAAATATTGCTGGTCTTTGGATAATCTTCAACCGCTTTGGGCGATTGATAATCTTAGAAAAAGTGATAGGTTGTTGAAAAGCGAAAAATAATAGGGTAAATATATATTATGGAAAAAAGAAAATTGGGAATTTGTTGTAATTTTTCACACAAACATGTTGGGGGGTCTGAGACGGTAATTAAGCATATTTCTGAAAGATTAGTTAAAAATTATAATTATGAAGTGAACGTTTATAGCTTTAGTTGTAATGTTTCTTTTAGGGACGGAGGGGTTAATTACTATCCGTGTTTAAAGGGCGGGAGGTTTATTTCTCAGATAGGCCATAATGATCACCTGATGGTCTATTCAGATAGTTTCTGGGAATATGATACATTGGTTAGGAATATAGACAATATCGATTGTACAGTCTCTGTGTGCCTTGTAGGTGGGTATCATATGCAATCTCATCCAGAGATATTCGATCTATTAAAGAATAATATAGATAAATTTAACCTAATCACTCACTCTAAGACGACTCCTGATTATAAGTGGTGTATTGATAACTATTTACCTGTAAAAGTAGTTCCTAATGGTGTGGACCTTGAGGAATTTAGGAATAATTCTATAAATTTTCGAGAAAAATATAATATTAAGGAAAAATATATAATTTTAAACGTTTCTTCTTTCTTCTATGGCAAGGGTCAAGAGATTTTGCCAAAAATAGCTAAAAGATTGAGTCACGTTGTCCCTGAAAGTAGGAAAAAGTTGTTAAGTAGGAAATTTAGAGATATAGATTCTGGATATAAGGATTTTGTTATTCTATCTATTTCTAATACTGTTAAGTACCCATATGACAAAGTGTTTTTAGATAGGACTAGAAAACAGAGTAATGGGTTAAACATAAGGTTTCTGAGAGATCTCCCAAGAGAAGATGTTGTAGCAGCTTTTAATGCATCAGACTTGTTTGCGTTCACATCTCGTAAAGAAGTTTCACCATTGGTTATTTTAGAATCGAAAGCATCAAAAACTCCATGGGTATCTTTTGATGTGGGGGATGTAAAAGATAGATGGGGAGGAGTTGTGGTCAGGAACATGATAAACAAAGATAGCAGGGGTTATAATATTATAGATGATAATGTTGTTGATAGGTTCTCTATTCATATTGCAGAAATGCTTGATAATAAATATAGATATAACAGAAAGATAGAAGAAGGACAGCAAGATATAGAGAAGATTGATTGGGATAATATTGTTCCATTATATAATGAGGTGTTTAGTGAGTAAGCCATTAGTTAGTGTCATAATGACAGCGTATAATTGTGAGAAGTATATTGTAGAATCTATAGAATCTATTTTTATTCAGACTTTTAGAGATTTTGAGTTGATTATATACCACGATGGATCTACGGATAAAACTTGGCAAAAAGCTCTTGCTACCGTTACAAAAAGAGGCAAGGTATTTATGGGTTGTGTTAAGTTGTTCCCAAGCCATGAGAATGTAGGTTGTGGAGAAGGTAGAAATAGGGCTATAAAAAAAGCAAGAGGTAAATATATAGCCATACAGGATGCTGATGATATAAGTTTTAGAAATCGTCTGGCAAAAGAAGTTGAATTTATGGAGAAGAATGATGATATATTTTGTGTCGGAGCTTTTGCTGACAAGATGGAAGAGGATGGTGAGTTTATAGAATTTATGACATATCCTTCTAAGACTCATGAAGAAATTTATGATGAAATTATGGTTAAAAAGGATAACCCTATTATAGATCCTTCTTGTATGTATAGGAAAAAAGATTTTGATGCATTAGGTGGTTATGATGGCAACTGGAAACTAGTCCCAGATTCTAATTTATGGGTAAGAGCAGCTATGGCAGGATTGAAATTTGCTAACTTACAGGAGGTTCTAGTGCATTATAGGCAACATCCCAATAGTATCACGAATAAGAGCAGGAGAGCAGTTGATAGGGAACATTTTGAAATGTGTAGAGAGTTATTTAATGAAAATAAAGGTTTTTAAGCAGCAATACAGAATTATATATTATTAACACTTTGATTGGAGATATAACTATGCAAGAGATACCCAATTGGATTATCAAAGTTATAGAAAAAGAAAAAATAGAATGCAAAGGTTGTGGTCAGCAATTTGATGTTGATAATTTGATGGCCATTAGCATACAAGAAAGTAGTAGAGCGCCACATAAAGATTATTTATGTATGGGGTTATATTGCGCTAAATGTAAGGAATTGATGCTTTTTGAATTAAAAGAAATGACATTAGTAGAATTTGCTTTTGAAATATTAGATCAAGAAACATCTGATAAGATTAAAAAGAAACCAAAAAGTGATATTCCAGCAATTATAAAACCAGAAAACAAAAAAGTTAAAAAAGTTAGAAAAAGAAGAAAAAAGGGAAATATAACTCAAAAAGAAGTAGTTGAAGCAAGGAAATTTTTGAAACCTAAAGATTTACTTCATGAAGAATTTCTAATAGCTTTAGGAATGCTTCCATCAGAAATTGAAAAATATAATTATAAAAAATAGAGAAATCAATATGAGTAAAGTGAGTGATTTTAAAATAGCTATGTCTGTTATCAGAAAGATTTGTGAGAAACACGATGCAACTTTCGTAGATGTTCCTATTTCTTTCGAAGAGGGGACAGACGGAACTTTATTTATTGGCAAGACAAAAAACGTAGCTCATACAATATTTAAAATAGTATCAGAGTATATTAATAGATCGTTAGATATTGTTGATGTTCAATTAATGCCTGATGAAGCAGATAAGGATAACTTTTTTGTTGTCCTAGCCTCTAATCTGAGAACTTTTACGTATGGAGATGATGCCGATTCTAGTTATTGCGATGAAGCACATGTTATGAGGTTATATCAGTTTCCAATAGTATGGTTATTAATGAAAGATATTATCTGCCCAGTTTACAACAAAGACTTAGAGAATATAAAAATCATTTGTGATGGTAATGCAGAAGTTGATATTGCCAGGTATTATAAAAAGGAAGAATTGCCATCTGCTGACATATCTGATGAGTCGTTCATATTTGTTAATATAATTAACAATCGAATTGTTCAAAACTCTTTTATTTTTATAGAGACACTAAGAGCCTATGGGCTTTCTCCTGTAGAAGTGATTAAGAAGTTATATGGTTCAGATCTATATTATAAGTTCAAAGGTTTGCTTGATATATCTTTGGAAGATGAAGAGGTTAGCGATTTTGAATGTTCTATTATGGAGAATTTAGGTATTAATTTTTATTCTATGATTTCTCATAAAACTGCCTGCCTTAGTCAAAATATGACAAAAATTGCTCAGAATTCAGTTCCAGGCCTGCCTAATCAATTTTGGCAGCTTGGTCTTTTAGAGCAGATGATTGAGCCTGCAAGAGGATCTGATTGGAGTGTATATAATAGCTTAGAGCCATATGTGAAAGAATTTTGGGATAAAGTAGAAGATGTAAGGCTGAAAAGAATTGAGAATGGTCACGATAATGGTGTTCCATTTAATTCTTTATTACGCATAAAGCAAAAGCAGACATCGAGTTATGAAACAGATCCAACACAAACTCTTCAGGGATTATTGTCGTCAAATAGAGTTTGGTAAATATAGTTGAAAAGTGAAAACGATAGAAATATAGTAACATATTGTTCTATTGTTTAGTGAAAGAGGTAGAAAATGGATACTGAAGAATATGTTGAATTTTTAAGAAGTGTATTAGTTAAAATAGAGAATGCTTTAGTTTTGGTTGAGCAACAGCCGTCCAAGCATATACCTGCATATAATAAGATATTAGGAGTGCAGCAAAAGTTAGCTGGGTTAGATCAAAAACACAAAGAGATGCTTTTTTCTCAAGTGATTTTAACTAGGTCGATAGTTAGTTACTTCACTAATGGCCGTTATGAAGAGGGGTATTCTCAGATATTGAGATTAAAATGTGATTTAATAAAAATTTGTTTAGAGATCAAAAATGAAAAAAATACAGTCACAAAAACATAAACAATTAGAAGCTGATCAAATTGTCCATCCTCCTTTAGATAGGGAAGATACGGGCAGTCCATCAAGAAAAAATAAGAAGAGGAAAAAAATATATCAAAATGGTGTATGGGTAGAGGATATTGATATTAATGATGTTGTCGAATAGGAGCAAGTAATTTGAGTAATGGTGAGTTAGTATTACGCGTTGATCATAATTCAACGTCTGTAGAAGGCAAGATGGGCAGTGAGATATATGATAAGTTTAAAAAAGAGCTAGGTTATCTTCCAGAGAATTCTTTCTGGATGATTAAAAATAACTCAGATAAAGCACAAGAACATGAGAAGTGGAAAAAAGATTGGGATGGAAACATTTCTGCTGTTTGCTGGAATAAACAATTCTGTCATTGTCATATCAAAAAAAGTGGATTGCATTTTCAAACAGGCCTTTTGTCTAAAGCTGCTAATTTTCTAAGAGTGAATAACGTTCCTTTTAGAAGAATTGACGCTAGGAGCAAAACTCCAAAAACAGATTCATATTCTATGTCTGAAGAATTCGAGTTTAGAGATTATCAGCAGGACGTTATTAACAAGGTAGTTGGAACCTTACAGACCCCAGGTATTGATAGGGGTATTTTAAAATTAGCGACAGGAGCGGGAAAGACAGCTCTGGCAGCTGGCATCGTAGCTCAAATGGGTGTTTCTCCTACTATCATGTATGTTCCAAGTATAGATCTTCTAAAGCAAGCAAAAGATGAATTAGAGAGATTTGTGAGGTATAATAATCTTGGCATTAAGGTTGGAATGATCGGTGGTGGAGTCAAAGATATACAAGATATTAATGTAATGACTATTCAAACAGCGGTTAGATCTCTGGGTGGGGTATGGGTTAAATTTGATGATGAAGATAAGACAAAAGATGATACTGATATTGAAGATATTAGGGAAGAAGTAAAAGATTTAATAAGAAGATCTAAACTTATGATTTGTGACGAAGTTCAGCATTGGGCGGCAGAGACTTGTCAGATTATATCTGATGCTTCCTTATCATGTCAGTATAGATATGGTATGTCGGCTACCCCTTACAGAGATCAGGGTGATGACATTTTGATTGAGGGATGTTTTGGCAGAACTATCTCTAATATAAGTGCATCATTCTTGATAAAGAGAGGTTATCTTATCAAGCCTACTATATATTTTATAAAGATTAATAATATGAGAGGCATGAGAAAATCTTCATATCCAAATATTTATAAGCAGGCAATTATAGAAAATTCTCATAGAAATCAGAGTATAGTAGATATGGCAACACGTTTCTATAATGGTGGAAGAAAAACTCTTATACTTGTCAAGCAGATCAAACATGGAAAGCTTTTAGAAAAACTTATTCCAGAGAGTGCTTTCATACATGGTGGAACAGGTAAAAAGAAAAGAGCTGCTCATTTAGATAAGATGAGAAAAGGTGAACCTCAGATAACTATTGCTAGTGTTATATTCGATGAGGGTATTGATGTTCGTCCTTTAGATGGCCTGATTTTAGCAGGAGGTGGCAAATCACCTACTAGAGCTTTGCAGCGAATAGGGAGGATATTAAGACCTTATGAGGGCAAGAAAGATGCAATCGCAGTTGATTTTATGGACAATTGTAAATACATGCAAGGTCATTCTAAAAAGAGACTTAGCATCTATAAAACAGAAGAAGAATTTGATATTATGGGAGATTAGGAATTGGTAATGGTTCAGAAGGATGCAAAAGATATTCTTAGGGATATGAAAGCAGACATAGATGGAGTTAATCCTAAAGACATACAGTTTAAGGACTTACGAAAAAATACTCGAAATAAAAAGAAAATAGAGAATAATAGTGAAAGTGAAAGTGAAAATGATACAATTAGCAACAATGAAGGTTTTTCCCTGATCGATACAGGGACTGTTTATTGTGATTATAAGGATATAGGTAAGAAAGGGCAGTCGAAGAAAAAGAATAGTCTTGATGAGTGGGGGCCATTTGATTTCTTTAGATTTACTCATAAGTTATACTTAAAAAGATATAAAGTAGACTGGGATTTAAAAATCGGGGGAAGCAGTCTTGAAATTAATAAGATTAAAGATCAGTTGGTAGATATGTTTGGATACTGTTGTAATTTAATGCTGTATGACTATATAATTTACTTCTTTGATCATCATATGGATGACTTTAAGAATAGAGGCGGTTTTTATTTTAGCCAATTAAAAAAAGATTGGATTTTGTCGGAATTTAGAAATTCGTATAATTTTAGAGAACGATTTGTTCATTATATGACTCAGAAAAAACAGAAAAATGTAAAGTATAAACTAACAAATGAAGAAATTCAGAAATCTTATGATGCAGGTGATGAGAACCTTGTAGGAAATTATGGGGTTGTTATTGCTTTGAATTGGTTGCTTAATGTAAAGAAAATGAATAAGAAAGTAGCTATAAAGATAGTGGTTGATGCTTGTTTATCTATGTATAAAAAGAATATGCTAGATATCGTAGAAAGTGCTACAGAGATATATTCTCCGTATCCTTCAAATCTTGCATTTAAGAGTCCACAGCTTATCTTTAATAAGATAGATAATGATATTGATATAGATGTAGATTTCAATAAAAACAATAAGATGAAATTTTTGCAAAAAGGAGATAATAAGAAAGGTGATTAATGGGAAAAGAGTATAGTGTCAATAGTCAAATAACGGCACGTAAAATTAATTTGGTTCTTTCGGATGGTAACATGAAAGAATCTATTCAATTGCATGAGGCATTGAAAATCGGAGAAGAACAAGGGCTGGATGTTGTTGAAGTGTCTGAGAGTGGTAAGAATAATTTACCAACCTGTAAGCTTACAGACTATGGCAAGTTGATGTATGAGAAAAGTAAAAAGAAGAAAAAGCAGATACAGCATGTTAAGGAAATTAAATATAGGCTGAATATAGATCCTCACGATCTAGGAATTCGACACAAAAAGATAATGAAATTCTTGTCGAAAAAATATGTTGTAAAATACATTCTTGAGCTAGGCGGCCGTCAAAAGAATATGGTCGAAGAAGCTCTGGAAGAGTATAATAAAAATCTTGAGGCGTTTGAAGAACATGCTACGTGGAAGCACCCGCAGATATCTAAGGGTAAAAGAATTCTTATTTCTACAACCCTTATGCCATTATAATGTTGAAAAGTGAAAGATAGATGTTAAAATAGTAGAAATACTTTTAAAAAGGAATAACAGATGAAGCCAGTAAGCAAAAAGATTAGTGAAGCAACATTAGAAGAAATGTGTACGGATAAGTTTAAAAGTGATTTCTACAACATGTTACGTTGTCGTTATCCATTATTTTATATCTCTCACAATGAAGAGAAGAGACTCATACAGTTCTTGACTCACTTTTGTAAAGTGAAGGGTTATGAGTGTTTCCTTTGGGATAGTTATAATGGTCTTGTAAGTATTGTCAGCGGAGAAGAAGTTGCTGGTATTAGTGAGGATCTTAAAAACAATCCTTTGGCTATTCTTGATCACATTATTGGTGAGGGTAGAGGATTTGAGAAAAAGAAAGCAACTGTTCAAGATAAGAAAGAAAAGGGAACTAACGGAATTATATACGTTCTGTTGGATTACTTTAACTTTATCCAACCTAATCCTGATATCGAAAGACGTTTTGTTGCATTATCTAATTTGAATACTATCGTGACTACAATTTGCACAGGCCCTTACTATCAGTCAACAGATGTTATTCAGAATATTCTTCCAACTATGGAATTTCCTTTTGCTAATAAGAAAGAAATTCGTCATGCACTTCATGACGTTGTTCGTGGTGCTGAGAGAAAGATTCCTGACATTGCAAAACAGACTAAGAAAATAGAATCAGAACTTATCGATGCTGTTACAGGTTTAACATTGCAAGAAGCACAAACTGCTTTTTCAATATCTCTTGTATCATCTCATAGCTGGGATATACCTCTCATTTTAGAACAAAAGAAACAGCTTATCAATAAGAGTGGTATGTTGGAATATTTTGATAAGACTGTGAAGATGGACGATATTGGTGGATTGAAAAATCTTATCGAATGGATTAAAGAGAGGAAGCAGTGTTTCTCACAAGCAGCAGAAGATTACGGTCTAAATAAGCCAAGAGGTTTATTGACGATAGGTATGCCAGGTTGCGGTAAGTCTCTTGTGTGTAAGGCTATTAGTAGTGCTTGGAAGATGCCGTTGTTAAGACTTGATTTCGGTAAACTTTTTGGAAGTCTTGTAGGTGATTCTGAGAAGAATGCAAGAGAAGCTATTCGACAAGCAGAAGCAGTTGCTCCAGCTATTTTGTGGATCGATGAAATCGAAAAGGCTATTAGCGGAAATTCTTCAAGTGGCCGCACAGATGGTGGAACAACAAGTCGTGTTCTTTCTACGTTCCTTACGTGGATGCAGGAAAAAGAAAGTCCTGTGTTTGTTATTGCCACTGCTAATGATCATCAGGCAATCCCTCCTGAGTTTTTGAGGGCAGGTCGTTTCGATGAAATCTTTTTTGTTGACCTTCCTAATGTAGAAGAGAGAGAAGAGATTTTCAATGTTCTTCTTAGAATTAGAGGTATTGACACTAAGAAGATCAATACGCCAGCTCTTGCCATAAAAAGTGATGGCTTTAGTGGTGCTGAAATTGAGAAGGCGATCGACAATGCTATGTTAGCAGGATTTATGGATAAATCAAGGATCATTGATACTGACGATATTAGTAAGGCAATGGGAGAATTTAAGTCTCTGTTTGAGATGAGACAAAGTGATTTTGAAGAGCTTCGTGAGTGGGCAGGTAATAAATGCCGAATGGCAAATCAGTCGGCAACGAATGTTGTTAATCACGGACAATTAACATCGGCTAAAGATTTGGATCTGTAACATATGAAAAGTATAGAAAAGCCATTAAAGGTATACATAGAACGTTATGCTGAGAAATATTATAGTAGAAAACCTGATAAGTTAACAAAAGAAGAGATGGCAGATATGCTGCCCATAGCAAAGTGGGCGGCATATGTTGATATCACAATTCCTGATGGTTTTGGGAACTATACTATTTTAGATTTTAATGGCTATGCTATAAATAAAAAAGATAATAGTAAGACTATCACGATTCCTAAGGCAATCGCTAAGAGGGCAAGAAATCTAATTTGCAGATATTGTTATAATGTTCCGTGGCGAAACATTGCAGAGAAAAAGAAGCAAGGGCAAAAAGCGGTTCAAGAATATCTTAGGACTCGTAGCGTGATGGGGAAAAGACATTTTGATGGAAACAATATAGTTATTTATGGAGAGTCTAAAAAACCCATAGGTAGAACTATGCTGGCTTCTATTGTGATGAACGAAGCTATTAAGCTAAGGCACACAAAACATGTTATAAGCCATACATATGATTGGGTTGATTTCTCGCATTTATTTAGAGAAATTGAAAGAAGCATGATGGATAACGATCATAAAGGTGGTGATAACGATTCTAAAGATTTAATCGGTTATAAAACTTGTGACTGGTTAGTTATCGATAACATACAAAAGAAATTGAGATCTGAAAAACAAAATACTTTATATAGTGATTTTTTAGACTCTTTTTTCCATGGGAGGTACGAGAGCGAACTGCCTACCATTTTAGTTTTCAAGTTTGATATCAGGGATAAGCTTTTTGATTTTGAAAAAACTTATGGTATCGGTTTAAGCAAGATGCTTGAAAGCGACAGAACTATTAAAATACCTCTAAGTGAGGACTTGTTGAATAGCAACGATTATGAATGAAATATTAAGTATACAAGAAGAGAGAGAGTTAGTTTATCTATTGCTTCATAACAAAGATGCGATAGATAAATTTTATGATAACGGCTTATCTCCAGATCTGTTTGGTGATGAAAATAAGCCAGTTATAACAATGCTTTTAGAGACATATGATAGGCACGATGTCTTACTTACAAGAAAATCTTTTAGAGCTAAAATAAAAGAGAATAATGTCCCTAAGGAAAGAATCGCTCAGGAATTAGCTTTTAATTCTTGCTATTGTGCTGCGTCCACCATGGATGATTTGCCCATGTTTCTTCAAAAAGTTATTGAGAGTAATGTAAAAAATTGCACTATTAAGGCTTTGGAGAAGTATAGTAAAGACAATAAAAAAATAGGCAATGTTCCTGCTATCAAAAATCTGATCGATGATTGCGAAGATATTTTGAAGGGAGCAAGAGTATCTAAGGAAAAATCATATTATGATGATATCAGGTCTCTATCTGAAACCCAGTTCCAGTATTTTGAAGATGTCCGTAGCGGTAAGATAAAAGAAGATCCTTTGATTCTTAGTGGAATAAGAGAAATAGATCATACTATGGTCACAGGTTTTGAAAAGGGAACTTTAACTTTAATCTGTGCAGATGTTGGTGGATTTAAAAGCGCGATGATGCTCAATATAGGCCTTAATGTTTGGAATAACGGATTTGATGTTTTGTTTGTTCCTCTTGAAATGCATAAGAATCAAATGTGGAGGAGAGTATGTGCTAGAGAAGCAAGAATTAAGATGGAGACCATCACGAGAGATATTAAAAGTATTACCGATGAGCAGATGGAGCAAATGAGGGAAACTAAGAAAGAGTGGGAAAAAAATCCTGCTAAATTCTTTATGATGGAAGAGCCTGGGAACACAACAGTTCTAAAAATTCAGAGACAGATCGAAAGAAACATAGAGCTTATTAAACCAAAACTTGTTGTTATTGATTATATCGCTAACCTTGAGGCCCATAAGAATAGATATGGAAGGAATGACCTTGAAATTGGTGATATGTTAAAGACGATGAGGCAGATGGGTAAGGAAAATAATTTTGCTGTTTTGTCTGCTGCTCAGCTTGGTAGAGAGGCTCTTAAAAGAGTTAGAAAGACAGGTGGAGATAGAGATAAAACTTCTATCAACTCTGAAGATATTAGAGGTTCTCACGAATACTCAGCCGATGCAGATAATATTTTTGCACAACTAAAACATGATCAAGATCCGAATTTGTTAGATATATTCTGTGTGAAATCAAGAAATGGCCCTACTATTTTTGAGAATGGTAAGATAAGAGCTACTTTAGAAGTTCATCCCGAGTTTGGGTTAATAACAAGCTCTACATATGGAGAGCAGATTTCTCAAGACCCAGAGAACGATGAAGCCAACGATACTGTGAATATCAATACTCTTAATCTGGCAGATAAGGTCGAAGCAGATGGCCTTGTTATAAATAAATCATTTGAAGAAGATGATGATATGTATAATCACGGAGTCACTGACTTAGGAGACATAGAAGATGCTATCGATGATGGTTCTAATGATGAGTTAGGCGATGATTGGGATGAAAACTATTAATGAATTATCATATTGGTCAAATTTTAAAAGAAAAAACTATTATTTCTTATCTCGAAGAGAAGGGTATTTCTCCGCAGAAAAAATCGGGAGATAAGACAATGTATTGCTGTCCTATTCACTCAGGAGATAACGATCCTTCGTTTGTCGTTTATCCTGTTGGGTATAAGGGTAGAGAATATGAAACATATTATTGTTTTGGTTGTCATTCAGGCATAACTCTTATCAATTTAAAATGTGATCTTGAAAGTGTGACTAAAAGAGAGTGTATTAGATATTTTCTTAAAGATGTTAAGATAGATACTCAAGATGCCGTAGACTCGATCATATCAGATGCTAAGAAAAATAAATTAGGTATCGAAGAAAATAACGAAGTGGAGTTTTATTTATTACTAATCAATGCGATGTGTCGCAGATTTACTTCAGAAGATTGTTTCGGTGATGAAGAAGAGATTGCTTTTTTTGATCATTTTTTAGAAAGAGTTGAGAGCATTGCTAGAGCTAATGATGTAAAATTATTAGAAGGAATTTATGATTTATTAGATAAGGGTGTTACTAAAAGATTTTTAGCTTACAAGAAAAGAAAAGAGGAAGAGGAAGCTGGATCGTTGAATTGGAAAATATAATATGAGCAATGAATTTATAATTAATTTTACAGATATAACTTTAAATGAAGCAGATGGTGTCTTTGCAGAGACAAATGAGATAATGTTAAAAGAGCCTCCGTTTAGTGATAAATGGGTTTTAAGAAGTAATGTAACTATTATAAGTGATGGTGGTGATGGCACTATGGAGATACAATGTCATGGAGATGGTAATATTTATATTTTAGATTATGATCCATCAATCGGAGATTTATATTATAATCCTGACATACAAGCTATCTCGATGTGGGCTCAGGAGAGTGGTTGGAAAATTCCTCAACCTAATCCTGAATTAATAAAGACAAATAAAGAATTTTGGAAATATTTTTATGATACGTTAATCATAGACTCAGATTATCTCGATAAGTTATATGGTGGACGACCACAAATAGATGGGAGTAAATAATGACTGCTGAAGAAGCTATTAAAGAAGGATATAAATGTTTTTGTATACAATGCACTAAAGCTTATAAAAAAACCCCAAGCTATTGGGAAGAAAAAGCAAGTTGCCTTGGAGCAGAGATTGAAATGTGTAGTTGTGGCTGTGATTTATTTATGTCTTTTGAAGAGCATATACAAAGGCGTGATGGAACATATGTAGAGCCAGAGAAAAAGGACGGTCCTATTGAAAGTAGGATTGATATTTTAGATTTATGAAAATTATATGTGATAAATGTGAGTGGGTTATTGATAAAGATAAATATGTTGATGGGGAATTAGTTGAAGAATATAAAAATGTATTCGGAACAACTTGTCCTAATTGTTGGCATACTATTAAACCATTTAAGAAGCCATTTTCTGATAAGAAGAGGGACGATAAAATGGAAATATTGAGAGAAGAGATGAGAGACAAGCTTAGAAAAAATATAAAGGGAGAAAAGTAATGCCTATAGAAGAGAAACCACAATTGTTGGAGTTTGATTGTAAATTAGATTCAATGCCAGATGTTTTATGGAATATTAAGTACGATCCTAATAATGTAGAATTTCCACTTTACGTATCAGGCAATGGACAGAGCTTTAAATGCCCTGTTGAGTTGTTTGGAGATGTTACGGCTTTTTTACAAAGCAAAAATATTATTAAACCTAACATTCTCACAAGAGGTAGAACGGTATCAACTCCAGGCTTTGGCCCAGTTGCCGCATCTCTCCTGCCTCCTAAGATAGAGGGAGCTTTAGATCCAGTAGCTATTCCTATCAGTGAAGGTCATACTGAGCATGCTATTCCTATTAGCAGCGGCCCTCCTATGGATGCATTGTCATCATTTGATATAACTAGTGAAGCATCTGTTATTGCGAAACCTGTAGTAAATGATGAAGTCATTGAAAGCATAGGGATTACAGAGATTCCTGAGATTTCGGCTGTTAAGGTTGGAGAGACTGTTGTTACTTCTGAGACTGAGAGTGATATTCCTAAGAGAACCGTTATTAGGACAAGGATCAGCGGAGATGATCCTCAAAGTGCAGAGAAAGAAGCTGATGCTATTAGAGGCGCAGGTAAAGAAGTTAAAAAGAATTTCAAAAGAGCATAGCAATGGAATATAAATGTCAAACAATAAATATGTCACGAATGGTTGTTAGCTCTAGAGGGTTTTTAACTCCTCTCTGCGAAAGATGTAATAGTCAAGATTGTAGCAATCCTATTGAAAAAACAGATGTTAGTATTCTTGGTGTAGTTAAAAAGGTGAAAGTTTACAATAGAGGAACTTCTCCTAGATTTGTAATTCAATGTGAAGGGTATATGCCATAATGTTTCATACGATGAATTTATCAGAGGCCTATTTAAAAGATCATAAGCTTCGTAATGACGCAAAGGATATGTATACGTCAACTCAGAAAAATGTTGCTAAAATAAAAAACATATATTTAAGTAAAATTGAGTATCCTAAATATGAAGAGGCGTTTGACTATGTAGATAAATTATTTCCTAAGGTCAAGGTAAAAAATATTTCCATTTATAAAGTTGCTGCTAAAGACTTGGCTAAAATGGGATATGGAGGAGCAGAAGGTTTTTACGATACCATTTCTAAAATTATAGTGATTTGTGGCGCTCGTCCAAAAGAGCCATGCTCTGATAAGAGATATAGAGTAGAGGCTAAGATTGAGAGAGATGAAGTTATAGTCCATGAGCTATGTCATTACTGTTATTATGATGAGGGAATGAGATCTGTAAGTAGTGAGATGAGAGAAGAGTTTGCTTATGGATGGTCGGTAGGATATTTAAGACAGAAGGGTTATACTGATGAGAAGATTATTAAGTATAATTTTTTACCATATCTTATAGGTCTTTCTTTTGACCCTGCAACAAAAGTTATAATGGTTCAAAATGGAGTAAGTACTTACGAATATAACAATCATACTAAATATCAGAGAAAAGAATTTAATAGAACTTATTTTGGTAGAATATTTAAGAAGGCAAAAGAGATAGCTATGGAAAGAGGATTTAAACTTATAGATCTTTATTCTAAAAAAATAGAAGTAGGCACAGGGCTTACTGATGAAGAAGTAGACATAGATCGTTTTGATATTTTAGATTTATGAACAAAAAACAAAAAAAGGCTATTAAACAAGATGCTGATATATGGATAGAGTTGGGCTTAAGATCTTTTGCTAGATTTTATGCCATGGATATAGAAGATGCGATAGTTATTGCTTCTAATCCAAATCTCATTTTTGATGAAATGGTAGAACAGATGAATGCCTCATTAAGCGGGTATGAGGATTTTATGGTTAAAATAAAAAAAATGGACGTAGAAGAAAAACTTACTCGTATGGACATTTTGGATTTATGAGTTATAATAAAGACATAGGTAATCAAACAGTAAAATTTGAAGATGAAAAAAGTTATTTAAATTGTAGATTAGATTATTTAAATTATTGCGAGCCGTTGGTAGTAGCACTAGATTTTTTACCGTTTATACAACAGGAGAGGTATAACGGAGACACTTGTGTAGTAGAAAGTATCGAACCAGTTCAGTATGTTGGAGGTGTGGACGTAAGCGCAGGTGTGGATTCTAGTTTTGGTTTTATCCATAGCGGTTCTTCAAGTATCTCAGCAGGAACTCCTATAGGTTTTGCTACAGGTGAAGATTCTGGAAATGGTTATTATACTACTGTTGCCACTAGCAATTTTCCCAATGATACGGTTTTCAATGGTAATGTAATTATTAATGGAACTCTAACTGTAAACTCAGATTCTCCTGTAAGTATTTCTCATGAGCCAGATCCTCCTATAGAGATTCCTAAAGTAGAAGAACCTGAAGATCCGATAGATAATAGGTTTGATATTTTAGATTTATAGGAGTTATCATGGGGCAAGTTAAGTTTTTTTGGTACAAGCATCCAAAAACGGGGGAAATGTTTTCGGATCAAAGAATGGAAGGTTTTGAAGATAAGCCCTTTATCCATAAGGGAGTTGTGTGCGATCTGATGAGAGATTACGTCCCTCCTGTAAAAGAGCATAAGCCTCTAGGAGTTATAAGAATGTATAAAGACGGCCAAAGAGAAGTTTTTGAGGCGGACCCGCAATATGTCAAAAAATTAAATCCCAAAAATATTAGGTTTCAAGATGGGCATATTGAACGTTATGACCCTACGAAGCATTGTTGACGACATTTTTTATAATTATATATCATAAAAATAAAGGAATTTTCATTTACTTTTATAATATATAATTATTGGAACATTTCAACGCGAAATTAAAGTGTTTCGATATGAAATTAGATTATAAGAGCAATTTCTTTTTCCTTTATTCGCGTTGAGGAGAATAGATTTTGCTCTTTTTTTATGGGAGAGTAGAGAAATGGGAAGAAGATTAACAGTGGAATATATAAGGGGTTATTTTGAAGAACAGGGATGCGAGATGTTGGAGGAAGAGTATAAAAACAATAGGACAAAAATGAAATATATTTGTAGTTGTGGGAGTATTAGTCAAATATCTTTTGATAATTTTAAAAAAGGACATAGATGCATGAAATGTGGAGGAAACGAAAATTTTACTTTAGAATATGTTTATAATTGCTTTAAGGATGAAGGATGCGAATTACTAGAAAAGAAGTATATAAATCGCCATGAGCTAATGAAATATAAATGCATCTGCGGAAATATAGATAAAATAAGTTTAGCAAACTTTAAACAGGGAAAGAGATGTAGATCATGCGGCATCGTTAAGCTATCTGGAGATAACCATTACCTATGGATAAAAGATAGAAAGATATTTAAAGAAAATTATAAGTTTAGAAAAAAGTGTCGCAATTTATTAACAAAAACTTTGAGCAAAATTAATCAGAAAAAAACAGATAAAACATATAATATATTAGGATATACAGCAGAGGAATTAAAAGATCATATTTACGGCCACTCTAATTGGAAAAACATAAAAAATGATCAAGATTTTCATATAGATCATATATTTCCTATAAAAGCTTTTTTAGACTACGATATCAAAGATCCTCAATTAATTAGTTGTTTGGATAATTTGCAACCCTTGTCAAAAAAAGATAATTTATCAAAATATTGCAAATATGATAAAAAAGAATTTGAAAATTGGTTGAAAGATATGATCCTACAAGACATTGTTAAAAACATTGTTGAAAAGTGAAAGTGGAAAGCTCATAATATAGAAATGAAGTTTATTCGTAAAGAGTTTATAACAACAACGATTTTTGACAAAGAGTTAATAGAAAAGGACGAGATTAAGATAGTCCTTAAGAATTTGTTTCACGAAAAGATAGATTTTTCTTTAACTATGAAAAAATATATGCCTCATCAGCAGGAATTTTTTGATATGAGTTTTGAGAGGGTGAGAGTCAAAAAAATAAATGATAATGAGACTGTTGATTTGTTAGCATTTAAAAAGGGTATTAAGACTACGATGAAAAATGTTAGCATTGATCATCTCGTCTCAATAGAAGCGATAACTAAAAAGCATAAAATACTAGATGTAGATTCAAACATAGACAGGTTTGATATTTTAGATTTATAGAGGTGGATATGCACAAGAAAAGAGAAGTGTACGATACCAACAGGTCAATGAAGAGAAAGCCAAGGAAGCATAGTGGTTGGTGTAGAGGTTGTGATGCATGTATGGTTTATGATGGGCAGAGATGTCCTGTTTGTGGAAACAGGCAATCTCCTAAAAGAAATAAGAAAGAAAAAGAAATATGACAGAAGAAGAAATAAAATTTTTCATAGATGAATGGATAACTCAAGGCGAGAACACTAACGATTATGTAAATCGTAGTCTTATAGTATCTGCTCTTAAAGCTGCCGAAGCAGGAAATGCTAATGAGGCGGCAAGACGATTAAGGCAGGTTGTTCCTCCCCCTCCAGATTATAAATATATGATGGTGGATCGTCCTGATTTTATAGTAAAGTATGAAGAGGAAAATAAATAAAGGACTTTTGACTTATTCTTATAATATATAATTATTGAGATGCTTGAATGCGACTTCTAAGTTTTCAATACAAAATTTAGTTATATATTATAAGAGTAATTTCTTTTTCCTTTAGTCGCATTCAGGATTAAGATTTTGCTCTTTTTTATTGGAGTAAAGAAATGAGTAAAAAATTAACGTTAGAATATGTTAAGGGATTTTTTGAGGAGCAGGGATGTAAGTTGTTAGAAAAGCGATATAAAAATAATAAAACAAAAATGAGTTACAGATGTAATTGTGGGAATATTAGCAAAATACAATTTGGAAATTTTAAACATGGGCAACGATGTTTCGAATGCGGGCACAGAAATAAGGGTGAGAAAAAAAGATTATCATTTAAGTATATAAAATCTTATTTTGAAAAAAATGGTTGCGAATTGCTGGAAAATAAATATATAAATTCAAGAACAAAAATGAGATATCAATGTTCTTGTGGGAATATTAGTAAAATAGCTTTTAAACATTGCTATAATTTTATAAGGTGCAAAGAATGTGGAGAAAAGGCGTGTTTCGGTGAGAATCATTATCGATGGATAAAAGATAGGAAGAAATATAAAGAAAGGAAAAAATTTAGGCAAAAATGTTATAGTATGTTAAGAAAGACACTTAAAGAAACCTATCAAAAGAAGGAAAATAGGACTTATAAAATGTTAGGGTATACGGCAGAAGAATTACAAGATTATATATGTAATCATTCTAATTGGGAAGAAGTCAAGAATTTAAAATGGCATCTTGATCACATCTATCCGATTGGAGCTTTTCTTGATTACGGAATAAATGATGTAAAATTAATAAATTGTTTGGAAAATTTGCAACCTCTTGAATGCAGAGAGAATATTTCTAAAAGTGATAAATATGATCAATATCAATTTGAAGATTGGCTAATAGAAAGAAATTATGAAATTCGAAAATAAAAATTATGTTCCGCTGCATTGTCACACTCATATGTCGAAATTTGACGGTCTGTGTAGTCCTAATGATCTTGCTATGCAAGCCAGAAAGATGGGATTTCCTGCCTGTGCGATTACTGACCATGGGAATGTTATGGGATGGATTAAATGGATGAAAGCTTGCAGAGCTACGAAAGATAGAAAAGGAAAAGAAATTCCTTATGCTCCAATTAAACCTATTCTTGGCTGTGAGTTTTATTTAGCTAGGAGAATGGATATAGGTCAAAATGTAGAAAAAAGAGATACTGCGGTAATAAAGCTAAATCAGCCTGATGGGAGAAGAGGAAACCGTCATCTAAATCTTTATGCTATGAACTTTAAGGGATATAAGAATATCACTCGTATGTCTCAAAGATCCTACACAGAAGGTTTCTATTACGATGGTAGGATTGATATAGATTTGCTTTCTAAACACTCTGAGGGGGTTATGTGTGGCTCTGCTTGTTTGTCCAGTGTTATTAATGCCAATCTTATGTATGGTCGTTATAACCAAGCTAGAGAGGTCTGTAGCACATTTAAAGATATATTCAAAGAGAATTTCTTCTTGGAAATAATGTATCATGGCATTAGAGAAGAAAAAGAAATTATTCCTTTGATCCTGAAGTTATCAACAGAATTAGATATACCAGTTGTTTGTACAAATGATAGTCACTACATAAATAGTAATCAGGGAGAGTCCCAAGAAGTATTATTATGTATGTCTCAAGCAAGATGTATGAAAGATCCTAAAAGATTAAAGTTTAATCATATGGAATTTTACCTTAAGAGTGCTGAGGAGATGGGTAAGATGTTTGGTCATATCCCTCATGCTTTAACGAATTCGGTTACTCTTGCTGAGAGAATAAATACTAAAGATATTGAAGAAAATCTTTTTGGTGGTATGAGACTACCAGAATTTGAAATCCCCGAAAAATATAAGAATCCTTATGACTATTTAAGTGATTTATCATGGGAGGGTATGAAGAAGATAGGATGGGATAAAAGTCCTGATCATGTAGAAGCTCTCAAGATGGAATTAAATGATGTTAAGATAGCTTATGAAAATAATAACTACGATTTCTCAACGTATTTTTTAATTGTTCGTGATTATATCAAAGATGCTAAAGACAAAGGTATTTTGGTAGGTTGCGGTCGTGGTTCAGGTTATGCAAGTGTATTGTTAAGGTGTATTGAAATCACCTATGGAGTAGATCCTTTAAAGTACGGACTACTCTGGGAAAGATTCCTTGGATTCGATAGTAAGAGATTTATTAAAGAATCAGATTTTGGATTTGAGGAAGATTTAGTTCAAGCAGCAGCAGATAGGGATCTTGAAGAAGATCGAGAATTAGAGGATGACTTAGGTGGCGTTGATAGATATTAAATACGGGCAAATGACTTTCGCCCAGTTTGAAGCTCTTAGAGAGTTATATAATAACGATGAGATATCTAGAAAGGAATTTTTATATTGTTTCCCTGCACATATGAATCCCATGATTGATTCTCATGGTTATTTAACTCCTACTAATCCTGCTCCTTTTGAAATTTCAGAACCTATTAATAGTCGTTTTGATATATTGGACTTATAGATGCCGACATTTGATGATATTAAACTTTTTCCGTGGCATCAAGAAATATTAGACTTGATGACTAATACAAATGTTCCGATAGAGCCATTAACTGTCCAGCAGTTGCAAGAAGCTCAGGCTTCTTTGGAGCAGCCTATTCAAGAGAGCAGTAGTAACATAATCACTCATAATGGAATAAGTATGGAGTATCATGATGGTCTAGTTGAGCAGATGGCAGAGGTTCAAGCCCTGCCTGAGCTTGTGCCATTCTCTTCTCAGGATATTGCATCTGCTGGATTTGTATATGCTCCGTATATACCTCTTATGCAAACTCCTACTTTACATACCTCTGACCTTACAGTACTAGGTGAAGAAATATTCGTTGTTAAAAAATATAATGATATATATTCAGACGCAAGAGAAAGATTCGAGATTTTAGACTTATGAAAAAAGAAGATTTAATCTTAGAAGTTCTTAAAGAGATAAAAGAAGTGACAGTCTATAAAGATGACTACAAGAATTCTTTTGAGTTTGATAGGGACGATGTGTATTGGTACTGGAACGGTTTTGAACCAGACATAAAATATAGGATCGTTGGAAGATTAAAAAAAGATGAAATTTTTAATATGTCCCTAGGAGATGCATATTTTTATATTAACAAGAAACCTTGTTGTTGCACAATTACACAAATAAATCATCCTAAAGTTGGAGAGAGAGATAATTATGAGATGTTAATAATTATTGATATCAGTAGGTTAAACTATGATAGTTTTGATGTTATTAATGATTTTCATAAATTTTTTAAGAAATATGAAGGTCCAATTTTTGATGGGATAGAGATGGTAGAAGATAGATTTGATATTTTAGACTTATAAGGAAAGTTATGGCAAAGAAAAAAATGAAGTTATTTTAACTGAGGAAGAATTTAAGGTTCTTCAAAAAGTTGCTAAATCTAAAACTGTGATTAAGATTGGCGATAATGTACCGACAGATGAAGACAGGGTAGAAGAATATAAAGAAATAAATCAAGATCTGAGAAGGAAAGTGGCCATTTCTATCAAAGAGAAAGCTTGTTTGCAAGCTGATATTGATAGGTTAAAACTTATTACCGAAAACGATGATAGCGGAATGCTTTCGTTGATGGAGGGAATGGAGAGAACTATAAATAGATTACAGAAAGAAAAATCAGAATATTCTGATATAGGCCCAGAGTTAACTGGTTTAAGAAGTAAAGTAAGGAGTTTAGAAAGTAGAAAAAAAATTCTTGAAAAACAGCTAGAAGATAGGATAAAGACTAGCGATAGTCAGATAGAGGAATTAACAGTTAAAAATCAAGAGTTGCAAACTGAGTTGGATATTAGAATTCAGGAAGATGATAGATTTAAGATTTTAGATTTGTAGTTGAAAAGTGAAAGTGATTTAAATATAGTTGTATTATGGCATACGAAGAAATTAAAAAAGAAATAGTAGAGCATATCAGTAAACGTCATTCCAAGAATGAGAGCCTACCTAAAATGCTTGCAAAAGTGCAAGAAGAGCTTGAGATTTTAGGTAGTACAGATGGATTAGAATCTAAGAATAATTTAGAAGTTTTTCATAGTACTTGGAAGAATCATAAGGGTAGAATAGGTCATAAAAATGAAATTAATAGTTGGACAGCATTTCTTTTAGGGATTACAGAGGTTAAGCCTGATGGAGAATTTCTTCCTACTAGGCGTGCATTTGCAAGAGCTGGTTTTCCTGATATTGATACAGACTTTGATTATGAAAATAGAGACGATGTTTATTCTTACATTATTAATAAGTATGGAAGAGAAAATGTTGGAAATATTGGCACACATGGGCTATTAAAATTTAAGTCGTGTGTTACAAGAGTTACAAAAGTTTTGGATCTTGCTAATGCTTATCATAAAGATAAAGAGGTTTATGTAAGTGAGAACGCAGCGAAAGTATCAGAAATTCTTTCTCCATTTCCCAAAAAAGGTTTAATGAAAGTTACTGATGATGATGGAGAGACTTATCTTATCAAAACTTTTGAAGATGCTTATGATCATTGTCCTGACTTTAGACACTATGTAGATAAATATAAGAGTAGTAATTTTAAGAAGTATTTAGAGCAGCTTGAAGGAACTTTCGCTAATTTTGGCTGTCTTGCAAAAGATACTCCTATTTTGACTGATGGAGGGTGGAAGAGGATCGATCAACTGTCCACTAAATTTTCTATAGCCTACATCAACAAGGACGGAGAAGTATCTTATACTGATAGATATAGGGCATTCAAGACAGGCAGGAAAAAGGTATATAGGCTGAAACTTAAGGATGGTGGATTTATAGATGTAACTGATGAGCATCTTATTTTTACAGATCAGGGGTGTATTAGGTTTGAAGAAATTAGAAAAAATAAAGAAAATTATAAGATTTATGGAATAAAAAAGGATTTTTTCGAAGAATGTTAGAATTACTATACCAGCAGTGTGATTTCTTACAGGAGGTATAGTAATGAATAAATGTAAAATTTGCGGGAAAGAATTTAAGAAAAGAGTTTCTTTGGAGAGGCATGTAACTAGCTCTTATGGCAAGGAAAAGAAAAAGAAGCATTGTCCTATTTTAGTTTATAAGTGGAAGTATGAGAAAGATAATAGATTTTCTAAAAAGAATTTGATTAAGATGTATGTAAAAGAGAAAAAATCTACACCTATGATAAAAGAAGAATTGCAAGTTAATAAGAAAACTCTTTTGGACACCATGCATTATTATGGAATTAAAATGAGGAGTGTTTCTGAAGCGTCAGTCAATCAGATTGAAAGAGATGGATTGTGGAATAAAGGGCTTACAAAATATGACCATCCTTCTATTATGTCGTATGCAAAACAAAGAGAGGGTATGAATAATCCTTATTATACTGCTCCTAATTTTGAAGAAAGAAAAAAAAGAAATTTGGAAATATTAAAAAAAGCTTGGAAAAGTTTTAATAATAATAGAAATCCAAAGTCCACAGAAAAAAGAATGGCGAAAATTTTAGATCAAAATAATATATACTATATTAGAAATTTTTCTTTGAGTTATTATGAAAATGGAAAGACAAAATGGAGGTTATTTGATTTTCTCGTTGAGGGAAAATTGTTGATAGAAATGAATGGTAATTATTTTCATGCTAACCCTAAATTTTATAATAAAGATGATGAGATAGTTATACATAAGAGTAGTAGAAAAGCGAAAGGCATTTGGGAATATGATGCTAAAAAAATGAAGTTAGGGAAAGATAGTGGATATAAAACAATAGTGCTGTGGGAAGCAGATTTTATAGGAATGAGTGATAAGGAAGCTTTTTATAAAATAGAAAATTTGATATAGGATAAAATTATGGAAAGAAAAATAAGCTATCAAGCTGCAGATGGCAAATGGTATGATTTAACAGTTTATGATTTGATTGATTCCGCAAATGAAGAAACAGAAAAATTAATAAATAATTTAATAAAAGAAACCGATAAACAGCAACAATGGATTAATGATTTGCAATCTAGGATGTATATAAATTGTGTTTATTGTGGTCATAGGTATGGTCCGAAAGATGAAGCACCTTCTTCTATGGCAGATGTTTTGAAGGAGCATATAGAGAATTGTTCTGATCACCCTATGTCGAAATTAAAAAAAGAATATGAAGATTTTAAGAGAGATTGTAGGTAAATATGGGCAAGGTGAAATTGTTAGATATAGAGTCTATCGAAGAATTGGATTTTGAAGATGTTTATGATATTTCCATAGATAAAGGTCCAAAGTTTTTTAAAGATGAGCATAATTATATAGCTAATAATATAGTTGTCCATAATTCTCACGCGGCAGGTGTTGTTGTTTCAGATATACCTCTTGATGAAATTGCTCCTTTAAGAAAAGCGAGAAAGGGTATGTTAGCAACTCAATATCCTAATGAGGACTTGGAAGCTCTAGGTCTTATTAAATTTGATGTTCTTGCTATAGCTACATTGACAGTTATTAAAAAGACTGTGAAAGCAGTAAAAGAATTTTGGGGAATAGAAATAGATGTAGAAAATCTACCTATGGAAGACGCTCCCACCTTTGAACTATATAGTAAAGGTAACTTGGGTGGAGTATTCCAATGTGAAAATTTTGGTATGCAGAAAACCATGAGAGATATAAAGGTAGATAGATTTGAAGATGTGATAGCAGGACTAGCACTATATAGGCCTGGGCCTATGGATAGCATTCCTGAGTATTGTGCAAGAAAGCATGGAGAACATGACGTAAGTTATTTCCATCCTACTATTGAACCATTTGTAAAAAAATACTTAAAGAAGACTTATGGAGTTCTCTGTTTCCAAGAGCAAGTTATGCAGATCTGTAATAGTCTTGCAGGATTTACCATTACTGATGGTTATATTATGATTAAAGCTATCGGAAAGAAGAAAACTTATTTGATGGAAAAGTTTGAAACACAATTTATATCAGGTTGTGTTGCAAACGGAGTTCCTAACGATGTAGCAAAACAGTATTGGGACAAGTTTATCACACCATTCTCTTCATATGGCTTCAATTTAGCTCATAGTGCTTGTTATGGTTATAACTCTTACTCTACAGCTTATTTGAAAGCTAACTATCCTGATGAGTTTATATGCTCGTTGCTGGATGTTACGATAACTAGCACCAGTGGAGAAAGACATGACAAAGTAGCTGCTTTTGAAAGAGAGTTTAAAAGGAAGATGGGAATCAAGTTTCTTCCAAGAGATATAAATAAATGTAAAGTTAATTATACGATTGAGAAAAGAAAAGATCTTAAAGAGGGAGTTAAAAAGACAGAGATACGTCCAAGTCTTTTATGCAAAGGGCTTCTGACTAAATCTGCTAGGAATATTGAAGAAAATGCTCCTTATGATGACATAAGGGATTTAATAAGTAAAACAGATTCATCTTTAGTTGATACAAGAGTTATAGATGCTTTAGCAAGAGGTGGATATCTAGGTAAGAAACATATTGATGATCCGTCTGTTGTTGTGAAGGATTTTGTTATGACTAGAGAAGATATGAAAAAGACAGCTAAAAAAGGCGTAGAATCTATTGACATGTTCGCTTAATAATTGAAAAGCGATTGTGTTTATATTAAAAAGGTAGTTGTTCATGATTATAATAAAATGTCCTGAATGTGATAGCACAGATTTACATGTTTACGACAAAAAAGGATGTATTGAGGACGGTAGGGTGATTGAAGAAACAGAATGTCTGATTTGTAATCATGTTTTCTCAGTAAAAGCTGAATTATTAAAAGTAGAAATTGAATAAGATAGGAGTAAAAATGGCAAATGAACACAAGACTACAATTCGATTGGAAATAGATAAAACTATTCAACCTAAACAGTTTGAACCAATCAAAGTAATTGTTGATGTAGAGGAAAGTTTTACATGGACCGATGAGAAGGACAGAGCAAAAAAGATGAAGTCTTATACTGATAAGATGGCAGAAGATTTTGTTACAATCTATGATCGAGTTGCTAAGAGAATAGGTGAAGATGGAAGATGTATCGGAAGAGTTATTACTGGTGGAGATATTCCTGTTCAAGGCAAGGAAGAAGTTGCTACTTCTGTCGATAATGATGAAGAATGGGACTTTAGTTAATAGGTGTAAATATGACAGATGATAATCTAAAAGAATTTGAAGAGATGTTTGATCTTGTGCCATCTAAAGATGAGGATGAAGGTCAGGCAGAAGAGTATGGTAATAGCAAGGATTCGACTGAGCCTTTTTCAGAGTTAGTAGAAGAGGTTAGTAGTGAGATTAAAGAGACTACCGATACTGGAACGGCATTAGAGAATCCTCATGATGTTGTTAAAGAGATCATGGCAAAGAGTGAAAAACATACAGAAATACTTCCTGAAATAATTAAGCCTGAACCAGAGCCTACTCCTGAGCCAGAGATTAATACAGAGATAGCTTGTGATGATTTTGATACTCTTCCAGAAATGGATATAATAGAAAAGCCTAAAGAAGAACCTCCTGAAGAACCTAAGGAAGAGGTTAAGGAAGTTGTGGCTGATATGTCAGAGTTTCATAGCGATATAAAAGAGAAAGAGATTAAGACTATTTCTGCGGCTCCATCTCCTGCTATTGATCATGTTGGAACTGAAGACTATTCTATGATGGATGGTGATAAGGTTAATTGGTCGATGAAAAGTCCTTCTGAAATGTATGATAATTTTTATAGAAAAAAGAAAGTAGTTTTAGATAGTTGTATTTTTGGAGGCCAAATCGAATTCTCTTTATGGGCAAGGGAACTTGAAGATGCTCAGGTCGATGTTGTTACAGAAGTATTCGACCAAAAAATTATTATCAAGCAGATGGAAGATGTGCAACAGTTTAGGAATAGAGTTAAGTATATTGGTGTTAGAGTTAATAATCAGTATTTCTTGTTTGACAGATTTGCTCCATTGTTGAGAGGCTACCTAGCAAGAGTTCAATATATTAAGCCAGCTCTTAAACAGGACGGACTAGTTCTTGAACATATGGGGGATATAGAATTTTATTTTGAGAGATTAAGAAGTTTGCATAAGTCTGTTGCTGATGCTGAAAAGAATCTGGCAGCTGCTTATGAAATGCTTAGTAGAAAAGTTACTATCTGTATGGAGCTTCCTCCTGTTGAAAGATATACTAGGCCTGATCGTCAAGATAAAGTTGCAAAATTTCAATATGAAGAAAAGCCTGTAGCTCAAGCACCATCAGGAGAGTTGAGTGATTTTGATGATCTTCCTATGGGCGCTGAGGCTGGTCCTGAAGAGAAAAAAAGTGGGCCTACTGGTTGGGATAGTCTTTAAAAATTTTTAAAAAAGAATTCACTTATAAAGTGATTGTAAAATGATTATAAATTAGAGAGTAAAGTATTTTTTTTAGATAGGAGTCAAATTATGACAGAGTATGTGCAGTGGGGATCGGTTCCCGAAGATAACAATGGTGGTGGAGAGATGTCAGAATTTCTTAAGTTGAAGACAGGTAACACTTATAAGATTCGTCCAGTTTTCGATCCTGTGAAATTCTTTAAATATTTTCACAAACATGAAGGCAAATTGAAAACAGCAATTTGTGACAAGCCTGATGTTTGCCCAGTAAGGGATAGACATCCTGAGCTTAAGAAGCCTTCAATGCGTTATGCAGCTTATGTCATCGACAGAGCTGATGACAAGATTAAGATTCTTGAAGCTCCTCAATCTGTGTTCCGTCCAATCGGAAGCACATTTGAGTCAACAGGTAAGAACCCTGGTAGTGGCAAGGATGGAAGTGACTTCCAAATTAAAGTCACTGGTGTAGGTCTAGGCACTAAGTATGATGTAGCATGGGCAGGCCAGTCTCCTCTTACAGCGGATGAGAGAGCATCTCTCAAGGAAGCTTTGGATGGAGATAAGGCGAAGCTACAAAAGCTTTATAAAGTCGATACTCCAGCACAGATCGAAGCAAAGTTGTTCGGAAATCCTGAAGATTCTGGTTCAGATGATTCTGGTTTCGGAGAAGCAGCACCAGTAGCACAGGCAGCACCAGCACCTGCGGCAGCACCAGTACAAGCCGCAGCACCAGCACCAGCACTTACTCAGGTTACTGAGATTGCTGATGACAATGGTGACTGGGAAAACAACTTTTAATAGGGATAATAGTTATGGCAAAAAATAAAAAAGATGATGACATCTTTAAAAATCTAAAAGGTTTTTGCCAGCTTGGGGCCAGGGCTGAAAGCCCTGGCAATATCCCTACTGGTCATTTTCATTTGGATTTTATTATCCAATATGGAGTAGATCCTACAAAAGTTGATTTGAATCAGGTCGAAGGATATGACCCTGCTAGAACAGTCGGTATTCCTCTAGGTAAGTTAGTAGAGATATTCGGTGAAGAAGGCGGTGGAAAATCATCCTTAGCATATCGTATCGCAGGATATGCTCAAAAATTAGGTCATGAAGTTATGTGGATAGATATTGAGCGTTCTTTTCAAGAGAGTTTAGCTTACATAAATGGTTGTGATATTGATACGCTTTTTTTGTATGATAAATTTGATTTTGGAGAGGACATAATAGACAATATGTTTGTAGCGATGGAAAGCGGAGTTAAAGTAATCATTTTAGACTCTGTGGCAAACATGGTTCCGAAAGCTTTAATGGAAGCTAAAACTGAAAAAGAATTTATGGGATTACTTCCAAGATTGTTAAGTAAGTCTTTAGGCAAATTAGTTTCAAAGGCAGAAGAACATGGCACACTGCTTGTTTTTATCAATCAGCTAAGAGAAAAAATCGGGAACGCTTGGGGAGATCCAAGAACTAGTCCTGGCGGTCACTCTTTACATCATAATGCTTCACTTCGTTTGAGAATAGATAAAAGAAATACTAAAGAAGCTGATATTTATGTGCCTGATCCTGAGACAGGAGATGACATGTTGATAGGCAGGCATTCTAAGGTCTCTATTGTTAAAAATAGGTTTGCTAAACCTTATAGAGATTCTCTAGATGTTCCTATTTATTACGAAGCATATTTTCCTGAAATTTATGAGATTGCATTTGATACTGGAAGACAGATAAAACTTATTTCAGTTAGAAAAGGCATCTATAATTGGGATGGCTTAAAGATCGAAGGTAGGAAGCAGTTTATTGAGCATATCGTAACAGAGAAGCTCACTGACAAGCTTATAGAAGACATTAAGGCAAAAGCTAATGAAAATGAAATGATTCTACCTCCTGAGATCGTTCTATATGGGACTGACTAATAACAAGTGGCAAGATGGATTTCCTGAGACTGAAAGATACAAAATAGTTAAAGCAGCTAAGATAACTCTTTCAAAACCTGAGGGAAAAATCGCTTTGGATTATTTAATCAACGAAAGAAAATTTTCGGAAGAAGTGATTGATAGATTTGATATGGGCTACTGCCCTTCTGATGTAAATCATGAAGTAAGAGGCAGAATTGTTACTCCTATCTATAGTACGTATGGAGAGCTTGTAGCATTATCAACTCGACATTTGGATAAGGATCATTATCAAAGATTTTTACATGAGTCTTTTGATAAGGGTTCTTATCTTTATGGCCTTTATCTTGCAAAAGAAGCTATCAGAAGAACTAATAAGGTTATCATTGTCGAAGGTGAGTGTGACGTTGCTTCTATGCATACGTCTGGATTTGAGATGACGATCGGGTGCTGTGGTAGTGCCTTTACTCTTTTTCAAATAGCCTTACTTTCTAAGTATTGTACTAATTTCTATCTTTTATTTGATGGAGATCAGGCAGGAAGAGATTCGACAGCAAAAGCATTGAAGGATTATGAAAAATATAATTTAAAAGCTTATGGGTTAAATTTCATTCCCACTTACTTACCTAATGGTACCGACCCTAATAATTTATTGATAGCTCATGGAAAAAGAAACATGGTGGACAAATTAAGAACTGCCAAAGAAGATTGTGGATTTAATATTTAAGGAAAATCATGGCAACAAAAAGTGTATATACACCTCAAGAAGTAACGAGTATGATGAATCTTATAGACACTTATATAAGATGGAGAACCGTTGATACAAGAGGGGATAGAAGTTATGATCATTTTCATCCGTCTGAAATGGGCAAGTGCCTTAGAATGCAGCAGTATAAGCACTATGCGTGGAAGGGTTTGATAGATGTCAAGTATCCTGAACCTGAAAGTCAAAAGCATCGACTTTTTGACAAAGGCCATAATATGCATGATCGTTGGTCTAATTATTTTGATCAAATCGGAAATATTTTACTTGGAAGATGGAAGTGTAAGAATACACTTTGTTTCATGTTCGATGATGATGGTCAGGTTAAGAAAGACTATTCTTTAGAAGACATGTATAAGAAGAAAAAGACTAGGATTGCTGAAGGTAAGAACGGCCCTATCTTTAAACCAGAGAAATGTAAATGCGGTTGCTCTGACTTCGAATACCTTGAAACACATGTTAGGGCACCACAGTTTAATATTAAAGGTAATGCTGACATAGTTCTTAACTGTAGGAATCTTAAAGAAGAAAGATTCAAAGGAGTTAGGACATCTTACAATCCAAAATATTTGCCAGTTGGTAAGAGTAAGGTTGTTATTGATATGAAGAGTATCGGTAGCAATCCGTGGAAGAATCAGATCATGTCTAAAGGTGCTCATAAGGACTACCTGATACAGCTTACGATATATATTCACGTTTTAGGCTGTGATTACGGAATCATTGCTTATGAGAATAAGGATAATTCTAAGATGGCATGGTTCCACGTTCCAAGAAATGATATATGGTGGGAAATTATACAAAGTCAAGCTTTAACTATGATGGATATGGCTAAAGAGAAAAAGCTACCTCCTCCAAAATATGATTCAAAAAAGAATTTTTCTTGTTCTTATTGTGATTTTAAAAGTTTGTGCCATAAGTCAAAAGTATGGGACAGCCCTACACTAGATAGCAACAGAAAAGAATTCTATAAATCATTATTATAAAGTTTTTTGAATAAAATTACGATTACATATTAGTAGTAATTAGAATTTTATTTATTTATAGGAGAAAGTAGCTATGACAGAAGATGTTAATGGAAATGCAAATGTAAAGGATGAAAGTTTGCTTCTAGTTAGTGGTAGTAAAGGAAGTAAGGGTAGTGATAAAGACTATGTTAAAAAACTTTCTAATGCTATTCTTCAAGTATTTACTAAGCATTCAACAGTAAATATGAGATGTGTAGGAGCAGCTTCACTTAATAATGCAATTAAGTCTTTTATTATTGCAAAAGGTGAAGCACAAAAAAGTGGTAATAAATTAGCGATCAGTCCTAGTTTTACAACTGTTAGTTTTAACAGTGAAGAAAAGACAGGTATTGTTTTAGAAGTAGTGACTATTGATGATTGATTAGTTAAAACAGAAGAATTAATTTTATGAGGTGTTACAATGTCAGAATTTGAAAGTGTATTTAGGCGTAAAGAACTGCATGATATATATGCAGCAGGAGAGGTAAAACCTCTTGAAGATCTATATCTGTTAGAAGATGTAGCTTTAACTATTAAGGGTTTAGAGAAGCAAAAAGAGTTTTACAAAGGTTACAAAAAGAAAAAAGCTCAAGATATCGCTGATGAAGTTAAAGTTCTTGAGAACAAAGTGACGTTTTACAAATCCGTTATGGTTTCGACTCTTGAGAAGAATAAGGAAAAGAGTGTTAAGTTTCCTGGATCTTGTAATATCTCTGCTAGAAATCAAAAGGCCAAATGGGTAATCAATGATGATGAAGAGTTTATCGCTGTATTACAGGCTGCTCAAAAAGCAGGAGAAGACGTTGATGATGTCCTTGAAAAAGTGACTCAATTCAATGTTAGAAAAAGAGAAGCCAGCAAGTTATTGGAGATATGGGAATCAAGTGGCAAGTTAGACGGTTTCCTTAAAAAAGCCAAAAAGGGTTCTGGAGACATCGTAAGTAAAGATCCAAAGAAAGTAACAGTTTCAATAAAGTTTTTGGACGATGAAGATGAGGTTAATGACGACAGCGAAGTAGAAGTTTCCATTCCTGCTAAAGATGGAGGTCCATCTAACATTGCTTCAGCAGATTATGATGGGATATAAATAGTATGAAAGATTTTGAATTTTATAAAACTATTCGTGTAAGTAATAAGAAAGATAAGATTATTAAAGCTTTTTCTAAGTTGCACAATTTTTATAATAAAATTCCTGATACAAAGGGGTGTATGGAGAATATTAACACATCTGGAGCAAGCTGCAAGGCTTGGTGTTGTTGTCTTCCATACACTCGCATTTATACAGACAAAGGATTGCTACCTATTAAAGATCTTAATATAGGAGATATGGTCTATAACAAGTCGGGAAAATTTAGTAGGATACTAAATGTAGCAAGTAAAATGGTAGATGAAGAAATTGTCTCTATAAGTAGTTGCTATGGGAGAAAAATTAAATTAACAAAAGATCATATGGTTTTAGTAGATAGTTTTAAAAGAAAAAATAGAGAAAAGGTAAACGATCCAATCTGGATTGAGGCAAAGGATTTAATACCTAAAGTAGGTTCAAATCAAATGGGTCACTATTTAATTTTTCCAAAATACTTTTCGATAGAAGAAAAAAGAGATATATGTATTAGTGATTTTGCGAAAAATATATTTGTGGAAGGTGATTTATGCTATGCTTCTAAATCTAAAAGAGGTAAATCTATTTCTAATTCTTTAAAACTTGATTATGATTTTTGTTGGATAATTGGTATGTTCCTTGCGGAAGGAACGAATGGTAGGGACATAATAGAATTTCATATTAACTCAGATGAGCAATACATTTATAAAAAGATACAAAAATTTTCCGAAGATATGGGGCTATCATGTTCTTCTAAAACGAATAGAGGAAAAAGTTTTAGCGTAAGAATATGTTCTAGGGTATTGAGTGACTTTTTTGAAAATCTATGTGGAAAAGGTTGCGATAAAAAGAGAATACATGAAGATTTTTACTCTTATATTATAAAAAATAAAGAGTTGAGAGACGGCCTGCATGATGGATATTATGCAGGAGACGGAACTAAAAAGTTGCAAAAAAAATGTAAGTATTCCGTTGTAACTACTTCAGAAGATTTGCACTATCAAATAATGATGTTAAACTGGATGAATGATGAAATTCCTGTTAGTTTTATAGGCTATCCCAAAGATAAGAAGAAAACATTTACTCTTAATATTTCTGATGGAAAATTTAAAGATTATGTTGAAACAGAAAAAGATTTTAGAGTTCCTATTAGAAAAATAGATTTTGAGCATTATAGTGGGCTAGTTTATGATATAGAAGTTGAAAATGAGCATTCTTTTTATACAGAGTGTGGAGAGATTCATAATTGTAAGATCCAAACACCCCAACTTTTATACTCAGAGTTTCTTTTGTTGTGGCATCATGTTTCCAAGAATTGGACTGATGAAGAGATCTGTGATTTGTTTGAAAAATGTATGACAAATGCAGTGAATCCTGTTCCGTCTAAAGGATGTGTATTTTTTGATAGAGATACCTGTATGTGTAAGGCTCATAAAGTTAGGCCTTATAACTGTAGGATTTACGGTATCACTCCTAATGAAGATTTTGAGCCAAGATATAAGCGTTTGAAAGAAGAATATAAATCTATTCCAGGTGCTGTCATTAAACCACAATGCTCTCTTGTGTCTCCTGTCGATGATGTGGAAGTTACTAAAGAAGAGATTGATACATGGTGGGAAGAACTTGTAGAGATTGAAATATCTATAGGGATACCTAATGATATGGTATCAGATGCTATAGGTGGTAGTTATAGAACTCCACATGATCATGTTCTTATTTATAATATGCCAGAGAATGTTTTAAATGCTTTGTCTGGTATCAAGCAGTACACAGATGAATTTGAAAAAAAGAGGGCTATCAAAGAATTAGTTCAGGTGATTAGTAATGTCTTCAAAAATAAGAGCTAGAATATTAGATATGTCGTACGATAAGGACAATAACCTTTTTAAATTGTCGTTGAGAGATTTAGATAGGGTTAAGCATACCAATATTGCCATCAAAGGCACTGATTGGGGAGTAACTCCTGATATTCCTGACGACATGATAGAAAAATTTTGTAAAGATATGATAGGGCAAGAGAAGAACCTATTTATTGAAACAGAAGAAGCGTCATTAAGAGATGCTAAAAAAGATGAAAAAGGAATAGTCTCACAAGAAGAAATTAATAAGACTTACGAAAGTCTAGAGAATTATCCAATAGATGAAGTTATGAATACACTGCATGAGGACAAGAAAGAAAATGAGTCTTAGATTTTTTGGAAGTCCTAATTGTAAAGATTGTCTGCAAATTTTTGTATGGCTTGAGCAGTATTGTATAAAATACAAATATTATGATGGTCATGACATAGAGAATGATGATGTTTACAATATGTGTGAAGAACAAAATATCAACGAACTTCCTCATCTTCAGCTTATAGATAATTCAGATCAAGTCATTTCTGAGCATATTGGCCCGATAGAAGAAAAAACACTTCTTCAATTTTGTGGTTTTCCCACAAAGTGATTGAAAAGTGATTGTGTAGTAGGTAGTCTTGTAGAAAATAGTTTGTAATGAAAGATGCAATATGGCTTTGAACTTAAATAAGTATCAAAAAGAAGCAGTAACTCATTTGGACGGCCCTTGTTTGGTCACTTCCTGCCCAGGATCTGGGAAAACCTTTACTCTTGTAGAAAGAATTGTTTGTCTGATTAATAGAGGTGTTAAGCCGAAGAATATTCTTTGTTTAACATTTACTAATAAAGCAGCGAATGAAATGAAAGCAAGAGTCTGCAAAAGGTTGGGAGTAGATAAGGTAGATTTCTTCATCGGAACATTCCATTCTCTCTGTGCTAAAATGCTTAGAAAAATTGGTCCTGCTCATGGCATTAAGGTTAATTTTAGCATCATAGATGATAAAGATCAAATCGATATAGTTATGCAGATAGCTAGAAAATTAGAGATAGATATTTCTAAGCCAGAGGCGTTTAAAATAATTAATCGTCTTAACTTTTACAGAGATGGCATGGAAGAATTTGATTGGGTAGAAGATGAACTTGGCCTATCATCTCATATAGAAATTGCAACTGCCTATTTAAAACATTGTAAAAGAAATAGTTTGTTCGATTTTAGTGCGTTGATATATGAGAATATTAAGATGATCGAATCAGATGAAGATCTTAAGAGAAAGATTCAAAATACTTTTAAATACATCATGGTTGATGAAGTTCAAGATACTAACATATCTCAATTTTATCTAGTTAATCTTCTTGGGAAAAAATGGAAAAATATTATGGTCATAGGGGATCTTGACCAGTCAATTTATCGTTTTAGAGGAGCTAGATATCAGAATATTCAAGATTTTATAAACATGTATGAAGACTGTAGGGTTATATCTCTTTCTAAAAACTACAGATCTACACCTCAAATAGTTAAGGTTGCTCATAGGCTGATTAAACTCAACACAAGTCATATGGGAACAGCTTTTGAAACTGATAATAATGATGGAGAGAATGTTAGGTGTTATTCATTTAATGATCAATACATGGAGGCGAAATGGGTGGGTAGAACAGCTAAGAAATTTATCAACGAAGGCGGATGGGACCCCTCAGATATGGCCGTTCTGTATAGAGCCAATAAGATGTCTGAACCTATTGAACAAGCATTGGTAAATAATGCTATTCCTTATGAAGTAGTTGGAGCATGGAATTTCTATGATCGCAAGGAGATCAGAGATTGTCTTGCTATGTTAAAATTATTATCTAATCCTAGAGATGGCATTGCCTTCGGTAGAATCTGTAATTTTATAGAGGGCTTGGGAAATGTCACTGTTGGGAGAATAGAGAATATAGCACAAGATCGAAATATAACTATTCCTCAAGCATGCAAAATAATGGGAGATAAAGCTAATAGCATTAAGATATCTAGAGGATGTGAGAAGCTTAGTAATATTTACAATAGGACATGGGATCAGTCGAATCCAGCGGCATGTATGTCTCAGCTTATTCATGGTCTGAGCTATGAGAACTATTTGCAAACAAAATTCGACAATACTGCTAACGAGAGAAAAGATAATATATCTCAGATAGTTTCTTCCGCGGGAGAATGTAATGGTGAAGAAAACGGAGTAAGCAAATATTTGCAACAAGTGTCTCTTGTTACGAATACCGAGAATGATAAAAAGGAAGATAAGATGCCATTGATGAGTTTACACTCTGCGAAGGGATTAGAATTCCCCATAGTATTTCTTATCGGGGTAGAGGAAAATATATTACCACATAAAATGGCCATGGCAGATGATCCTTATGAGGGATTAGAAGAAGAAAGGAGATTAGCATATGTGGGATTATCTAGAGCGAAAAAAGTTCTATTCACAAGCTGGTGCAAACGAAGACGAGTATTTGGCAAGCATGGGAATATGATTTATAATAAATGTAAGCCCAGTCAATTCTTATATGAGGCTGGACTGATCAAAAAAGATTAAAGAATAAAAAGGAAAATTCCGATATAGTTAGTATATAGATAATATGACTAATAATCGGAGTGTAAAAATGAAAGAAAAAATAGACAAAAAAATGGTTTTTGTTGTTCAAGAGTCTCTTTATAGAAGCTTTAAAGATGCATGTGAACAAGAGTATACCACAATGTCTCAAGAAATTCGTTCTTTTATGCTTCAATATATAAAGGAGCATAAAGATGAGAAGACTAACAAGTGAACAATTTATTTATAGAGCTAAAGAGGCGCATGGAAACAAGTATAACTATGATAAGGTGGAATATATCGTTGCTATTAAAAAAGTAATAATTAAGTGTCCGACCCACGGACAATTTTTACAGTTGCCTTCGAATCACTTAAAATGGGGATGTAAAAAATGTGCCATATTAGATACTGCTAAAAAGAGGAGGCTAACAACTGAAGAGTTTGTAAGAAAGGCTAAAAATAAACATGGTAATAAGTATGATTATAGTCAAGTAAGATATATAAACAGTCGTAGTAATGTAATTCTTATTTGTTCTATTCATGGGAAATTTGAGCAGTTAAGTAATCATCATTTGCAAGGGCATGGATGTCCTGACTGTAAGCATAAAAATCAAGGAATGGTGAAAGAATTTTTAATAAAATATTTTAAAGATTGGATTATAACTTCTAATAAAAAGATATGGGACAAATATAAAGAATGTGATTATAGAAGGCATTGTGATTTTTGGTTAGAGAAAGACGGTATTAAGATAATGGTAGAATACGATGGTCAGCAACATTTTATGCCAGTATCTTTTGGGTGTAGAGATAATATTAAGGTAGAGAATAAGTTTAAGCAGACTCAGTTAAAAGATAAATTAGACGCTGAGTTTTGCCAGGAAAATAACATTATACTTCATAGGATAAGATATGATGAAGATAAGGAAGAATCAATTATTAGTTTAAAAGGTGTATTGCAGAAAGGCCAAAATGGGCGTTGAGATAGAAGTTAAGTTTCTTGTAGATCCAAAATATTTAACAGTAATATCTAACAAAGCTATGTCAGTTATTTCGATAACTCAAGGATATTTATTTGAAGATGGTGATGTTAGAGTCCGCATTAAGACTGAGGACGGAGTTAAGAAATCATATTTGACTATAAAGGGCAATAGAGAAGGCGACACTAGAGATGAGTTCGAATATGAGATACCTAATAAAGATGGCATCGAAATGATCGACAAATTTTCAAAGCATGTTATTTTTAAAACTCGTTATAAGTTGAAATATAAAAAAGATATATGGGAGATAGATGTTTTCCATGGAGATAATGATGGACTAATTATTGGGGAAGTTGAGACTCCTAAACTTGACTATGATGTGATGCAGCCACCGTGGATTGATAAGTGGGATGTCGTTACGGATGACGTAAAATATTACAATAGTTATATAGCAAGAAATCCTTATAAAAATTGGAGCAAGAATAATGAATAGAGAAGAATTAGAAAATAAGATCAGGACTATCGTAGCTGATCTTTTAAATATCGAAGAGTCAGAGATAACAGATGACTCGCATTTTATTAATGACTTACATGCAGATAGTTTAGATTCTGTTGAGTTGGTTATGATGGCAGAGGATACATTTAATATCAGCATAAAGGACGATGATGCAGCGAAAGCAATAACTTTTAAATTGCTAGTGGATCTGGTAGAAAGCAAAATAGAAGATTGAGCTTAGTATCGTATATTCCCATCAGAGAGGCCACGTTAAAGCATGGTGGCAAAGATATGCCTGTAATTGGTGTTAAGAGTTTAGCTATGGAAATAGAGAGACTTAATGCCACTTATGAAGTGTGGTTGAATGTAAATGATGCTGTGTCTATAGTAGCAGCTTCTGACAATGCAGTGACAAGTGCTATTAGTATGGTTCCTACAGATATGGATGAACCTGCTTCTTTTGTTATAGATGCAGTGACAGTTTCTTGCACTATTAAACATTATGCCTACAACTCTCTCAAGCATGCCTACTTAGTAAAAATAGAATTCCCATTGATGAAAGATCAAGTTAAGACTTACATCTATGAGAAAGATAGTGTTAGCAGTGTTGAGCAAACTCGTTTTGATATTTTGGATTTATAAATATGAACTGGTGTAATTGTAATCATGATGATTATTATAATTTAACAACGAGCGTAAATGATTACGGAGTGGACGGACACAAAACTTGTTACACCTGCGGTAATATTATAAACGATGCAGAGTTAATTTCTCTTTTAGTCAAGGAAGTAAAGAGTTTAAATCAGACTGTTGAAGATTTAGAACGTGATAGAAACTTACATCCTGTTTCTGATCTTAATTTTACCTATGAACAAATACAAGAAAAAATAAGAGAATTTAGAAGCATTGAAGAAGATTTAAGAGTCCATGCAATAAATGTTAAACAACTAAAAGAATTAGAAAAAGAGGTCATAGAGTTAAGAACTACTACACATATTTTAACAGCCAAAACAAAAGCTTTAGAGTTAGATAGAGATAAATTAACTATTATCGTTGATTGGTTAAAATCTAAAGAAAATAAAAGAGAAGAAGTTGAAATAAAAGAAGCAGATAGAAAAATGGTAGAAGAAGATTACTTATTGGAAAATGCTGACAAACAAACAGAACGATTTGAAATGATGGATTTATAGATGGACTTACTACAAGTAATAATACCTGAGCCTCAAAGTTTTCGTATCCTAATGGATGACGATGAAGAGATTAGGATTATAGGATATGAGAAAATAGATATTAACTTTTGCGATAGGATTATAATCAAAAACGGAAAGTCAATAACAGTTCAATCGCCAATGATCACATATATTTTAAGGTTAGATAGTAAATCTAAAAAACAAATACAAACGATATTCTCAAATGCTTTTCCTGGAACTTTCAGCACATATCAAATGAGACAGGGAAGAATAAAAGTTGGTAGACATGGGTATATATTTAATGTCGAAATATGGGGGAAGCCAGACATGAGTGAATCCATGCTTTATACGAGAAAATATAAAGATGATATTATGGTGAGTTTGAAATTGGAGAATACTAGCGTATCTCTATTCGACAGGGCAGAAGATGCCTATGAAAAATATACACGTTTTGAAATTATGGATTTGTGAATGAAAAAAGATATGTTCGGGACAGAAATAAAAGTGGGGGATTTTGTAATATATGCTCAAGCATATTATGCAAAACATTTTGAAAAAGCAATCGTTATTGCGAGTGAAAGTGATTTTATAAGAGTAGAGTATGTAGGCGATTCATCATATTCTGTAAAGCAATATTGTAAAAAGAGGGGTAAAAAAAGTAAGCTTACAGCTACAGATAAAAGAATCATTGTTATGGGGTCAGCCACTATTGATAAAGATACTGATGTTTATCAGAATGAGAGAAAAAGATTTGACAAAGAAAAAAAAGCTCTTCAAGCTAAAATCTTAAAATCGCATGGTAGAGAGAAGAAATTAGTAGAAGATAATAAGTTATTACAATTAGAAGTAGATAAGATACATGATCGTTTTGATATATTGGACTTATAGTGGAAAATAATGCTTTAGAAATTTTAGGTGGTAGATTTTCGATTCTTTATGATGGTGTTATAGTCATGCAGAATGTAGTTCCTGAAGTTATTGAATGTCAGCCTATACCTCCTTATAACCATCTTGTTTATGCCTTCACTGCAAGAAGTAATCCTCATAGTCTTATGAATTTTGATGGTCTTGTTCAAAATGGGGCAGTATCTCATACGATGTGTAAGATATCAAATGGATTTGCTGAGTGTGATGCTTATATAGATAGTTATGAAATAGAGCAAAATCATGCGAGTATAGAATATGGTGGGCATAGTTATTTACCTCCTGGTGGTCAACAAGTTATTATCCAAGGACATGTCGAAGCTCGATCAATTAACGATGATTATAAATACAATCCTAACAGAGTTAAGAAAAAGAAACCAGAACCTATTTATAGCAGGTTCGATATTTTAGATTTATAAGGAGATTTAAATGCTTGGTAGTATATTTTCAAAAATTATAGGAAGTCAGGTTAGTAATGCAGTTTCAAGTAGCGGAGGAAGCACTATGGCAATTGCTATATCTTCCCTTATATTGCTTCTGCTAGTTGTATTGGGTTTATTAATATGGTTCTTCTGTGCTTGTCATGGATGGCTAGTCCTAGTCTTTCCTGCATTTGCAGCATTTCCACGATGGGCTTTTGTCTTGTTGATGTTTATGTTTACTAATAGAGGCACTAGCAGTAGTAAATAATATGAACACATATACCGAATTAATAGATAAGCATGTAGGAGAATCTTGCATAATTCTAGGAGCAGGCCCATCATTATATGATCTCTGTATGTCTTATCATTTTGCAAAGATAATTGATCATGTTGTTATATCTGTTAATTCAGCGTTTATGTCATTAGCAAAGTTTGAGTTAGATCCTGAAAAACATTATTGGGTTAGTTGCGACTCATTATGTAGGCGTTGGGACTATTGGAATGACGTAAAAAAATCTAGAAGCACTAAAGTGGTTAGAAGTAGTTGGTTAAAATATAAGGGAGAATTGGATAATTTTTTATATTTTGAACCAAGACCTACTTCAGAAGGTGTGGTCAATCCTGATGATGTAGGTTTGTGTTATTCTTCCTCCATTCCTGCAAGTATTGATCTCGCTCTCCAGCTTGGGTGTAAAAAGATTATTCTTTTCGGAGTAGATCATAATACTATTAAAGGGAGACACCATTTCTGGCAGTTGTTGTATGATAGAAACGATCGCCCTACAGCTAATGATCCGTTAATATATGATTCTTGGGAGAAGCAACAAAGAGTTTTTAAGTTTAACAATAAAGCTTACAAAGCTTTGAGAAAGTTTGCAGACTATAAAAAAGCAGAAATATATAATTGCAGTAGCATAACCAAAGTTACAGCCTTTGATAGGATAACAATAGACTATGCTTTTAAATTAATAGAAAATAATTAAAGAATAAAAAGGAATTTTCCGATATTAGTAGAATATATATAATACTAATATCAACAGGAGTATAAATTATGAGTAAGAAGTTTGAAAAAAATTTAATAGTTGCTGTTCCAGAGTCTCTTTTTAAAGATTTCAAAGGGATATGTGAAGAAAGATACACAACTATGTCTCAAGAAATTCGTAATTTTATGCTCCAATATGTAGAGGGGTATAGAAATGAGAAAAAAAATAACGACTAAAGAATTTATAGAAAGAGCAAAAGATGTCCATGGAGATAAGTATATCTATAATAAAACAGAATATATTAATAGCAAGGCTGATGTGAAAATATATTGTAAGAAACATGAAGATTTTTTCTGGCAGAGACCTTCTCATCATTTAGATGGGCATGGTTGTGGATATTGTGCTGGTAAAAAGAAATTAACAAATAGGGAGTTTGTAAGAAAAGCCAAGGAAATCCATAAAAATAGATACGGTTACGAGTATATTAGTTATGATGTATATGATACTCCAATTAAAATATTTTGTAAAAAACACGAAGAATTCTTTTATCAAAAACCTCATGACCATCTTAGAGGAGCAGGCTGCTCTAAATGCGGATTAGAGTCATCTTCTAAAAAACAATCTAAAAGTCAAGGAGATTTTATAAAAGAAGCTGTGAAAATACATAAAGATAAATATAGTTATGACAATGTTAAATATATTAATGCTAGATCCATAGTTGAAATTATTTGTTTAAAACATTTTTCTTTTTTTCAAACTCCCGACAATCATTTAAGAGGGCAGGGTTGTCCAGTTTGTCATAAAAAAGGAGAGAGTGAGGTGGGGGAAATTTTAAAAACGTTTTTTAAAGATTGGAATATCTGTTCTCAAAAAAAGATATGGTCATCATTCAGAAGTTATTCAAAAGATCGTTTTTGTGATTTTTGGTTGGAAAAAGATGAAATAAAAATAATGGTAGAGTACGATGGAGAGCAACACTTTAAGCCAGTTCGTTTTAATGGAATGTCTTTTAAGAAGGCAGAAAAAGAGTTCAAAAAGACACAAATAAAAGATGAGTTAGATAAGCAATTTTGTGAAGAAAATAATATCATTCTTCATAGAATAAAATACGATGAAGATAAAGAGAAGTCAATAAAGAATTTAAAATATTTATTAACAGGAGAAAAAAATGATTGATGTAAAAGAGATAGTGTTGAATTATGAAAAATTTATACATGTGTGTTGTGGAGAATTGCTTAATACGTTAATTGTCTATAATTTTGAAATTTTAGTAGAGGCAATGAAAAACCTAGAAAATCCGTATGGATGGATTCCTGGTTCCAATATAGATTTATCTATAAGTATAGACGATTTAATTTTAAAATCTATAAATAAAGATAATGAAAAAGATTTTAGAGTTTTTAGATCATCGAACCATCATCTTCTGGCAAAATCTTGCGTTAAGTTTTTAAAGAAACAGTCTTATGATATATCTCTAGGAGATAATGATACAATACAAATTATAATGGAAAAAGAAGAAGCTTCTAATATAGTCCGAGCTATTAAAGATATGATATTAGAAAGTGAAGTAGATAGAAATGTTTTTGGAAATCTAGATAATTGATTAATTTAAAAAAGAATTGATTACGCTTTTAGAATATTAGGAAATAATGAACATTACTCTTAAATATTGGATTGAAATAGGGTTCTCTTTGAATCTATTCCATTTTTCTTTCTCTGAAAATAAAGTAAGAGACAAGAGAAATTAATATATTAGGAGTTATTATGAAGACGTTTGGATGTTCAGAAGAAGAATATGCTAAGTGGGTAGAGCTTAAAGGAAGGATTAAAAGATAATGAGTGAATCATGTAATATTTGTAAATTTTGGAAAAAAGAAAAAGAAGGTGATATGGGAGAATGTCGTAGGTATCCTCCCTTTCTAAGAAAGATGGCTTGGCATGTAGTAGCCGAAAGCGATTATGCTATATGGCCAAAAACCTATATGCATCAGTGGTGTGGAGAATATAAAGAAAAATAAAAATATTTTAAAATAAAAAGAGGGATTTGAATGTAACTTAGTAACTATATAATAAAGTGACAAGAAAATTATCTAACGGATAGGAGAAATAATGGCAAAGAGAAAAAAGAAAAATAGTATAATACAGGACACATCAGCAGGAGAAATGATTCTTGATGTAACTGCTAAAGATTCAAAAGTTCAGTCAGATAGTCTAATGACTACAGAAGCAAAACTTCACCCATCTGACTCTATAACTTTCTATATGAGAATGAGCAAAGATTTATTAGATCATGTAAAACAGACAGCTAGGGAGAGATCTTATAATGAGCAGAAAGATATTACTTATCAGATGCTTATTATAGAAGCCGTTGCAAAAACTTATCCATTACCTAGGGAGAAGTAGTGGCTAAGAAATTAACAACAAAAGAGTTTATAGCTAAATCCAAGAAGGTCCACGGTGATAAATATGATTATTCTAAGGTCGAATATATAAGTCAGCTAGAAAAAGTTAAAATATTTTGCAAAAAGCATAAAAGATATTTTTTTCAAATTCCAAAAATTCATTTAAGAGGAAGTGGTTGTAAGGATTGCGGAAGAGAAAAAGTGGGAAAAATAACTGGAGACAGAAGTAGATCAACGAAAAAACGATTCATTAATAAGGCTATTAGTATCCATGGGGATAAATATGGTTACTCTAAAGTTGAATACATAAATAACGATACAGATGTGAAAATATTTTGTAAAAAATGTAAAAAATATTTTTATCAAACTCCTATTAGTCATCTCAATAGAAAAAAATGTTCGCATTGCCATCCAGAAAAAAATAAATCATGGGAGATTAATAGCAAGAGTATTTTCGTTAAGGAATCTAGAGATGCACATAAGAATAGATATGATTATTCTGGTGTCTGTTTTACATCCATAAGAGCAAAAGTAAAAATATTATGTAAGAAACATGATAAATATTTTTATCAGACTCCATATAATCATTTGATAGGTTATGGATGTCCTCAATGTGGGGTTGAAAAAAGAGTCGAAAAGATGTCTTTTAGTAAAGAAGACTTTATAAAAAAAGCAATAGAACTACATGGGAAAGATATTTATGATTATTCTGATGTTGAATACGTTAATACAAAAACAAAAGTAAAAATTAGATGTTTGAAACATAATAAATATTTTTATCAACGTCCTAACGGGCATTTGGTCGGTCAGGGTTGTCCTTTTTGCCTCAAGAAGTATGAGGGAAAAACATATGATATAATAAAAGTCGTATTTGATGATTGGGATATTTGCAATCATAAAAAAATATGGGATAACTATGGTAGCTATTATCATAAAAGGTACTGTGATTTTTGGTTAGAAAAAGATGATATAAAAGTGATGATAGAATATGACGGAAAACAACATTATATGCCTGTGAGATTTAATGGGATGAGTTGTGAAAAAGCGGATGTAAGATTTGAAGAACAGCGACATATAGATAAGTTGGATACTAAGTTTTGTAAAGAGAACAATATTATTCTTCATAGAATTAAATATGATGAGGATAAGAAAAAATCAATTGTGGGGCTAAGGGATAGAGTCGATAATTTATGGAATTAAAAGAATTACAAGATAAACATAAAGATGAGATAATTTTTGTTGTTGGTAGCGGTCCTTCGATGAAAGATATTGACAACGATATATTAAAAGATGAAATTGTTATTGCAGTTAATGGTGGAATTTCTAAAATCCCATTTGCACAATATATAATCAGCGATGACAGAGATATCATGAGCTGGAGTTATTTCGATATAGTTAGGAAATCTAATTGTATTTGTTTGTTTTATGAGGATAAATTTAAAAATTATATAGATAACTCGTTAAAAGAAAGAACGATTTTTTATAAGCATAAGAGCTGGTTTTCACCACCAGATATATATAATTTGCCAGATGGACTTGTTTTAACTAAGGACGTAGTTGAGCCAATTGTGGGCAGTAGGACGAGTGCTGGAAGTGGAGTTCATATGGCATACTGCATGGGGGCAAAAGTTATTGTTTTATTAGGAAATGATTGCCGACTATCTAATAATAAATTTAACTATCGATATTATTGGCAATTTCCTGGTGAGCAAAAGCAATATAGAATTAAGGGTAGAAAGTTTACTCCTCAGACTCAAAACAGGGGGTTTGATAAAGATTCTTTTGTGGAGTATTGGAATTACTTTGCAGAAGTAAATAAAGATAGTGATATTAATATTATAGATGCTTCTGATAGTTGCTTGGATTGTTTTCCAAAGATGAGTATTAGAGAAGTGTTGGACAATTACAAATAAGGAGAATGAGATGTCAAAGAAAGTAGTTTTGCCAAAGGGCAAACCAATTGTATTTAAAGATGGTAAGAAGGTAGATTTTTCATCAGTCAATGATCAGTGGATAGATGGAGATATACTGGGAGAAGAGATGAACTATGTTTCAAGAATGACTGAAGGACTTGCGACAGGGACTATGATGGATGATAAAGAGTATTCCCTTTTGAAGAACAAAGTTGTTAAAGAGATGATTAATGACAAAGTAGTTACTCTCACAAAAAGATTATGTGAGATGGCTAAAAAGAAAAGTACTATTTATGATCATGCAGCGGTGATCCAGAATGAGACTCTTAAAGCGTATCAGAGTTATGCTGAGCAGGTTGCTAAAGATAATACTATAGAGATTTATTTTGATGAAATGACAGGAGAATATAAGATAAATAGGAGTCCATTGCCTGTTTCTTTAAGGCGTAATCATGCTAATGTTCGCTCATATCAATGGCACACGATAGATCTTAAGGAACTTAAAGCAGAGATTCAAGGAAGAGGAGAAGGGATAGGGGAGACTCATAAACCATCTGTTCCAGACTCAGATCTTTTAAAAGAAGTTGAAGGCAAATTAAAAGCTCAGGGTTTGGAAAAATTGGCCGAAAAAATTAATAAAGTAACGAAGAAAAAAGAGACTAAGAAGAAGGTTGTTAAAAAGACGATAAGTAAAAAGAAAACAGTAACAAAGAAAAAGAAAAGAGGCAAAAAATGAATAAAAAAGATGGTATTGTGATGGCTAATGGTGTGGTTCTGAAAGAAGGTCTAAATGTTTTTAAACCTGATAAGACTTTGGTGGAAAAATCGTTATCACATGTAGCAAAGATGTCTAAGGGTTTGTATTCTGGAATTCTTAATGATGATCTTGAATTTATAAAGTTTCAAGAGGAATCTATGGAGGGCATCATAAAGAAAGAGACAGAGAAGGTCTGCCATAAAGTAGTAACAAATGCTGAGAAGAATCTACACAAGTTGTCTAATGAGATGGCTCTGGCCGCATCTGCTCGTTATGTCTATGGTCATAGAAGTAATAAAGAAGTTGTTGGTATAGATTTAGAGACAGGAAATTTTAAGACTAAGGTTAAAAAAGAAAAAAGTGATTATAATATCGATGCAACGAAATTAGAAGCTATTTTAGAAGATGTTGGAGATAATCTTGCTAGTTTTAACTCATCAGAAATAGAGATTCTTAAAAAGACTACTGACGACATTAAAAAAAGAAAAGAGAAGATCAAGAAGAAGGTAGTTGCTAAAAAGAAAACAGCAACTAAGAAAAAGGCAAAGAAACGTGATAGGAAGTAATCTTATTATAAGGTAGAAATAAAATGACGCAGAAAGTTAATAATTGTATCAAGTGTGGATCGGATGATATTAAAGTATGGGATTGTGGCTATTCTAGTTTCAACTGTGGTGGAGCAGAATGCAGAAACTGCGGAAATAAAAAGACAGTTAGTTATAACGATGGAGTAGAGGATGTTATTAGAAGCTGGAATAAACACAGTCCTATTGTTGAAGACTATATAAAAAGACTAGAAAAGAGAATAGTCGGATATAAGAAGAACATAGAAGATACGAAAAAAGAAATGACTAAATATAATAGAATACTTATGGAAAAGACGTATGGTAGGAAATAAAAAAGTCTTATGTGTGATATTAGCCAGAGCGGGGTCAAAGGGGATTCCTATGAAAAATGTAAAAAACTTACTTGGGAAGCCTTTGTTTATGTGGTCAGTAGAGGCAGCAATACAATCTAAATATATCGATAGAGTTGTTATTTCAAGTAATTGCTGGAAGTGTCGTAAGATTATACAAGAATATAGTAAGGGAACAGTTATACCTTATTTCTTACAGCGTCCAGAAGAGATAAGCGGAGACTTATCTAAGAATGAAGATGCTCTCATACATGCTCTTAATCAATCAGATGATAATGAATATGGAGTAGTTATAAATCTCCAAGTAACCAGTCCTTGTCGATTAGATGGTCTTGTAGACCGTTGTATCGAAGAGTATGATGCAGGAGGATATGATAGTTTGCTTACTGCCACAAAAGATACTCCTTTTTTGTGGCGAAAAAAAGATGGGAAGTGGACATATCCTGTAGACTATAACGATTGTTGTGACAGAAAGATGAGACAAGAGTTCGATGAAGATGAATTTTTACTACATGACAATGGCAACTTGTATATTACAGAAAGTAGAATTCTACTTGACAGGGAATGTAGAATAGGCTATAATCCTTGTGTATTTGAGACTAAGGGCATTAATGGGCTTCAAATCGATGAAGAATTTGATTTTGAGTTAATAGAGACTATGGCAAGAGCGAAGAAATTAGAAAGTTTAATATAATGTTTTATAATTTGGAAGTTGTTAAGTGCTGTATTAATTGTAAACATTGGGACGAAGGACATGGAGATTATAAGTCTACATGCAACTATGAACCTAGCGGAAACGTGGTTTTTTCTCCTGCTCATATATGTGATAGATATGAAGTCCAAGATAATTATTGGAAGGATTTAATATAATGAAGATAACATTTTTAGGTGTCAGTGGTGCATTGTCAGCAAAGTATAATTCCAACATGCTCATCGAAAATGATAAAGACTGTATGCTCTTTGATTGTGGAGAGGACGTTATGCATTCTTTAAATGCTGCGGGACGCAAACCTGAAGAATTGACAGATGTTTTCATATCTCACCTACATTATGATCACATGGGTGGTTTGAGCTGGCTTGGATACTATACTTATTTTGTAATGAAGAAGAGATTGACTATGTATATCCATGAGTCAATGATTTCTGATATATGGGCTATGCTTAGACCTGCTATGGAGAAGCTTGATGGTATGGCAGAGATGATGTCTTTGGACGACTATTTCAATATTGTTCCATTCAAAGATAATGATTCATGTGTAGTCGGTAGTTTCTATTTTGAACCTGTCAAACAGCTTCATGTTGCAACTCCTCAAGGTAATATGTATTCCTATGGAGCAATATTTAAACATTCTACCTTGGAAGGTAAGTGTTGGATAGCTCTTAACAGTGGTGAAGCAAAAGTGCTTATTACTTCTGACACTAAGAGTCTGCATATTCCTCTTGGAGTGTTTCCGACTATGATATTCTGTGATGTTGATGTTATGAATCTTGGTGGAGTTCATCCCAACTACGATGTTCTTAAAGCGATGCCATCAGGGATAAAAGAAAACATGTGGTTATATCATTATCATGACTTCCACGACATAGGAATGGATGTGCCTAATTATGAAAAAGATGGTTTCGCAGGTTTTGTTGAAGAAGGTCAGGTGTTTGAAATATAGTGGCAAAGAAAATAATAATAAAGAACACTAGCAAGAAGAATAGACATGGAACTAATTGTAATGATCAAGGTAGAGTCGTAGTAGGAAAGTCTCCTAGTGACAATATTCCTTATAGTTTGACTGTTCAAAAGTCAGTGTCTCATTATATTATGCAGTATGATTTAAAATGCTCTATTATTCAATTTCCGAATAGGGCGCCTTGGCATCGACTTCTCAGTGAGAATAAAGTATCTAATGAGTTTATGGATGTCTTTGCTAATAGGATCAATTGGAGTATTGCCTGTAGTCGTCAGAAGCTGTCGGAAGCTTTGATGGAGAAGTATTCTAAAGATATAGCATGGACTGAGGCATCTCTCTTTCAAAACTTTTCTAAAAAATTTATTCTCAAACATCTTGATGATTTATCAATGGATATAATTATGAATCAGAGATTTTTGATTACTCAAGAAGAAAGAGATGAGTATCAAAAGGAGAAAAAAGAGAAGGACAAGTTTTTAGAAGGTGGAGAAGATATAGAAGAACGTTTTGACATCTTGGACTTATAGGAGAAGAGTATGATATGTGTTCGTTGTAAGTGTAGCGTGATAGGAAATATTCCTAGCAATTTATATTCTACTCAAACATGCAAAAAATGTTATCCGATACATATGGCAGAACAGCCATCAGACGAAGAAAAAGCAGAGATAGAGCAAAAAAAGAAAAAACAAAAATATAAAAAAGCGGAAGAAGCAAGAATAGAAGCAGAAAGAATAGCAGAAGATGAAAGAATAGATAATCGTTTTGATATCTTGGACATGTAGGAAAGCATTATGAAAAGATTTTTTAAATGGTTTAAATTAAAGTTTCACAAATGTGTGACATATCCTCGTGATAGATTATGGGGAGGAGATGGAACTCAATATTGTTCAATTTGTAAGGAAAAGATAAAATGAGTGCTAATTATTATGAAACAGATACACACGTATATTTTTATGGTTCAGCTTATTCACAGTGGGCTAAGAGAGATATGATAATAGATGATATTAAATACAACACATGCGAACAGTATATGATGGCTGAGAAAGCAAGATTATTTGAAGATGATATAGCTTTAAAGCAGATTATGAAGGCATGTGATCCTTCTGTCCAAAAATCTTGGGGGAAAAAGGTTAAAAATTTCGATAAAGATAAGTGGGAAGAAATAGCAAGAGATGTAGTTTATAAAGCTAACTATGCTAAGTTTACTTCGCACGAAAGTTTGAGAAAACAGATATTGGCAACAGGAGATAAGATTATTGTAGAGGCAAGTCCTTATGATCGTATATGGGGAGTTGGCTTGGGATGTGACGATCCTAAAGTGTTCGATTCCAAGAATTGGAGAGGAACTAATTGGTTAGGTGAGGCTATAATGAAGGTGAGAGAAACCATAAAAGAAGAAGATTTTAATTTACTTTCGTAAGGATAGATATGGTAGATGAGTTCGGTAACTCAGAGACTCCAGATCACACTATCGAAGAGATAGATGATTTTATAAAGTTTAATGATGTCGGTGGGACCTTTCTTACAGAGGAAACTTTGACACCTATTAAACCTAAGGATGAAACGATTTATGATTTAAATAATGGAACTATACCTTTTTCTAGTGCAGGTATTGAAGATAGAGTAGATTTGTGTTTAGATATAAGAAAAGAGAATTTATTAGCATCGGCACTAGAAGCTGATGAAGAAGAGTTGACAGAGATTAGAAAAAAATTGGATATAGTTAATGAAAAAATTGATAAAGACAAAGTACATGACAGATTTGAAATTTTAGATTTATAGGAGAAACAAAATGGCAGATGAACAAGAGAAAAAAGTTGGCCCAGAGATTCACGGACCTACTACGTTACATGGTAAAAGAGCAAGAATGATGAGAGGCGATAATGAGGTAGTTGGAGTTTTACTATCGAATAGCAGCCAAATTAGTTCTGAGAATATGATATTTCAGTTTGTTGACGCTAATGGAGCAAAATGTATTAGTCCTGTAACAAGTGACGAATTGGATAATATTCAGGACGCATTGTTGGATTATTAATATGGATCAAGGTGTATTAAACATTTTTATATTAGAAGATAGTCCTGAACGTATGAAATGGTTTGAAAAAACTTTTTCTGATTGTAATATCTTTTCTACTTTAGATATCGAAGAGGCTTGTGATAAGTTGAGATCTAATGAATATGATTTAATATTTTTAGATAGAGATTTAAGTCATCCAAGAGGGAAGAGTGGAGAAGATGTTGCATGGGTTATGAAGGAAGAGAAATTAGCTCAGAAAGCTTGTATCGTTATTCATACGGTTAATCCTCGTGGACAGAGAAATATAAAGAAGTATTTAGAGACCTATCATAAGAATATTAATGTGATTTCTTTTCCTCAGTTATGGAAAATGAAGAGATCTGATTTTAATATGTCATGATCTTAATTTATCTCTCTGCTCTTTCTCAATTTCATCAAGTTCATTAGGTTTGTATCGTAATGCCTGAGAAACTGCTTTTAGATTTCTGACTAATTTATTTAGTCCTTGAGGTTCAAGTGAGCAGGAGGCATCTGTATGAGGGTATAGACGATCATCGATAAAATGGCGTTCAAAATATCTTGCCCCTAGAGTATATGCGGCAGTTTCCATAGCGATTCCATAACCATGATTGGAGAAACCAATTTGGAAACCCCAGCTTTCAGCAAGATTGTGGATTTCTCCCAAATATAATTTTTCAAATGGAACAGGATAGCCACTAGTGCAATGGTAGATAACTAAATCTTTATAGTCTGAGTCTACTCTAATATATTTATCAATGATAAAATAACATAATTCCTCTCTTTCATTTGTTGTTAGCATGCCCGTAGAGATATGAATTTCTCCATTATAATTATCGAAGAGATATTCCATCATTGTTCTATTATTATTACAAGCGGAAGGTACCTTAATAAGTTTGGGATTTAGTTTAACTACTTCTTTGGCAGAGGTCATATCCCATACAGAAGTTGAGTAGATTATATCTATACTTTCACAGTATTCTTTTAATTCTTTATGTTGCTCTATGGATAGTTCAAGATTTTCTCTATGTTCAAGGTATGTGTCTCCGTAGGCGTACATCTTATTAGGGTGTGGTTGATTCCACAATTCCATTTTAACAGATTCTTTTGGACATCTTTTTTGAGTCTTGACTATATGGGCACCTGATAGTTTGGCTAATTTAGCTAATTTTTTAGCTCTTTCAAGTGAGCCACCGTGTGAGCAACCTATTTCTGCTATAACTGTGAACTTGTCCATGCTTATCTCCTTTTAACAATATATTTATATATCGGAAAAAAGTGAAATAACATTTGAAAGTGAAAGTAAAAACCATATAATAGGAATATTGGAATAGTTAGATTTATAAGGTTCTTTTAAATTTTAATATATCTGCAAAATAAAGGAGGAATATTTAATTATATTCGGAAATTAGTATTAGTAATAGACGTAACTTTAACGGAGATTATTAATGCTAGTAGAAAAAGATAGTTATAAAAAAAACAAAAAGACAGGCAATATTGTTAAAAGACAAGTTGTATCTGTTAAATGTGATAGTTGTGGTAGGGTGTGGGAAAGTCTATATGATAACAGGAAGAGAAAAAAGATTAAGGAAGATTTGTGTAAGTCTTGTAGAAGCAGGTTTAAATTAGTTTCTCAGGAGTCATTATCGAAAAGAAGATGGAATAATGTTGATAGTAAGGTAGAAGTAATTTGTTCTTTTTGTGAAAAGAGTGTAAGGAAGTATCCATCAATGATTCATAAAAATAGAAATAATTTTTGTGATAAAAAATGCAGGGACAGGTATGTGTTAAAAAAATATGATATTCTTTATGAAACATTTAATAATAACATCGATGAAGTGGCATATTTATTTGGGTTGGTATTAGGTGATGGGCATTTGAGAAAGATAGATCAAAAAAATACGACAAGAATTGATATTGCTTTCAACTTAAAAGAAGTAAATATGATAGAATTGGCAAAAAGTATTATGGAAAAATTGAAAATAAAATTTTATCCACAAATTGAGAAAAATTCTAATTGCTTGCATCTAGGATTTGTTTTGCCAGATGATCTATTAAAAAAATATAATATGTTATGGGAAGGAAGTAAATTTAATGCCAATCCCAATCCCATTGATGAAATAATTAATAATATAAATGTTATTATTGGGTTGGTAAACTCAGATGGTCACTGCGTTAAAAGAAAAGAAAAAATAAAATCTATAAGATTTACCAACACTGTTGAATCTATTTTTAATGTTTTTGTGAAGTGCCTAGATTTTTATAATATATCTTATAGCACAAGTGAAGTAGAAGGAAGAATTGATAGAAGGACTGGTAATAAAAATAAAAATTCTTTCCGTGTCGGAATTGGTGTTAAGGGTGTTAATGAAATATTCTCTATGAAAAAATACGCATTGAAAGGACAATCTTTTGAAATTTAGTCAGATAAAAATAGTTATTTTTGATTGTGACGGAGTGCTAACTGACGGAATATACCAAATATCCGAGTCAGGAGAGGTCACAAAGTCTTTTTATACAAGAGATTTCGAAGCTATTCAGAAATTGATGTGTATTTGTAGGGTAATGATAGTTACTCAGTCTTATGACAGAGTTATAAATAAGCAGATAGAAAGAATTTGTAGTCATTCTAAAATATGGAGTGATGCTATTAAGGGTGGATCATTATCAGTTTTTACAGGTGTTGATAATAAAGTAAAAATTATTAATGATGAGTTGATAGAAAGAGGATTAGGTTGGGATCAAGTTGCTTATATAGGTGATGCAGCTAATGACCTTGAGTGCATGAAGAAAGCTTATTATTCAGGATGTCCTTCTGATGCTATAGAGAGTGTTAGAGATTGGGTCAATTATGAATCAGATTTTCCTGGAGGTAGAGGAGCAGTAGCTGATTTTTGCGATTATATATATAAAGAAAACGACAAGGAGAATCGATGAAAATATTAGAACCTAATAATGGTCAAGAATTTGTACCTATTGCTTTGCATCATATTTATATTCAGGCAACAGATACAGGTCGAATAATGTTTTTAAAAGAAATTAAAATAGGCCCAGCACAACATACTTGGGAATGGATTGATTTTAGAATTAATAGTTGGGTTGATTTAAGTGGTATCAAGGATCGTTATTGCTCATTTGACAATGCTATTAATAGAGCGGTTAATGATTTGTATTGCACTGTTTATGAATTTGAGACTTTTGATAAAGCAGCAAATAACTGGGACAATATAAAATATACGGATTGCATAACTACAGTTTATAGTAGTAAGGAAAAATAGAAAGAGAGGTGTATTATCTCAGAATACCACATAGTAGAAACTAATTTTAAAGATGAACCTGTTTTGGTTCAATCTTTAAAAGAGATGGGCTATCAACCTGAGATTAGTGAAAAAGCTAAAAACTTATATGGTTATCAGGCAGATAAGAGAAGTCAAAAAGCTCACATTATTATTCCTCGTAAACAAGTAGGTGGCTTGAGTAATGATGTAGGTTTTGAAAGAGTTAAAAAAGGTTTTGTTGTTCATGCTTCTGCATACGATAGTAAATGGAGAAATGGTGAGAGAATAAAAACTTTGAATAAGAAGTATGCAGAGAATAAACTTAGGAAAGAAGTCGGTATGACTTCTAAGTTCAACATCTTGAGTCGTAAAGATCGCGAAGATGGTAAAATTGAAATTCAGTTAAGAATTAATTAATTCACTTGAAAGTGAAAGTAGAAAACAGTAGAATATGTTAGTGGTTTAAAAAATATAATTTTGTAAAAGAAAAGAGAGGTGTATTATCAGCCAATATCATGTAGTAGAAACTCGTTTTAAAGATGAACCCATCTTGATTCAGTCTCTTAAGGACTTAGGTTACTCTCCAACTATTCATGCAGATGGTAAAGTTCTGGAGGGTAGTTACAATAGGAGTAAGGTTAAAGGCCATATCATCGTTCCTAAGAGCCAATTTAATGGTGTCTATGGAGATCTTGGTTTTGAAAGAACTAAGAAGGGTTTTATTATGAATGCTGATCATATTGATATTAAGAGATTCAATATGAAGGGGCTTAATATGAAGTATCAAGAGAATAAGTTGAATAAATATGTCACTTCTACTTCAAAATGTAATATCTTTTCTCGCAGAGAAAATGATAAGGGTCAACTCGAAATCCACCTAAGAATACAGCAATAGGAGCAGACATGTCGAAACCTAAGGGTAAAGCTAGGGCTAAGGCCAATAAAAAGAAGAAGAACAAACAGAAGAATGATTTCTTTCTGAGAAAGAAAAGACTTCTTGGAGAGATTTTAAAATATGATGATCCTACTCTTTCTGTTGAGTGTGAAGCTGTTCTTGAAGGGGAAGATGTAAGGGAAGCCTTTAAGAAGATGAAGCAGGTTCTTAACGCTACAGAGAATGGTGTTGGGTTGGCAGCGTCTCAAATTGGTATTACTAAAAAGATGACTATTATAAAGTCTGATTCTTCTTCCAAAGATATTACTTATATGATTAATCCTCAGATAGAATCTACAAGTAAGGATAAGAAATTTGGCAGGGAAGGTTGTTTGTCATATCCTAAGACTTATGCTTTCGTAGAGAGATTTGCTTCAGTAGAGGTGTCCTATTTCGATCAGGATTGGAAAAAACATACTGTAGAGTATGAAGAGGGTAATATTCTTGGAATCATCATACAGCACGAACTGGAGCATCTTTCTAAGGGACATTGCCAAATTTATGACTGGTGGAAAGATCCTGAAGGCAAGAAGAAAGAATTGGAAGAAAGATTTAAATCTGAGGAAGAGCAGGAAGAATCTACAGGTGGTTATGAGGTAGTAGAATCTGAAGATATGAAGAAAGAAAGAGAGTTGCAGGAGAAAAAGGAACCTGTAGACAATGGATCTTAAACTTTCTGAAAAAGTCGGCAATAGTTTGAAATGTAACTTATGTCCTCATTTTTGTGTCCTGAAAAAAGATGAGATTGGAAAATGTCGAGCCAGGCATAGTGATGGAGAGAAAATTTCTCATGTTAAACTTGGAGCTATAAGCTCTTTAGCAGTTGAGTCAATCGAAAAGAAACCATTTAAAAAATTCTTATCAGGAACTAAGACCTTAACTGGAGGAGGATACTCTTGTTCTCTTTTTTGCAAATATTGTGAAAATGTTTCTATTAGTCAAAAAAGCCCTCCCGATAATTCTAAAATTTTATCTCCTTTAGAAATAGTCAATATAGCTATTAAGAAGCATTGCAAGAGTGTCTCTTTGTCATATAATGAACCGACAGTTGATTATGAGCATCTTATATCCCTTGCCAAAGAAAGTGCTTTAAATGGGCTACTCTTTGTCCTAAAGACTAATGCATTTGTTAATAAGGAGCCTTGGAGAGAGATATGTAAAGTTACGGCAGCCATGAATATAGACCTTAAAGCTGGTAATAAAAAGAATTTTAAAGATATCACTGGTTGCTCTCAATATGTGACAAAAGATAGGATCAAAGAGGCGTATGATTATGGGGTTCATATTGAGGTTAGTATTCCGTTATATTATTCTGACCAAGATTTATGTGAAAATATAAATGAAATAGGAATGTTTTTGTCTTCTGTGGATAAAGAAATTCCTTGTCATTTATTATCTATACAACCTTCTCATAAGTATGATAGTTTTATTTTCAATTCAGAAAATTTAAAAATATCAGAAAAGATACTATCTCAATATATGAATAATATTTATATAGTTGTTTAATATTATTGAGTGTAGCTTAAAAGCCACTTGCCTAATAGGTGAGTGGCTTTTTTATGTCCAAATTTATTTTTATATTTTTTTAAAAAATAAAAAGGGTAAATATTTTAAACTTAGAATATATGTAGTAGAATACATATAGGGAGTTTAAAATGATAAGAACACAAATTTATTTCACAAAAAGACAGAAACAGTTTTTTAAAAAAGAGGCCAAGAGACTTCAGGAAACATCTTCTTCTATAATTAGAAGGGTTTTAGATCAATATATAGATCTAAAAGAGAGAGAGGAGAAGGATAATGGCAAGTAAGAAATGTAGGGTTTGTGGTGAGGAAAAATCATTGGACGATTTTTATTATCGTAAAGATAGTGGGGAGTATAGGAACGAGTGTAAGAAGTGTATTATAATAAAAAATAATCAACATTCTTCAAAAAATTATGAAAAGAATAAAGAAAAAATAAAAAAACAATCGGATGGATATTATAAGAATAATAAAGAAGTAATTTTAAAGCGTCATAAGGTATATCAAGAAAAGAATAAAGATAAAATTAAAGAATATATTAATAGCTACATTAAAAATAATAAAGAGAAGATAAGAGATAATAGTAAACAGCACTATGTTAAAAATAAAGAAAAAATACTAGAAAATAATAAACTGTATTATAAAAATAATAAAGATAAGATAAGAAAAAGACATAAAAAATATGAAAGTCAAGTAGAGGCTATAGAAAAACGTAGAAAAAGAGATATAAAAAAAAGAGCAAATCCAGTATTCAGATTATGCCAAAGTGTGTCTGTTGGAATTAGTCAATCTCTCAAACTTCAAAATCTATCTAAAGGAGGTAGACATTGGGAAAGTTTGGTTGGATACACTGTTCAAGAATTAAAAAGTCATATAGAAAGTTTATTTCAACCAGGAATGACTTGGGACAATAAAGGGGAATGGCATTTGGACCATATCGTACCAAAATCATTTTTTAAATATACTTCGACTGATGATGTAGAGTTTAAATATTGTTGGAGTTTAAATAATCTTCAACCTCTTTGGAAAAAAGATAATTTATCAAAAGGTAACAGATTGATTAGGAGAGATATGTAATGTCTTTTACAGTCGTGCATTTAATAGACTCATTGCTTATTGGGGGTGCTCAAAGTTGTGCTTTTGAACTCTACCATAGTATCAACACATACTATCCTCAGTATCCTCAAAAATTTATATATACACAACGTAACAAGTTTGATTCTCAATTTGTATCTTCTTATGGAGTCCCTTGTAGGCTTGCTAAAAATAATGACTGGATATTAAAGAAGATTAACAAGTGGGGGAAAGTTGTAGTCGTTTATCATAAGTTAGCAAGTTCAGGTTATAAGATATTAGATTTAATAAAATCTAGAACTAATGCCAAGATATTGGTTATCAATCATACTTTTTATAAATCTTCTTCTTGGAATAATACAAAGAGTGTTGACGTGATGGTGGCGGTTAGTAATAATATGCTGGAAAATATGCAGAAGTGGTATCCTAGTTTTAAAAAAGTTCATATTTATAATTCTGTTTCGTCTAGTAGGTATGACCCTATTGAACCTAGAGGAATGGATAAAAAAGGAATTTTTCTCACAGGCCGTTGCAATAGGATATGCGGTTGGAAGCATAGTAATACTTGGAATGATTGGTGTAAGAATGTGAAATTACCAACTAAGATGGTTCATGAGTATATAGGCGGTGGAATAGGAGGTCGCAATAAGTATTCTAAGGGGAGAAGGGAGAAGGGTAGAAATGTTGTTCATATGATGGGTGGTATTAGTAATTTTAATACAAAAATTTCTATCATGAAGGATTGGGACTTGATGGTCTACGAAACCTTGAAAACCGAAGGTGTTAGTATGGCCATTTTAGAATCTCTAGCATGCGGGGTACCTGTAATGTGTTCAAGGCATCACGGTAACCTGGAAGTAATAGAAGACGGAATCAATGGATATGTTTTTAAAGATAAATATCAAGCTCAAAAAATATTAGCACATCTAATAAAACATCCAAAAGAATTAGCTAGACTCAAAGAGACCACAAAGCGTCATTTTGTAGAGAAGTTAGATTCTAGGCATTCTGCTTATCAATATATAAAAGTTATGGAGGAGATTATGGGAAATAACTCAGATAGTATCAAAAAACCAGAGCAGAATTTAGAAGTAATTGAGCAGTTTAAAAATGAAGTTGTTCCTATCGTTGTAAACGATGTTAAGGAGGAAGTTAAAGAAGAAGTTAAGAAAGAACCTAATAGAAAATTCTCCATATTGACATCTAGTTTTAATAAGGGAGAGTTTTTAGATGATTGGTTTAAGTCTATTATAGCACAAAAATACAGACCATTAGAAGTTGTTTTTGCCAATGACTGTTCGACAGATAATACATTAGCAAGAATAGATAATTATAAAAAGCAGTTTAATGATAACGGTATAGAGTTTGTTTTAGTTAATAATGAGAAGAGGTTGTATTGCGGTTCATCATATAAAAATTTACTTCCTTATGCTACAGGATCATATTTTGGAGTATTAGATGCTGACGATATGCTAGTAAATGATTCAGTGGAATATATTATGAAGAAGTATGATGAGCATCCTCAAGTATCTTGGATTTATACTCAGTATCAAAATTGTGATATGAATATGAAACCTCGTAGAAAAGGTTTTTGTTGTTGCCCAGGAAAAAGAGAGACTTTGTTAGATCTTGGCAATAGGAGAGTTCATGGTTTTGGTCATTGGAGAACATTTTGTTATAGATTCCCTAGGCCAGGTAAATTGTTCGGCAAGAAGTTAAAATGTGGTGTAGATAAATTTATGGGATATAGATTAGAAGAGTTTGGTCAGGGTATGTTTGTTGACAGAATATGTTACAAGTATAGACAGCATCCTGTTGGTTCTCCTAAATCAGTTTCTTCCACTAAGGAAGCAATAAACGTATGGTCAGATATTAAAAAAAGAGCAGCAGCTAGAAGAAAGAGATATAACTTAAAACCATTACAAATAATTAATTGTAAAAAGGTTTAGCATGAATAATAAATTTACTATTTTAACTGCTTCATCTAATAAATATCCTTATTTGAAAGATTGGATGGAATCTATTATAGCACAAAAGTATAGGCCATTAGAAGTTGTTATGGTCGATGATTGCTCTGATGATAAGACTAGAAAACTTGTTAAACGATTTAGAAAAAGATTTAGTGAGAATAATATAGAATTTCAATATTTTCGTAATAATAAAAGGTTGCATTGTAGTAGTACTTACAGGGTGGCTATAAAAAATGCTACAGGTGATTTTATGGGAGTATTAGATGCAGATGATATGTTAGTTGAAGATGCTGTTGAGTATATTATGAATAAGTATAATGAGCATGAAGAGATAGCATGGATATATACGCAATTTGGGATCTATACTGCTAATATGAGATATGTTAAGGACGGATTTTGCAGGATGCCTACCCATTGGGGATCTATGCTTGATTCTGGAGAGAGAAGAAAGCAGGTTTATTCTCATTGGAGAACTTTTTCAAGAAGGTGTAAGAATCTAGATACAGTTCTCCCTGAAGGACTGAGATGTGCAGTGGATAAATATATGGGTTATAAGTTAGAAGAGCTTGGTAACGGTATGTTCGTCAATAGAGTGTGTTATAAGTATAGGCAGGGCGTTAAGAGGGGCATTGTTGCTAAAGAGAGTACTAAAGATACATGGAAGAAATTAGTTCAAGAAATGGTTATAGAGAGAAAAAAGAATGGTATAAAGCCATATCCAATTATAGAAGGAGAAGCATAATGGAAAGAACAAAAAAACAATGGCATAGATATTTTATAGAAGAAATTTCTAACATTATTTCTAAACATGTCGATAAGGATAATGATGTTTTTGTTGAGTGTGGGGTAAAGCAGGGGTCTTCATCTGTAAGAATGGGACAAAGACTTGGTATTAATGGGTATCTATTTGATACTTGGAGTGGATTTCCTAATTTTTCTGATTTAGATGTTTATCATGATAAAGATAGGAGACAGATGGAGAATAGGATAAAAAAATCTAGTGATACTTATAATGACTGTTTGACAGCTCTTAAGAAGAAAGGAGTATTTAATCTCTGCACTCTTGTTAGAGGTGATATCTTAGAAACTATTCCAGATTTTATGGATTGTTGGACAGTTAGACCTATAGCTATGATGCATATAGATACAGATCTTTATGAGCCAGCTAAAATATCTTTAGAATCTTTTTGGCCTCACGTTAAAGAAAGTGGAGTAGTTTATTTCCATGATTATGGAGATAAGAAATGGAGAGGAATAAAGAAGGTTGTCGATGATTTAGTATCTATAGATAATGATCTATATTTTCATCAATTTGATAATAATAAATTATTTTCAGCATGTATAGTAAAAGGTAAAAATAAAATTAGTGAAAACATTTTTAACAGCATAGTTAGTTTGGATAAATAAGAGTATGTCGGATAATATGAAAGTTTCAGTTCTATGCGTTACTAGAAGGGCAAATAGAGTTGGTGAATCTATAAAATCTTTGTATGATTTAGCAAATGATAAGAAGTCTGTTGAATGTCTTGTCTGGATAGATGACGATGATAGTGAAACTCATGAAGTTCTTAAAAATTTAAAAAAAGAAATAGTTAATTTGAGATTATTTGTTTGTCCAAGAGTAGGTTTTAGCAATATGGGTTTTGTGTTTGAACATATGATAAAAGCATCTAGGAGTGAAGTTTTATTTCCGTGGGCAGATGATTTTACAATGACTACTACTGGTTGGGACGAAAAGATGAGTAGGTATTCTGACGAGGCAGCTATAATTGGAATGCATACAAGGTTTGGATTTACTAAAAAATTATTAGAGAAACACGATATAGTAGGAATTGTAAAAGATCATACTCAGAATGGTAATGAATATATTCAAAGTTATGGACAAAGGCATAATCTATATAAGCCAGTTGAAGAAGGGGCTACAAGTAAATGTTGGTTCAAAGTTGACAGACTTAAAAGAATCGAAAGAGTAAATATTAGTTTGGAAGATATCGAAGCTGATTTTGATATTTTAAAATACGAAGTATAAGTTCAGGGAATAATATATGAAGCTTCTTATAGTAATGAAGAAATTTAGTGGCGGCCCTAAGATATTCAGAAAAAGACTTTCTGATGTTTTAGAAAAACGATCAAAAGAAACTGGGATAGAGATAGTTCATGATCTTAATGGAAAGTTTGATGCAGAACTGGCTTTTGTAAGGACTTTGACTCAACATAGAAAACCTACTATTTTAAGAGTTGATGGATGCTATATTGGGGGAGGGTATGAAAGTAAGAACCGTATCTATAAAGATGCCGCTAGAACATCTAAATTTATAATTTATCAATCAGAATTTTCTCGCAGGATGTGTGAGAGCATATGGGGGATTAACAAACCAAGTACAGTTATTAGTAACGGTATAAACTTTGACGAGATAAAGCATATAGAGAAAGATCCAGCTATACCATCAGGATCTTTTGTCGCATCAGCCATATGGAGAAAAAACAAAAGGCCTGTTTCTATGATACAAGGGTTTATAGATTCTGGAATAAGAAATCATCTTTATGTCGTAGGAGATACTTGTGGTATACCTCCAAAATATCTAAACAGGTTTAGGAGACATAAGAATATACATTTTCTTGGCACTTGTGATTTTGAGAGATCTATATCTATTTTTAAATCATGTGATTATCAATTGCATCTTTCTCAGATAGAGTCTTGTCCTAATGCTGTTGTTGAGGGGTTAGCTTGCGGTCTTAAGGTTCTGTATAGTAATCTGCAAGGAACTAGAGAAATTGTGCCTCCTGAAGATGGGATTATGATTAAAACAGATAAATGGAAATTCAAACCTATAGGTCTTGGTCAACATGATAGGATTGCTCCTGGGTTAGTATCTGATGGAATACATAGGTTGTTAAAATTAAAAAGTGAGAAGAGAACGTATCGTCCTGAGATAGATATTAATGTCGTAGCAGATAAGTATATAGAGGTTATAAAGCAAAATGTTTAAAGTATCGGTAGTGACAACCTTATACAATTATAAGGATTATATAGTTGATTGCATAGAGTCTTTTGTTAAGCAAGATTTTAAAAATTCTGAAATGATCATAGTTGATGATAACTCAACAGACAACCCATATCCTAATATCAAAAAGCATCTATCTGCTAGAGTCAAATACATTAAATTAGATAAAAATAGGGGATACTCTCATGCTAAGAATGTAGGAATAGAAGCATCTAATTCTGACATTTTAGTTATGTTAGATGCTGATGATATGGCCACTGAGAAGGGGATCTCGTTAAGATATGAAAAGTTACAGGAAGGTTATGATTTAGTTCACGGCCCTGTTCTTGATTTTACGATAAAGAATGGGAATATGAATACAAAGGAATCAAGATTATGGCCGAAGTGGAAGAAAAGTAAGCAGGATGCTTCTTGTTATAAATTAATTCATGCTCAAAGCGTAATGCTTAAAAAAGATATACATAAAAAAATAGGTCTGTATGATGAGTCTTTAAGAAGCAAAAGTGATAGAGAAATGTGGGCAAGAATATTAAATCATAATTTTAAAATGTCATACGTGGAAGATTATGTCAGTCTTTATCGTAGACATAATAAGCAGATGCATAGATCTCCAGAGAAGTTGAGGATCAATGATAAATTACAAAAGAGAGTTTTATCTTTGATAGAAAAAAGAAAAAAAGATTTGTCAGATATTAGAATGTTAAAATAGGATCTATTATGAATAAGCAAGGAAAAATATGGGGCTTTACTTCGGAAATATTTAGCAAGAATAATGTCGAAGTTCATCGAATTGAAGGTAACGCTAATAGTCACTGTTCTAAGCATATGCATGAGCATAAGTATAATATGTTTTTTGTTGAAAGTGGGACTATGGTTATTGAAAGATGGAAGAATGATTATAAACTTGTTGATTCTACTGTTTTAACTGCTGGTCAATCGTGTGTTGTTCCTCCATGTGAATATCATCAGTTTTTTGTTCAGGATGATTGTGTGGCTTATGAATTTTATTGGGTTGAAATAAGTTCTAAAGATATTGTTAGAGAAAGCGTAGGTGGAGTGAATGAGTAAGAAAGCTGTTTTAATTCAGACTCCTGCGTTTATGTTTGATCTTTTTAAAGTATTTTATCATGAAGCTAAGAAGTTTAATTTTTTTGATAAATTTTATATAGTCACAGATTCGAAAGAGAATAGTCTTGGTGAAGATTGCACACTTATTAGACTAGATAAAGATAGAGAGTTCGGCTCTAATATGATTTCTGCATTAAAATACGTAGAAGAAGATATATTTATGGTATGTTGCGAGGATCATATTCTGTTAGAAAAAAATAATGTTGATGAGTGGACTAAATGTTTTGACAAGTTTTGCAAGACACCAGATATGGGGTTTTTAAGGCTAACAAATACTAAGAAAAAAGTTCTCCCACTAAATGGGAAAGATAGTATAAGCGATAATATATTCCCAATAGCTACTAAATATCGTTATTACATTTCTTTACAGCCAGCACTATGGAGAAAAGATTATTTTAGATTTATATTAGAAGATGGGTGGAACTCTAAGCAATTTGAATGGCAGGGTGCTAAAAAGAGCAGAAGAGCAGTTAGGAATAATAGAAGCCCTAAGGGGTTGAGATCCTACAGCGTTGACGACACGGTTATTTTTAGAACTAATTTGTCTAAAGAGCAGTCGGGATATTATAGAAACAAATTTGTAGATTATGCATTAAAATATAATTTGCCGATTGACAAATCAAAAAAAATAAAATGTAGAGATGGACTTTTTAGTTTTGATGAGTATGTTAGGGAGTTTTCGAAGGAGAAAAATGAACATAAAAGCTGATAAATTTAAATCTTTGATAGCTGTTGATAAAAAACGTAGAATAATAAAGATACCCAACAAGGTCATGAGGAAGCAAAGATGGGCAGCGGATCAAGATAAACATCTTGCACCAAATTCTATTTGTATCGTTTGTAATTTTTCCTATTATTATAAAGATAGAGGATGGTCTAATAATGTTAAAGCTATTTGCCATCCATTTAAAACGACAAGCATGTTTCCTAATAATATTGATTTGCACTTATTTTCAGAATCAGATTTTTGTGATCCAATGTGGATGCCAGATATAAAATTATTAGCGAATAGATCTGACTACGAATATGATTTTTTCTGCTATACAATAGATAGTGGTCAGGGTGTAAGATGTAAAGGAGCTTATGCTCTACCTCTTATTTTTCAAGTGGCTAAAGAGTCAGGAATGAATGGACTCCTGCTTGATTATTATCCAAAGTTTCCTAGACCAGCTTGCCTAGAGCCTGAGGGCAGAGATAAACAAGTCAGAGAAGTAAGATCTCTATTAAAAAAAATGGATAACATAAAAATAGAAAGAGGGTGGTTTGATCAGACAAAAATTAACAATCTGATGAATCGATGCAAATTCGTTATATTTCCTAATACAAATGATGCTAGTCCTAGAACAATACCTGAAACATTATTGAGAGGCAAACCAATTCTTGTTAATAAAAATATTTTAGGTGGATGGAAGTATGTTAAAGAAAATAATGGTCAGCTCTTTGATTGTGCTTCTGATTATGAGCAGTTCAATAAAAATAGAGATTTTTATTATGAAGAAATTAAAAGATCACTAATAGCAATGAAGGAAAGAAAAGATGATTCTAAGATTGTTAATAGAAGTTTTTTAGATGAGTATGGTTTTGAAAGATCTTCTAAAAGATTGGCTAAAATTATTAATAGGATAGAAGGTCATAAAAAATATAGGTATGTAGCCTACAAAGAATTTAGAAGTTATCTAGAAATGATAAAAGGAAAATAAAATGGGAAAAGGTTTTTTAATGTGTAAAGAGATTCACGAATGGATCGAAGAGAATATTCCTAAGGGAAGCACGATATTGGAGCTAGGTAGCGGTAAGGGAACGACTAGGTTAGTAGAAAATTATAATGTATATTCAATTGAGCATAGTAAAAAATGGATGAACCGTTATGGGTCAAATTATATCTATGCTCCTATTAAAAACGGATGGTATGATATTGAAGCAATAAAGAAGGGCATCCCTAAACATTATGATTTATTACTAATAGATGGTCCGCCTAGAAAAATAGACGGAGTAAAAATAGGAAGGATGCCTTTTGCAGATAATATAGACCTGTTTAATACCGATGTCGCAATTATAGTCGATGATTCTGATAGAGGAAGGGAAATGAAGCTTCTTAAAAATATGGTAAAAAAAATAGGAAGAGAGTACACAAATCATAAAGGAAGAGATCATAGAGGCAAAGGAACTATGTTCGCAATTTTTGACAAAGTTAATAACTAAATATAAGGATTAAAAATGAAAGAATCGAAAATAGCTGATATTAAATTAGCTGGGTGGGGAAGAAAAGAAATCAAACTGGCTGAAAATGAGATGCCAGGTCTAATGGCTATAAGGAAAAAATACGGAGAAGAAAAACCTTTGAAGGGTTTTAAAATCATGG
>Ga0233431_1000585_pt1 | contig 77354 bp, 70 predicted proteins | sample SI_118_April2016_FD_179867 | JGI IMG/M metagenome (GOLD analysis project Ga0233431, IMG submission 179867) | Seawater microbial communities from Saanich Inlet, British Columbia, Canada - SI_118_April2016_200_MG | ecosystem: Environmental > Aquatic > Marine > Inlet | place: Canada: British... | reverse complement strand
TTTTTAGCGGGTATCAGTAGCCCGACAAACAACCCGCCCTTATCGCTATGGGAAAGCTAACATTTAAATCATAGAGGGGTCAAAATTCGGTTGTCGCAAGGGGTCAATTTTCGGTTGACGTTTCGAGGTGGTACGCCAGGATAGACAAGGACGGCGAAAGGTGGACGCCTTCCAAAGTGCGCATGGAAGTGAGCCGATGGAAAACACGAAGGGATGCCAAACTGGGGGAGGCGGAATTAAGGCAACTGGTGGAAAGATTAAGAACCACTCCAATGAGTTTGGACTTGTTGACGCTGTGCAACGAATATCTTGAAGATGCGAAAATCAGCTTTGCCGGTCATGACACGTTTGCAGGGAAGCAAAGGCTTTGCAGTGAAATACTCAAAACCTGGGGAAACATTCCAGTAGAGAATGTCACGGTACATATGGCTCAATCGTATTTGCTAGGGCGGGCAAAAAATATCAGCAACAACTCTTTCAATGTTTACCGAAAAGAGGGCCGAAGGCTGTTTGAATGGGGCAAAGAGCAACAGCTATTATCACGACATGCCATTAATCCCTTTTCCGAGGTGAAAAAGAAAAATCACGAAAAAATTAAAACGGCTCCAGCCCCAATCGATCATGTTTCAAAAGCATACATGGCCGCTACTCCTGAACAGAAAGAGCTTATCTTAGCATACCTCGTTACCGGCGGGAGAAAATCCGAGATTTTGAAGTGGGAATGGTGCGATATCGATTTCCAGAATAGAACCTATGCCCTCCACACAAAGAAATCAGGAAGCGGCCAAGTGAAAACAACATACCATGAAATGCCGACACTATTATATGATGTCCTTGAGCGGCGTTTCAAAAAAAGGCATTCTATCCTACCGTATGTGTTTTGGCACAAATTCTGGGACAGAAAGAAAAAAGAATGGCGGGAGGACCGCTATCAAAACTTAAACAGATTTACTGAAAGGATCTGCAAAAAGGCCGGTGTTCCAAAATTCAACCTTCATCAACTTAGGCACCTTGCAACAACAATCCTCAAAGAAAAAGGGGATATGGGTTTAGCAAAGCTTCAAAGATTCCTCCGCCATGACCACCAGAAAACAACTGAAATCTATGCTGGTCATCTTGAAATGGGCACCAAAGCTCAAACGGATTTTCTGGCTGATTTTTGGGAAAAAGAGCTTGGGGAAACTGAGGTATCGCCTACCAAAGCGTCTACCATACAGAATAAATTAGGTTAGCATCAGAGGTAAACTATTGAAATTACTGGTCGGGGCGAGAGGATTTGAACCTCCGACTCCCTGCTCCCAAAGCAGGTGCGCTACCAGGCTGCGCCACGCCCCGTAAAGATTTTAGATTGGACAGGAAAGTCTAGTCACTTGAAATCGTAAAATCAAGCAAATATTTCTCTCTTAATTTCTTGACCCGCGCAAAAGCATTTCTTATAATGCTTGATCAATCGGTTAGGGGGCCCTCACAGTGAGGGGAAATAATCGCACAAAATGTGCACTTGCTATCCCCGAATTTCATGGAAATATGGTTAACAGGAGGCCTCAAATGAACCTTTGGAGGAAAATCGGTATCGGGATCGTATCAATAATCCCCGCTTTTGTACTGGGTGGGCTTATTTGGAACATGTCCCATTCATGGTTGTCGGTGTTTGCCACAATCGTCATTGTGGGCCTTTTCAGTGGTTCAGCCATTGCTGGAAAATTTTCCTCACCGGAACAAAGCGCCCACCATTAAGTTGCTTTAAAAATAAAAAAGAACAAGGGGGAACCGGCTTAAACCGCTGATTCCCCCTTTTGTTTCTCTATGCGATTCCTAGCTGGAATTTTAAGGATTTCAAAGTGTTGACCATGAGCATGGTGATGGTCATGGGACCTACGCCACCCGGTACGGGGGTGATGGAACCGGCGATCTCTTTGGCCGCATCAAAATCCACGTCTCCTCGCAGGATAGCTATTTTCTTGCCTGTCTTCTCGCTGATTTTCTCACCCACACGATTGACGCCGACATCAATAACACATGCTCCCGGCTTGATCCATTCAGGCTTGACAAGACCCGGCACGCCCGCCGCAACAATGAGGATGTCCGCCCGTTTGCAATGGACGTCCATATCCTTTGTACGGGTATGGACCACGGTGACAGTGGAGTTGGCCCCATCGCCCTTTTGCAGCATCATATTGGCAATGGGTTTGCCAACGATATTAGAGCGGCCCACCACGACCGTTTCAGCGCCGCTGGTTTCCACACCTGCACGAATGATCATTTCCTGGATACCGGCCGGGGTGCAGGGCGGAAATTTTACTTCATCACCACCGATCATCAACCTGCCGACGTTGATGGGATGGAATCCATCCACGTCCTTGTCCGGATCGATGGCGTTCAGGATTTTTTTGTCGTCAATGTGTTTCGGCAGCGGTAGCTGAACCAGTATGCCGTTAATTGAATCGTCGTTATTGTATTTGTCGATCAACGCAAGGAGATCTTCCTCACTGATGTCCACAGGCTGACTGTCCTGAATTTCTTTGAAGCCTAACCGGGTCGCGGTTTTGATTTTAAGGGTAACGTAAGACATGGAAGCCGGATTTTCACCTATCAGGATGGTGACCAGGCCGGGAACCTTGCCATGTTCCGCTTTGATTTTTTTGACTTCCTCTTCAATTTCCCCTAGGATTTCTTCACGGATTTCAGTCCCTTTGATCAGTTTTGCCGTCATTTCAAATCTCCTTTTCAGAAAAAATTAGGTTTTACAACTATTCGAGAATTTTAATAAAATATATTAATATGACTAAGGTTAACGCGGCATTTCCATAGCACACTCTTCATTGAATATCAAACATATTTTTGTTTCAACAGCAAACCAAAAAGGGGGAGGAAACATTGAAAGCAAATCTGGTTTATATCACGGCATCCAGCGAGAAAGAAGCATTGGACATCGGCAAAACACTGGTTTCGGAAAGATTGGCTGCTTCGGTCAATATTATCAACCCTGTTCGATCACTGTACTGGTGGGAAGGGAAAATACAGGATGAGCAGGAAGTGGTCATTGTGGCCAAAACAGGTTCTGGGCTAGTTGAAAAACTGACTGAGAGGGTGATATCCATGCACAGCTATATTTGCCCCTGTGTTGTCAGTATTCCCATTGAAAAAGGCAATCCCGCCTTTTTGGATTGGATTGAAGAGGTTACCCGACAATAAGATGTTTCGGCTCGACCCCCTATTTCATGGCCTTTCGTTTTTTTCTGAACATCCGCAACAGGAAGAATAAAGCCACAAGAACCGCCAGGAGTAGAAATGATAGGTTGTATTGAAACAGGATGTACCCCATTTTTTCCTTAACGGTTTCCCAGTTGTTCCCCAGTGAATAGCCGATGGCGATCCAGATAAGATTCCACACGCTGGCGCTGATCAGAGCCAAGAGCGCAACCCTGAAAACACCCAGATTTGAAATGCCGCCCGCCAGGGAAATGATGGAACGGATGCCCGGGAAAAATCGGTTGAGCAGGATAAGAAAATAACCATATTTCTGGAACCACTCTTCAGCCAAAATGATATTCCGGGCGCTGAAAAACCTGTAGTCCCTTTCAATGAAGAATTTTCGTCCCAAAAATTTTCCGACCCAGAACAGGGACATGAACCCCGCTAGGCTACCCAGGGTAGTGGAGAGATAAACGCCCATGAAGTCGAGTCTGCGGGCGCCCACCAGAAACGCGCCAAAAGCCGTGATGGTATCTCCTGGGATGGGTGGAAAAATATTTTCAACGAAAGCACTCAATCCCAGCAAAAGATAGAGCACCGAGTTTGGAAGTGCTTCAAAAAGGTTGAAAAGGCGGTCCAAATAGGACAAGGGGGGGTCCTTTCAGAAAAGTTCGCGTAAAAACCGTGGGTACCGGCTATTTTCAACGAATTCTATGTTTCCCGGGCACGAAATGTCAACGGACTTAATGATTCTTCGCGTCTTTGCGCTTTTGGGTGAGGTCTTTTCGTTTTTCGTTTTTTTTAAAATGATAGTTGACTGATATTCTTTCATTTGTTATTGCTCTCTCCACAAAAAGGGAGGATTTTTTATTTATGGCAAAGAAAAAGTTGAGCCGTAAGGAGCTTTTGAAAAACACCGATGAGTTCCTGACGCTTTCCGGAAAAGTGGTACTTTATTTTAATCAGCACATGCACCAGTTGAGATTGATCGGGATCGGCTTGGCGGCTATTGCGGTGCTCTATCTCTCAGTCTGGGGCTACATGAAACATACCAACAAAAAGGGTCAGGCAGCGTATAATGTGGCCTACGATGCCCTGGTCCAGAGTCTTCAGTCTGAAGAGACGGATGAAGAAGGCATGAAAAAATCGGAGGGACTTTTTGAAGCGGTAATCAACGATTATGGCATGAGCCGGGCGGCGGATTTGGCCCTGGCCCAGGTGGGGCATGCAAAATTTACAAACAAACAATATGATGAGGCCATAGATTATTACCAGGAGTTTTCGAATAAAGCGTCGGGGAATGAGGCCTATAAAACCCTGACCCTTCTGGGTTTGGCCGCGTGTTACGAAGCCAAGGGGGATATGAAGGAGGCGGTTTCGATTCTGGATGGCATTATAAAAGCCTCGGACAACCCTTTTCGGGAAAACGCCATGTTGGATTTAGAGCGGGTTTACAGGCTTGACAACCAACCCGAAAAGGCGGATGAAATTCTAAAAACTTTTGCCAAGGAATATGCCAATTCGCCTTTTTATCCAATGGTCAAAGCCCGAATATAAGGGCTGATTTTACCCTCCAGACGCACCGAGACCTTTGCAAAACGCCCCCTTTTGCCCAATCTCTGCGTCAGGCGAAAATTTCAATCCTCGAAATATTGAATATATTCCTGTGGTTGAAATTTTCGCCTTCCTTGATCTAGAACAAAATTGAGCATTTTTCAAAGGTCTCGCACCATTTTTTCTGATTCTATTTCCTTCGTGTCCATCCATTAACGAATTTGGGGCCTCGGCAGAAAATTGCTGGCCTTTTTTCTTGACAGTCTCCGTCTTCTTTCTTTATAGTTACGATGTAGCTAAAATATAGCTTTTTGGGAGAGCAGAATATGGTTATCACAGAAATTTTGGCAAGAAACGCCGGCATGTACGGAGATGAGATTGCCCTTGTTGAGCGAGATCCCGGAAAAGGAAGTCGGACGACCTTGACATGGAAAGAATTTGATGGGATGGCCAACCGGGTCGCCAACGGTTTGATTGCCAAGGGTGTGAAACGAGGCGATAAAGTCATCCACCTGATGATGAATTGCCTCGAATGGCTCCCCGCCTATTTCGGCATTCTGCGAACCGGCGCCTGGGCGGTTCCGCTGAATTTTCGGTTTACCGCTAAAGACATCGGGTATTGCGCGGATATTGTGGAAGCCAAAACCATGGTTTTCGGCGAGGAGTTTGTCGGGCGAATCGATGACATCAAGGAAAATTTGAAGACCATCAATGATTTCATATTTGTGGGACCCGATGAAATGAAGCCTTCCTATGCGGAATCCTTTGTTGATTTCCTTGAAACGAGTTCGCCTGATGATCTCGGCATAGAGATCAATCTCATGGATGAAGCCGCGCTCTATTTTACTTCCGGCACCACGGGAACCCCCAAGCCGATTCTTCTGACCCATCGGAATCTGGAAACGGCCTGTATCACTGAAAACCGCCATCATAACCAAACCCATGAAGACACCTTTCTCTGTATTCCGCCCCTGTATCATACCGGCGCCAAAATGCATTGGTTCGGGAGTTTTATTGTAGGGGGTAAAGGCGTTATTTTAAAGGGAATCAAACCGGAGTGGATATTGGAGGCCGTCACCGAAGAACATGCCACCATTGTCTGGTTGCTGGTACCCTGGGCCCAGGATATCCTCATTGCCATTGAGAACGGGGACGTCAACTTGGCTGATTATAAATTGGATCAATGGCGGTTGATGCACATTGGCGCTCAGCCGGTTCCGCCAAGTCTGATTAGAAACTGGAAAAAGGTTTTTCCATCCCACGATTATGATACCAACTACGGTTTGAGTGAGACCACGGGCCCGGGTTGCGTCCATTTGGGAATGGAAAACCTTCACAAGGTGGGGGCTATCGGGGTTCCCGGATTTGATTGGGAGTGTAGAATCGTTGATTTTAACCTGAAGGAAGTGCCAAAGGGAGACCCGGGTGAACTTATGGTCAAAGGGCCCGGCGTCATGAAAGAATACTATAAAAATCCCGAAGCCACAAAGAGCACCCTGGTGGATGGATGGTTACTCACCGGCGATATGGCCCGTTTCGATGAAGACGGGTTCATCTGGCTTGTGGATCGCAAGAAGGATGTCATTATTACCGGCGGCGAAAACATTTTTCCAGTGGAAATTGAAGCGCACCTCATGGAAAATCAAAACCTGCAGGACGCAGCGGTCATCGGCATTCCCGACGAACGTCTGGGTGAAATTGCGGCGGCGGTGCTCAAAGTCAAACCGGGCGCCTATTTGAGCGAGGAAGATGCCTTCCGTTTTTGTGAAGGACTGCCGCGGTACAAGAGACCCCGCAAGATCTTTTTTGATGAAGTCCCCAGAAACCCCACGGGAAAGATCGAAAAACCCAAACTCAGGAAAAAGTATGCAGGTATGGTTGAAAGCTTCAAGCTATAGTCGGACACTAATCAGAAACGATCGGAGGAAAAAATGCACAAATTGCTGACAGAATCTCCAGGAGAAAAAATGCTTTTGCTGGGCAACGAGGCCATTGCCCGGGGCGCTTTAGAGGCAGGCGTATCATTTGCCACATGTTATCCGGGTACGCCTTCTTCTGAAATTCCCATGAACTTTTTCGCTATCAGCCAAGAGTCGGATCTCTATTTTGAATACTCCACCAACGAGAAGGTGGCCATGGAAGTGGCCGCGGCCGCGGCTGTTTCAGGGCTCAGGACCATTGTGACCATGAAGCATGTAGGACTCAATGTGGCAGCGGATCCCTTGATGACCCTGGCTTATGTGGGCGTCAAAGGCGGCATGGTGATCATTAATGCGGATGATCCATCGCTCTTTTCCAGCCAGAACGAACAGGATAACCGTTACTTTGCCAGGCTTGCCGGCTTGCCCATGCTGGAACCCACCACCAGCCAGGAAATGAAGGACATGACCCTTACGGCTTTTGAAATGTCCGAAGCGCTGGAACTTCCGGTCATTATCCGGACCACTACGCGGTTGGCCCACGTGAGGGGGGCGGTGGAACTGGGCGATCTGAAACCTATCACGAAAAAAGCCACATTTGAGAAAAACCCCTTCCGCTTTGTGACGGTGCCTGCGGTTTCGAGGAATCTCCACAAGGTGCTGCTGGGGAAAATTGAAGAGGCTTCTGAAATTTCCGACGGTGACGCCTACAATGAAGTGATCGGGACCGGGAAATGGGGAATTGTCGCCAATGGCGCCTGTTTCAACTACGTGAAAGATGCGGTTCTGGATTTGGGAATTGGGGATCAGGTTTCCATCCTGAAATTGGTCATGTCATGGCCCCAGCCGGAAACCCTTTGTATCGATTTCATGAAAAAAATGGATAAGGTTCTGGTGGTGGAAGAGCTGGAACCCATCAATGAAACCGAACTGAAAGCCATGGCCCAGGAAAACGGCATCACCATCCCCATCAAGGGGAAAGGGGTTGGCGCTTTTTCACGCCTCTACGAATATGATCCCGGCATGGTGCGCCAGACCATTGCCGACTATTTCGGCATAGAATACAAAGCTCTGGAACAGTTGGATATTTCGGCCACACCGGAATTGCCGGCGAGACCGCCCAACCTCTGTGCGGGGTGCCCCCATCGCGCCAGCTACTATGCCGTCAAGGAAGTTTTCGGAAAAGACGCCATCTTTCCAACGGATATCGGATGTTACACCCTGGGTGTTCTCCCGCCCATTTCCATGGCGGATTTCGTCATCTGCATGGGTTCTTCCGTCAGCTCCAGTTGCGGGTTTGCGCAGGCCACCGACCAGAAAGTGGTCTCCTTTATCGGTGATTCCACTTTTTTCCATTCCGGTATGACCGGCCTTGCAAATGCCGTTCACAACAACCACAAATTCACCCTGGTCATCCTGGACAACGGCACCACAGCCATGACCGGTCACCAGATTCACCCGGGCGTGAACACGGAGCCCATGGGGGTTGAGCGGACTCGCATCTCCATTGAAAACGTGGTGAGGGGTTTAGGGGTCCAGGATGTCCATATGATAAAACCCTTTAAACTGAAGAAGGCCAAGGAATCCATTAAAAAGGCCATGGAATACGACGGCATATCGGTCATCATTTCAGAAGAGCTGTGCCCTCTCTTTGCGAAGGCCACGAAGCAGTTCAAGAAGGCCAAACCTTTCCGCGTTAATCATGACAAGTGCAAGAACCACCGGGACTGCATCAATCTTCTGGCATGTCCCGCCATGTATCTGGAAGGGGACCAAGTGGAAATTGATAAAATCGCTTGTATCGGCTGCACCGTGTGCGCTCAGGTTTGTCCGGAGAACGCCATTGTGCCCGTGAAAGAGGGATAGGGAGGCTCTAAATGGAAACAAAGAGATTGGTATTTATCGGTGTGGGCGGTCAGGGAAATCTGCTGGCTTCTCGTCTAGTGGGCGAAGCGGCGCTCTCAATGAATATTCCCACGGTCGTCAGCGAAATTCACGGGATGGCCCAACGGGGCGGGATTGTTGAATCGGCAGTGTTGCTGGGAGACGTGTCAAGTCCCATCGTTTCCAGTTCGGAAGCCGATGTGTTGATCGGTTTTGAACCCCTGGAGACACTGCGAGCCCTGGGGAAATGCAACAAAGATACGGTGGTCATCACCAACATTCATCCCCTGCCCCCCTTTACCGTGGCAGTGGGCCAAGGGACCTACCCCCCGGTGGAAGACACCCTTCAGTTTATTCGAGAAAGGGCCAATAAGGTGATCGAGCTGGATGGAAATGCCATCGCGGAAGAGGTGGGCAACCCCCTGTCTCTGAACATGGTGATGTTGGGCGCGCTCATCGGCTCGGAAACAACCCCCATCGGTGCCGAAGAAATGAAGAAAGTTCTGTCAACGTCCACCAAAAAGGCTTTTCTGGAATCCAATTTGAAAGCCTTTGATATGGGGATGGCATCGGCGTCTTAGACGTCAATTGAAACAACAGGGTTAAAAACAAAAAAGCATCGGTTTAAAACGACCGATGCTTTTTTTTGGGTTACCGGCAAAAAAACCGTCAACCGTCAACGGATTTGTTCTGAAACCGGCTTTTTCGAAGGAGAATCTTTTTCATAACATCCTCCTCCATGATTTCAAGATCTGAAAGCAGGGGCTTTCCATTCACATCGTGGCGGACCACGGGAACGTTTGAACTGATATACCCGTAGCGCAAACCGTAGGCGTTGTCTTCGTCCACAAGCACCATTCCGGAAGGCAGCTGTGAAGACTGGTCCATACCCGATTGCTTCAGGGCGTGGATCAGATAGTTTTTACCGGTGGAAATGGCCATGTCGTCGGCATCAAAGGACCGTTTGAGCATGGCATCCTCGGTGTAAAGAAGTTCCAGGTTGGGGAAGACACTCAGGATATTCATGTGCACCGCTACCCGAAACCCTGCCGCATCCAGTCTGTCTTTCAAGGCTGCAATGCGTTGATAATTATTCCGAATATCATCCGCGTCCCGGTGGGGAAGGTCCAAGATAACGGATATCTCTAAAAATATGCTCCTGTCCAGATATTGAATCATATTTCCCACGGCTTGCTCAATATCCTGGTAAAGATACCCTTTTGCCACATGCTTCAAGGTAAAATCGGAGGTGGACTCCAATCCGATGAGTAGACAATTGACATTGTTGTTGATGAACTCGATGTAATTCTTGTCCTTCAGCAATTTTATGCCGGTAAAGATGGTAATGTGGTACTCAGAAATCTGTTGCAGGATTTCCTGCACAACGGGGGAGTGGGGACGATAGTATGAGTCAATAAAACGGATGTGCCTGGATTCAAACCCTTGCATGATTTCATGGATCGCCGCCACAGCGCTCTGGATCTCCATTCCTTTCAAGAAATCCATTCGGGGCAATTCCTTGTAGGTGCAGAATTTGCATTTGCCGTACCAGCACCAGTTATTGAACCCCAGATGAACAGGGATAGCGGTCTTCCCATTGTAAAGGGGTGTCAGGAAGTCATGGCGACATTCAAAAACAGAGTTGTAGTCATTTTCGGTGATTCGTCCATCTTTCCAGTTTTTGATGATTTGATAAAGGTCTGTTGTAAGATCAACATTACCGGATATGACCACGAGATTATCCCGTAGCTTCGATTTTTCAACCCCCATTTGGGACAAAAACTGCCTTAAAAAAACAGGCGATAACCCGATATTGATAAGTGGGCCACCCAGAACAACTTTTTTCCCCTCTTCCAGCAGATTCTTCACAATCAGCAAATCACAGAAATTAATACAGGTGACAATGACATGCTCCGCCTCGAAATCTTCCCGGATAAATTCATCATAATACCCGTGGGCCATGAATACATAAAAAACATTGTACAGCATGTATTTCTGTTCCAGAAAGGAAATGACGTTTGGAGAAAAACGGGAGGCAGCTTTTTCCATAATGCCGTCGTACAACTTGTTGTCCCTGTTTGAGGCGTAAGTTTTTACGGGGATATCACTGAATTGAACGTCCAGGTTATGGTTGCGGAGTAGATTTTCCGTCATAATTCGGGTTGCCATGGGATAAAAGGGCTTGAACAATGGCGGATATACATACGCGACTTTCATATTTTTATCATTCCTGTCGGTTAGACGGTTTTCGAATTATATTCTTCGGTGATTTCAGAAAGCGCCTGAAAGACCGGCATCTTTTCCAACCCCTGTTTTTTTGCCGTATCAAGAACTTCATTCAAGAACATAAGCCTCGACCAGTCAAAGGGTTTATTCTTGAGACTCTGCACCTTTTCCACAGTCAACTCCCCGGGGAAACTGGCGGGAATTTCATGCCCCAGGGCCGTAAATGCCAACATGGTGCGAACACATTTATCGCACTGGCAGCAGTTGGTATCGGGAAGGGTATCAAATTTGTATTGCCCCTCCCAGCAGACCTTGAGATTGTCGAGGGCCTCTGGCCATGAAAACAGGGCTTCCAGCTTGTCCATCCGTTTAAACACCGTATCGTGGTGTATTTTAAAACTGTCACTTGAAAGGAGTCGATCCGTCAGGGGGTGGCTCCCCCATGGACGGAGGTGAAGATAGGAATGGCTGCTGCCGATAAGACACCCCCCCCACTGGGTGCGAAAAAGCGACGCAACGGAAGCGATGACACAGGCATGGGCCATCCAGAACCGTTTAATGGAAAGTAGATATTTCAGGTTGGTTCGGACGTTTAGAAAGGTTAAATGGGGGTCTGAATGAAAGAGTTTCCGGTTTCTTTCGACAACATTCCGGCACTGTTCTTCGTAGTTGATGTTCACATCAAAGCCTTCAATGTACAAAATGGCGTTCACATCAAAGCGCTTTCTTTTGATAGGACCCTTTTTTAAAATGTGATTCAAGGCGCTGAAAGCCCCATCCACACCTCCGGAAAAGCTTAAAATCACCTGGTTGTTGCGCTTGGTCTCTTCTCTCTCGTTCTCGGCTTCGATATCAATGGGGTAGTATTTATCAGGAAACCACGTGCCGAAAATAATCTGAAATTCTTCCAGATTGTCCAGGAGGGACGTGGAAACCGGACCATGTACCCGCAGGGTTGCCCTGTCCTCCATGGCCTTCAGCAAGGCCGCGATAACAAACGGGTCCATCAGATCGCAGGAAACGTATTTCCATTGGTCAGGGGGAATCGAATACCACAATTTCAGGTCTTCATCATAAGACCGCTTGAAATCAATATTGATGCGCGTCCGGTTGTTTTCATCGCCGTTTTCAACCGGGCCCGGATAAAGATCTAAATACCGCATGCATGCTCCTTGGGACCTTTGCAGGATGAATTATATGTCAGTTGTCTTTATTGTTCGGCAGAATGGGACCAAAAGCCAAACTTTTTAATGCTGAAGAGACGGGAAAAGACAGGGCCTACTTCTCGTTGTTTTGCAGTTTTTCTCCAAGCTCACGAATCCGCCCGCTGAGAGCTTTGCAGATGTGCAGGGCAATCTGCGGATATTCTCTCACGATTTCGGTGAACTCCTGCTTATGGAGCACCAGGAACCGGGAGTCTTCCGAGGTCTTAATGGAGGCTGAACGAACCGTATCTTCCAAAAGCGCCATTTCGCCGAAATAGTCCCCGGCCCCCATACGGGCGAGTTCGATCTCGCGTGCACCTTCTTTTTCCACACCCTTGAGCACAGAAACCGCTCCTTTGATAATCAGGTACATGGTCTCGCCGGCTTCGCCTTCCTTTATGACAAATTCATCCTTTCCGCAATCCAGCTCTTCCGTTATGGATGCAATGGCAGCCAGTTCACTCACGGAAAGCCCTTCAAATATGTTGATCCCCTTCACCCGCAGGATTTTGTCGGGAATTGTAATTTCCGTTTCCATACCATCCTCCATTTTGTCTGAATCCCCATGCCGAGCGTCCAAAACCCTTGAGACCATTTGACGAACATACGGGTTTTCCGACTCGGCCAGATCCTTCAAAATCCCCTCATCCAGAATGTCACTTTTCTGGTCCAACAGGAAAAACAGGGTCAATACCAGGGTGACCCAATCCCGTTTATTCAGGAGATGGGCACAAAACGCGCTCGGGTCACCGTCGAAATCGGGTAACTTGAATTTTTTTCGACCCACCGCCAACGCGTCTTTATTATCCAAGCCTTCCAGAAGCGGTAGTATGATGCTGGAAAGGGATACGTCCAGGGTGTCGTCCAGGGCTTCCAGACTGTTGGATTTTCGTCGTATATCCGTAGAAAAAATACCGCGCCAGATGATCCGCATCTGTCCTGTACGGTCCTCTGTGGCCAGCACGCGAAGGATGGTTTCAAGTTCCACCTGAATCTTCTGGTTCAAGTGGCTTAGCATTAGATCCTTACCCTGGCTTTCAGGAAAGGCGCTGAAACTTTCTATCTCAAGAAGATGATTGTAGCACCTTTCCAGCTGCGCCCGTGCAAAGCGATAAAGATCCAGGTCTTTGATGTTCAATGATTCCAACAGATCAAATATACCTTCACGGATGCGCCGCCTGGGTATGTTCAGAGATTCCACGAGAACCTGCGGATTTTGGTGCGTTGCATTCAGAATTTTTTCTTTTGCCAACTCACAGATTTTTTCTGAACCATCATCCATTCGACTGATGGCCATTCGAAGGGCATCATCATCATTGAGTTCGTAGGCTTTTAGTGCCGCCAGCCGAACCTTTTCCGAAGGATGGGTCAGAAAATTTAAAACCAGGCGGTTGGGCTCATGAATTTTCAAACTGTGAAGTGCATCTAACACATGATGGATAATATCATTATTCTCAGAAGCCGACAGCATCTCCGTAAGTTTTGGCACATAGCTTTCATCTTCGGTTTTGCCGGAAGCAATAATCCCCGCACGCCTTTCAGCCAGATCCCGGGAATTCAGCCAGGCATCGATAACCCCTTTGTACTCTTCCGAGGAAGCTTTGTACAAACCCATAAGCGCATAGGCTTTGACGCCGGGGTTTTCAAAGGTCTCAAAAATTTCCCCGCAAAATTCGAGGGCGCCTTCGGAGGAAAGACGATTGGCTGCTTTGACCACGGCAATGGTGAGATCCATTTTTTCAGGATCAACCCATTCCCTTAAGCGGGCGATAGCGGCATCACCCGCTTCGGGAGAAAGCATGGCCAGCAATTCTATTTTCGTTTTGTCATCGTTATGTTCAAGGACCTCCAGAAGGTGAACGTCCAGATTTTCAACATTCTGGGCTTTGAGTACCCGGGCATGCCAAAGGCACTCGTCCCCCCGCGAAGCCAGGAAAGTCTCCAGAAGTCTGTTCTGAACACTTTTATCCGCAAAAACGCTGTCCGCATCCTTTTCTTCAAGGGATTTGAGATCCAGCATGTTGTTGCTAATGAGATCCAGTAAAATTTGAGAGTAGCTTTTCTTGAGGACAAATGTGGTGATGACCCACGCGCCCACAAAAACCATGGCGGCAATGGAAAGATACCGCGGCGGGAAAAGCCCCTCCGAAACCATGATAATGCCGGACCCGATCAATATGCCCACACGGACCACGGTGCCCCTTAAAAACGGTCGGATCACGGCCCGGTAGGATACCGGGAAAAGGCCCATGAGAATGGCGCGGGCCGGATTGTTCATGGTGGTCCTCAATATATTGGTGGAAATTCTGGCATACATGGCGGAAAAAATATCAAATCGCAACAGAAAGGCCAGAAAAGCCAGCATATAGTTGATGGGATGAAACATAAGCACCACGGGCAGGCCCAGGCGGCCGTACAATCGGCCCACGAAGAGCAGGATAACAAGGCTCACAATATTCATGCAGCCGCGAAAATAGCCAAAAAAACTGAGCATGCCGCTTTGGGTGGCAAATGTCGAGTTGACCGAATAAGCAAACTGGTAATTCATGATGGGAATCGCGATATTGGGCAGCAGGGTCAGAAGAATCAGGATTTTTACAAGGGTGGATTTTTTCATGAGGGGCAGAACGTTCTTGAAATCCTGCACCAGGTTAGTGCTCTGCTTTTTCTTCTTTTTCTTTTTGTCGGATAACAGCAGGGTGGGAAACTGTTTGCCCATCCGTCGCACCATGAAGGCTCCCAGGCAGGTGGTGATCAGATAGGCGAACATCAGGTTGTCCATGGTGATGGCTTTGGCCAGGGGCGGGGTGGCAAAACTGCCGATGATCCCCCCCACAACCCCTCCCGCGGTAATCAGCGGAAACAGGCGCTTGGATTGTCTGGTATTAAAAAGGTCGTTGGCCAGATTCCAGAAAATCAGCGCCAGGAGAACCTCGAATTGCGCTTTAAGGATATAGAGAACCGGGTAAATGATGTCAAAGCCTAAGGGAACCACAAAGCGGAGGGCACCAACAGACACCCCGCAGAACAGAAGCGTGTTGCCCAGCATTCGGCTGCCCGGAACCTTCTGCATGAGCCCGGTCAGGAACGCCATGATGAAAAAAGTGGAGATGGAATTGACCACATTGACAATGGGCAGGTACTCAACACCGTAACGTTTCAGGAATGCAGTCTCTGCGAAGTTATTAAACAGGATACTGGATGTGCGGATCAGGAAAAGAAGTAGGACAACCCAAAAAAACAGCGAGATTTCGTCTTCATAGACCTTAAGCCATTTCCCCAGGATTTTCAGCATCAATTCGCCTCGGTACCAGAGTGGTAAAGATGTCTATGTCTACCGCGCGGCCCATTGAGAGTCAAGAATATTCATGGCATCATTCCAGGTGTTGCATGTTTTGAAAGCCCGGTTTCATAAATCCTTTCCCCGTTTCAGATATCCTCCAGCTTGCTTCTGACCCAATTGAAGTGCCTCTTTAAAATCCGAAAGTGCCTGATCCTTTTGTTCAAGGGCCAGATGGGCCAAACCCCGATTAAAATACACATCACCGTCCCTGGGATCAATCTTAAGGGCTTTGGCATAATCCTGTATGGCGAGATCGTATTTTCCCAAATCGTAGTAGGTATTGCCCCTGTTGCAATAGGCATCCACATTTTCCGAATTGATACGGATGGCTTCGGTGTAGTCTTTCAGGGCCCGATTTAAATCTCCTTTTGAGACATATAGACACGCCCTGTTATAGAAAGCGTCTCCGTTTTTGGGGTTTTCCTTAATAAAAAGGTCAAGCTTCTTAAGATCATTTTCAAAGTCCCGGTTATCCGGCTGCGGTTTTTTGGACTGTATCTTTTCGGGTGCAACGGGTTTCAGAGCCGTCTTTATTATATCGACCTGACTAACAGGCGTTGATTTTCCCACCTTTTTGCCGACTTCCGGCACACTGGAAGAAGGAAGGACCTCCGGTCTGTTCCTCACAATTCTTGATTTCAAAACCCCTGTCTCATTAAACGACCCTTGAGAAAATGCCTGGATATGGAATTTGATCTCCTCCATAATGAAAAATCCCGCGGCTGCAAACAGCAGAAGGCCCATCAGGAAAGTGATCAGCACCGCCCGCCAGTTGGTGTGGGCCGGTGGAAAATGATCAACAAGGTCCTTGTCGCCCACCGCCAGACCGCCCATTTGCCATCGGTAGAGCATACAGAGGGACCAGGGCGTGAACAGAGCGAACGTGATGCTGTTCAATACCCATGTCAGCAGACAGATCTTGACATATTCGCCCAACCCGGCCCCAAAGGAGGTGGGCTTGCCGCCGTATAAGGTATGTTCTTCCTTCCAGGCATGGAAACGGTACATCCCCACCAGGCAGTAAAACCCGAAAGTGACCATGGGCAGTAAAATGAGGTGAAAGAGATAGAGAACAAAAAGACTGCCGCCCGTGCCCGTAAATCGGCTCGGGGTGCCCTCCACCAGGGTATGACCGGCTTTCCACCTGAAAATTTGGCATAAAGCCCACGGGCCATAGAAACCAATGGTAATAAAGGTCAAAAGGCCGTTCAACAGGAGGCGAACAAAAAGCGCGCCACCCGTGCCCGTAAAGGTGGTTTTCTTGCCCTGAATCGTGGTGTGTGAGGCTTTCAATTTGAACAACCGCACCAGGGCCCAGGGAAGATATAGCCCAAGGGTCGCGATGCTGAACAACCCCAGGTGAAAAATCATAGCACTGAAATACTGACCGCCGGTCCCTTCAAACTGACAGTTGCCTTTTGCCATTCGTCCACCTCTTAATAAAACCGTTCGTAACCGTAAACTTCTACAAATATTCCTCCCTTACAGACGAAAAAACTTCCACGACCACCGAGTCTTCAATAACGTTGGCTGAATGGGGCATATTTCCCGGTATGTTCCAGCTGTCCCCGGGTCCCGCATCAAAGGTCTTGCCCTCCATCAGAAAGTCTATTTTTCCCGAAACCAGGTAACCGGTTTGTTCGTGGGGATGACTGTGCTCGGGAATGGCGCTTCCCGCATCGAGAACAAACTCACACATGTGGGTTTTTTCGCCATGAGTCAGGCTTTTCAGTCTTACACCTTTTGCTGGCGTATTGTAACCGTCGGAATTCCTTTTGTAAAACATATCCTTTCCTTTTTCAATCCTCTCCGACGCCTTCAAGCCGCAATCTTAGATAGGCTTCCGAAGCTTCAGGATGCTCCGGGTAAAGATCAAGCACCCGCCGGTAGGCTTTTATGGATTTAGGGATCTGATTTTTCTTTTCACTGAGTCTTGCCAACTGCAACCAGAGTTCCATGTCGTCAGGCTTTTGCTCTAAAATCTTTTCCATCTCACTGATCGCCAGGGTTTCCTTTCCGGTCTTAAGGTAGGCAAAAATCAGATATTCCCTCAGAAAAATATTTTCGGGATCAACCATCACCCCCTTTTTCATAATGTCAATAATGGCCTGATAGTTCTTTCGGACCACCAGAATTTCAAATAATTCATGTAGCAGTGGAACCGCTTGGCGCGATTTCTCCCTCAGAAGCTTTTCAATCTCCTTGGTTCCCAGATCCACTTTTCCGGCCTTGAGATATGCCGTTGCCAGGTATTCATTCATCAGGATCTGGTGGGGATTATTCTTGGCTCCCTTTTCCAGCATGGGGATCAGTTGATCAAATTCACCCCGGCTTTTCAAATATTCGAAAACAAAATCATAAGTGTCCGTCTCGCTGGGTTTAAGTTCCAGCAAAACAAGTGCCTGCCCGTAGGCGGCAGGGGCGTTATTCTCTTTTCTGTAGATATCAAAAAGGATTTCCTGGACCGTGGTATCTTCAGGATGATTTTTGACATAACCCTCAAAATAGGGTAACGCACGCTTCAGGTTTCCATCTTCGTATTCCAGAACGCCCAGATTGTAACCCACAGCTTCATTATCAGGGTCCAATAAAAGGATTTTCTCATAGACTTTTCTGAGCGCCCCGTTATCTCCCTGTCGCTCCAGAATATTGGCCATGAGAGCCAGGCCCTGCTTTGAATCGGGATTTCTCCCCAGGAATTGGGACAGGGACTTCCGGGCCTTCTCAAGGTTTCCCTTGTCTGTCAATCTCTGGGCTAACTTCAGCCGCCCCTCAAGATCATCGGTATTTAAGGTGACTGCATTATCCAGATAAAAATCAGCCTCCTTTTGCCGACCCAACCTTTCATAAAGCGCAGACAAATTATAGTGAAGGTTGGGATCTTTCTGATCGAGATTGGCCGCTGAGAGATAGGCTGAAACAGCCTTTTCCGGCTGCTCGGCTTTCGTATAGAGGAACCCCAGATTTTTGTACAGTGGGAGGCGCTCAGTGGGAGGCGTATGTTCAATCATTATTTCATACTGTTGTGCAGCTTTATCCCATTCGCCCCTGCCCTCCAGTACTTCAGCAAGCCGCGCACGGGCCACAAGATCATCCGGTTGTTTCTTGAGCAGCTGGCTCAGGACCCGGATGATACCGTTTGGGTCCTTCAAAGCACTATAGCAGATCAGAAGTTTGTTGAGTGTTTCAACGTCAGCCTTTTTCGCCGCCTTTTTCCGGAGCATGGGAACCGCTTTTTTCCATTTTTCCTGCGCCATGTACTCATCCAGAAGACGATCATGGATTCGACCGTCATCGGGAAGGAGACCGTTGCCCCTTTCGAGAATGGCAAGCCTCATTTGATCATCAATTATCCGGCTGGCTTTTTCCAGCCAGTCTTCCGCATAGGGCTGGATAATCCACGAAATGGTTCCGATTTCTTGATTCAGGTATTTGATGTTTATCCGAAATTCGTAACGCTGAAAAGCATCCTTTTGGGGCAGCAATTCGGTAAGCGTGAGGGTGTCGTATTGCAGGGCATTGACGTCGAGCCCTTTGCAGACCAGACGAATATTCACGTTAAAGGGGATGGTGGTTGAAATATCGGTAATTTTCAGGTTGTCTCTGGGGCGTAGGGAAAGGGTTTCCCCTGACAGAAGCTTACGCGGTTCCCCATTGACAGCTATCAAAATGTAATTCAGACGAGGGGTATGGGATTTTTTCTGCTGCCACAGCCACCAGCCTGCGGCTGAGGCGCTCAGCACCAAAAGTGTGAACAGCCAGAAGAGCAGCCTGCGGCGGACCCTTTTTTTTCTGCGATTTGCCAGCAATGGACAACCTCAAAGCACCGATCTATTCGGCCAATGGGCCTTCTCGGAAGCGACCCGAAATCACAATTTTGGCATAACCTGAGGCTGTTAATGGTTCATTGGCCGCTATCCGCCTACGTTTTTTTCTGCGCCCTTTTACCGAACTTTCCTTCCCAGATCAGAAGGATGGGGCTGGCCACAAAAATGGAGGAGTAGGTCCCCACTATCACCCCCACCAACAACGCAAAGGCAAAGTCATGGATGACGCTTCCGCCCAAAATAAAAAGGGCAGTGATGACAATCAGTGTGGTGCCCGATGTCAGGATGGTTCGGCTGAGGGTTTGATTGATGCTCTGATTCATGGTTTCTTCAAAGGGCCTTCGCCTGAAGCGTCTCAGATTTTCCCGTATTCGGTCAAAAACAATAATCGTATCATTGAGAGAATACCCGACAATGGTCAAGAATGCCGCAATAATGGAAAGAGAGAGCTCCCTTTCCGTCAAAGCAAAAAAGCCAAGGGTAATGACCACATCGTGTATAATGGCAATGATGGCGCCTAGAGCGTATTTGAGGTTCAAAAACAAACACAGTCCGAGTGTTACAATAAGGGCAATCAGAATAAGCCAGGTGACGCTGATGCCAAGTTCCGAGGCCACATAAACCATAAAAGCCAGACTAATGGCCATGATGATGCTCATAAGCCATTTCAGCTCAAACCGTCCCGAGATATAGATGGCGATGAAAAGGATTGAATAGAAAATGGCAAAGAGGGCCTTTTGACGCAAATCTTTGCCCACTTTGGGCCCGACCATTTCGACCCGCCTGATGTCAACGCCTGCTCCAAATGTGGTTCTCAGTGCCTGCGCAACCCGATCGCCCAGGCTCGCCATTTCAACTTCCGTCTTTCGAATTCGGATGAGATACTCAAAGTCTCCGGCTTCACCGAATTCCTGGACAATGCTGTCGTCGAGATTAACGGCGCTGAGGGCTTTCTTGATTTCCAAGGGGGATGATTTTTGCGCCATTTTGACTTGTACGAGCACACCTCCGGAAAAGTCCACACCATAGTTGGGCCCCCCCCGCCACACCAGCAAAACAATGGTGGCAATGATCATTAAGCTGGAAAAAACGAAGGCGATATTTCGCTTTCCAATGAAATTGATGTTAATTCCGGGTTTTATAAATTGCATTGAATCACTCCAAATGAAAGTTGGTAATCAGGCGTTGGGCGATAAGCGGTGGGCAATAGGTGATCCATTAACGATATAGCCCATAGCCCATTATATACTCAATTTCTTCATGTTTCGTTTCACATACAGATAATCAAAGATGATCCGGGTAACAAAGATGGCCGTAAAAAGACTGGCAATAATGCCGATACTGAGCGTCACGGCAAACCCGCGAACCGGCCCTGTTCCAAATTGAAAGAGTACCAGGGCAACGATCAAGGTCGTCAGCTGAGCATCCAGAATCGTCACAAGGGCTTTGGAATATCCGCCTTCAATGGCGGTTCTGGGGGTTTTCCCAAGACGAACTTCCTCACGAATCCGTTCGAATATCAAGACATTGGCATCTACCGACATGCCGATGGTCAGAATAATACCCGCTATTCCGGGTAGCGTCAGGGTGGCGCTGAAAAAGGCAAGCCCCGCCATGATAAAGACGATATTCAACAAAAGTGCCAGATCCGCAATGGCGCCGGACAGCCCATAATAGATGACCATGAAAAGAATGACGATAATCCCGCCGATGAGCATGGACTTGAAGCCCTTTTCAATGGAGTCCTTTCCAAGGGAAGGTCCCACGGTCCTCTCTTCAATGATTTTAACCGGCGCCGGCAGTGCGCCGGCCCGCAATACGATGGCCAGATCTCTGGCTTCATCAGTGGTGTAGCGCCCCGTAATCTGGGCTTTTCCCCCGGAAATTTTGTCCTGAATCACCGGCGCTGAATTGACTTTTCCGTCCAGTACGATGGCCAGACGTTTCTTGACATTCTGTCCGGTCACCTGTTCGAAAAGCCTTGCGCCCCGGGCATCAAAGGAAATGGAAACATAGGGTTCGTTATATCGGCTGTCGATTTGTACGCGTGCATCTGTGAGGTATTCCCCGGTGAGCGCCGTTCGTTTTTTCAAAAGGTAGGGGGTCTTTCGTTCATGGCCGGTCTTTGGATCAACGGAAACCTGGTACAGAATTTCATCCCCCGGGGGGATATTCCCTTTAAGGGCCTCCTCCACACTGTTTTCCTCGTCCACCAGCTTAAATTCCAGGAGGGCGGTTTTGCCGATCAGCGCAATGGCCCTTTGGGAGTCTTTTATGCCGGGCAACTGAATCAGAATTCTCTGGTTTTCCTGGGGACGAATATCCGGCTCACTGACCCCGAACTGGTCGATCCTGTTTCGAATGGTCTCCAGAGCCTGTTCCACCGACATTTTCTCGATGTGAATTTTGGCTTTCGGGTTCAGAATCATCTGAAATACGGGTTTCCCTTTTTGGCCGGGCAAGGATTCCACGGTAAAATCCGAATAACCGGCAGCCACCATGTCCCGGAAAACGGTCTCGTCTTTCGAACGCATGAGGGTAATCGTGACGCCGTCAAGACCAACGCGTTTCAACGCAAGATAGCGTATTTTATCCCCTCGCAGATCCCCTTTCATCTCGTCTACCACCCTTTCAAGATGGTTTTCAATGGCCTTAGAGGCCTGTACTTCCAGAACGAGATGCATCCCTCCCTGCAAATCAAGACCCAGATGAATCTTGTCTTTCGGCAGGATATTCGACCACCACGCAGGAATCTCGCCGGGGATAGACGGTACGAGATAAACCAACGCCATCAAGACTGCGAACAGCGCAATTGCGCCACGCCAAGTTAAACTTTTAGACACTTGCTACTCCATAGATTTGGTTCGCAAGAACCGTTGGACTGCCTGTTTCTACTGTTGTGCTTTGGTTGCCACACCGGAAATGGAACCCCTTGCAATTTTGACCCTCACTTTCGGGGCGATCTCCACAGTGACCACATCATCGGTGAGCCCGGTGACCAGTCCGTGGAGACCTCCGCTGCTCACAATACGATCCCCTTTTTTGATGGCGGAAAGCAGTTGTTTATGTGCTTTGGCCTTTTTCTGTTGCGGTCTGATCAGCAGAAAATAAAAAATTGCGAACATCAAAATAAGGGGCAAAAAAGCACCGAAACCACCGCCTGCGCCTTCACCGCCGCCCGACCCACCCAATGCATAAGCTAAAGAATTCATCCTTGAACCTCCTTATTAATCGATCCTGTTTTGTTTTAACTCGTAAAATTCCGAATAAAAATGGTCAAAATTATTGTCTTTAATAGCAGATCGCATGCGTGACATCAAGCTGCAATAGTACGAAATATTATGTATCGAATTGAGCCGGTATGCCAGAATTTCTTTTGCCATAAAAAGATGTCTCAAATAGGCTCGGGAATAATTCACACATGTATAACAATTGCAGCGTTCATCAATGGGTCTATCGTCTTCCGCATACCGTGCATTCTTGATGTTCAGCCTGCCGATGGTTGTAAAAAGCGTACCGTTTCTGGCATTGCGGGTGGGCATGACGCAATCGAACATGTCAACGCCGCGCCGAACCGCTTCAACAAGGTCTTCAGGCTTGCCAACGCCCATCAAATAAACCGGGGCGTTTACCGGAAGAAAGTCAATGACATCATCGATGACCCGCTGCCGGGTAACGGCGTCCTCTCCCACGGAGAGCCCCCCCAGCGAATAGCCATCAAAGTTCATGGCAACCAGTTCAGTGGCGCTCTTCTCCCTCAAATCCTTGTACATGCCCCCCTGTACAATGCCGAACAGGGCCTGATCTTCTCTCTTTCTGTGATCCATGCATCGCCGCGCCCAAAGACTGGTCAACCCGACGGATTTCAGGACATAATCATAATCAGCCGGGTAAGGCGTACATTCATCAAAAGCCATGACAATATCCGCCCCCAGGGCTTCCTGAATATCGATGGCTTCTTCCGGGCCAATGAGGTGTTTCGATCCATCTATGTGAGATTGGAACACCACTCCCCTTTCAGAAATTTCCCGCAGTCGTGCAAGGCTGTATACCTGAAAACCGCCGCTGTCCGTAAGGATTGCACCTTTCCAGTTCATAAACCGATGCAGCCCCCCCAGACGACGAATCAGATGAGCCCCTGGCCTCAGATAGAGGTGGTAGGTATTGGCCAGTATGATGGCCGCTCCAGCATCTGTCAGGTCTTCAGGTGAAAGGGCCTTCACGGACCCCTGGGTTCCCACCGGCATAAAAACCGGCGTTTCGAAGCTTCCGTGAGGGGTCTTGATGACGCCTGCCCTGGCCCGGCAATCTCCGGCGCTGTGGGTTACCTTAAATTCCAAATTTAATCCCGATAGCTTTGAGCCGTTTCACAGGATCAGCATGGCATCGCCATAACTGTAAAACCGGTATTGCTGTTCAACGGCCCAGGCGTAAGCCTTTTTTATCAAGTCAAATCCGGCGAAGGCCGATACCAGGAAAAGCAGGGAGCTTCTGGGCAGATGAAAATTCGTGATCAGTCCATCCACAACATGAAAATCAAAGCCTGGCGTAATCAGAAGCTCGGTTTTTCCGCCACCGGCACGAACCCCTTTTTCCAAGGTCCATGCGGTTTCCAGAGCACGGACCACGGTCGTTCCAACAGCAAAAACCTTTCCACCACGCTCTTTGGTTTCGTTAATCAGTCTCGCGGTATGGGGCTCAATAAAATACTGTTCTTCCTCTAAATGGTGTCGTCTGATGTCCTCCGTTTCCACAGGCCTGAATGTGCCATACCCCACGTGGAGCGTCAACGGCACCATCCGAACACCCTTTGCTCTGATGGCAGAAATAAGATCATCGGTAAAATGTAATCCGGCTGTGGGGGCTGCAACCGCGCCTGCCTGTTCTGCATAGACCGTCTGGTATCGCTCCCTATCAAGTATATCCAGCGAAACGTCTTCGGATCGCTTGATATAAGGGGGCAGGGGAAGATGCCCCTTTTCCGCAAGGAGACCTTCTATCCCTTTTTCACCCCCGGTAAAAGATATCCTTGTCAGACCCCGGTCAAGAACCTCCTGTATTTCTCCGGAGACCGTCCCGTCAAAAAAAATACGGTTTCCCGGTTTGGGCCGTCTGGAAGACTTCAGGAGGCACAATCTGGGTTCGCCGCTGCGGTTGTCCCCGTTGAAATGCTCCAGAACAAGAACTTCAACTTTACCCCCGCTCTCCTTGCGGCCAAAAATCCTCGCGGGAACCACCCGGGTATTGTTCACCACCAGAAGATCCTGGGGACCAAGAAAGGACGGCAATTCAAAAAAACGGCGATCCGAAAGAGAACCTGCTGAACGGTCCACCCTGAGCAGCTTGGAATGATCCCGTTTGTCAGCCGGAAACTGTGCGATGCGGTTTTCAGGCAGATGGTAGTTATAATGTTCTGTTTTCAGCATTGGGAACACATTAAAGCGCGTAAAGTATACAAATTCAATTTTTAAGTCAAACGGTTTTATCCTTGATGTGAAAAGGTACGGAATATTCAAACAGTAAAGGCGTTCAGGATTCGCCTTCATTGAAAATCGTCAATCCTGCAAAATTATTATTGGCCCTAAGGGCGGGAAAAATAAGTGATGAGAAGCCCGATTCCCATTGCCAGAAAGCCCATTAATCGAAGATGCGCGTTGGGCATTTCAAGAAGATTTGCGACCCAATGCTTCATTTTTTCCGGGAAGGCAAAATAGGGTAGCCCTTCAACAATTAGAACCAGGCCCAGCAAACAAAATAGTGTTTTCATTAGAATCGGGTAGTCCTCTAAAAAGTCCCGCTATCCTAACCCTCCTCCGTGCTCATGTCAACTTGTGATGACCCGCAGTTACACATATTGCTTGATATAAAGAAAGGGATCAGTTAGTTATGTTCCAACAATGAATTCATCCAGAACAGGGACCCATTAAAAGAGATCCGAAATATGTTTATGACTGCCAGAAGGAATCACCCGCATGAAAAATAGAATCGATGGAATACTCAAAAAAACCCTTTCCCGCTGTTTTGAGCAGGGCGAACTCAAGGAGACGACATTTCCGGATTATGTTATCGAAGTGCCCAATAATTCCGAACATGGTCATTTTGCCACCAATTTGCCCATGACCCTGGCATCGGGCCAAAAAAGAAACCCCCGGGAAATTGCATCGATTATTTTAAAAAACCTGAAGGATGAGGCGCATTTTTTTGAAAAGACGGAAATCGCGGGACCCGGATTTATCAATTTTACGATCCGGGCGGAAGAATGGCACCATATCCTGGGTCAGATTCTTCAACTTCACAAGGATTACGGCCGCAGCGAGATGGGATGTGACGAAAAAATCCTGTTGGAGTTCGTCAGCGCCAATCCTACGGGACCCCTTCATCTCGGTCACGGCCGGGGCGCTGCTCTTGGCGATACCCTCTGCCGGATTCTCTCCTTTTGCGGGCATCAGGTCGTTCGAGAATTTTACATTAATGACGCGGGATTACAGATCAAGATCCTGGGGGAATCCATTTGGGCGCGCCTGAAGCAGAAGGAGGACCCGGGCTTCGTTTTCCCTGAAAACGGATATCATGGCGCATACATCCTGGATCTGGCTGACACCATCTCGGAAAAAACCGATTTAGACCCGGAAGATCCCGATAAAGCCATAGACCTCCTCGCCAAAACCGGGAGTGAGATCATGCTGAAGGAAATTCAGCAGGTATTGAATCGCTTCAGGGTAAATTTTGATGTCTGGTCCTGCGAGAGCGATCTCTTCGCTTCGGGATCGCTTGAAAGGGCTTTGGAGTCCATACGGAACCGGGGACATCTGTATGAGCATGAGGGCGCTCTTTGGATCAAAACGTCTGAATTTGGGGACGACAAAGACCGCGTTATCCGAAAAAGCGATGGCCAATTCACCTATTTTGCCTCGGATATCGCTTATCACCTGGAGAAACACCGTAGGGGTTTTACCAAAGCCATCAACATTTGGGGTGCTGATCATCATGGATATGTTCCTCGCGTAAAAGCTGCCCTCATAAGTCACGCTATTCCCGAAGAATGGCTCTCCGTCCTCTTGATACAACTGGTAAAATTGTGGCAGGATGGGCAGGAACTCCGCATGAGCAAGCGGGCCGGGAGTTTTGTAACGCTTCAGGAACTCCTCGATGAGGTGGGGGTTGATGCCGCACGTTTTGTGTTTCTCACCAAGAGCCACGATTCACCGCTGGATGTGGATATGGATCTTGTAAAAAAACAGGATAGCGAAAACCCCGTCTATTATGTTCAATACGCCCATGCCCGGATATGCAGCATTATTCGAAAGGCCGAATCGGAAGAGATTGCCGTACCGGAACGCCATGATGGGATTTCAGAACAACTTGTGCTGAAGGAGGAAATGGCCATTATCAGGACCATGTCGGAATTCCCGCCACTCCTGGAGGATATCTGCAAGACCCTGGAAGCCCATCGGTTGGCCTATTACCTGACGCACTTGGCAGCATCCTTTCATCGGTATTTCAACATGGGGTCAAAAAACGGTGCACTCAGAGTCGTCACCGAAGATAGAACCCTGACCCAGGCCCGGTTGATGCTGGTTTCAGGCGTCAAGATCATTATCGCAAACGGGTTGAGGCTGCTGGGTGTTAGTGCACCTGAAAAAATGTAAATAGTGCCCGAACGAAAACTGTCTTTTTCGCCAATCTCTGCGTCAGATCAAAATTTTAATCCTCGAAATACTAAATGTATTCCTGCGGTTAAAATTTTGATCTTCCTTTATCTTGAAAAAAAAATCCTAGTTTTCGTTCAGACCCTGAATAGAATGGCATGAAGGAAAAAAAAGAAAAGACGGAAAAAGAGAAAAAGGGTCTTCGCCTGGAACTTTCCCGCACGGCGCTCTTTTTTTGGGGCTTAGGCTTTTTGATCTTTCTGGGCTGGATCTTTACGCTTGGCGTTCTGGCAGGCCGGGGACTTTTGCCGAGCGGCGCAAAAACCCTGGCCGAGATCAAGAACCAAATTGTAAAACTTCAGGAAATGGTGGGCCCAAAAGACACTTCCGAATTGGATGAGATCCGGGCCATTCAAAAGGATTCCAATTTTGCGTTTTACGATGAACTTTCTTCGAAAAAAATGGCCGACTCCGCCAAAGTGGCTACGACGGCCGGATCGGAGGTCCCAATCGGGCAGGGGCCGCCGAATAAGGACCCCAAGCATAAAAATGCTGCCTCAGACCCTGTGAAAAAGTCTGATCTATCGTCACCTTCCACAGAACTTTATGTGGTTCAGGTGGCTTCCCTGGATCGAGAAAAACAGGCTTTAGATATGGTCAACCGATTGGTGAAAAAGGGATACCCCGCTTACCATTACAAAGTTTTTATCAAAGGACGGGGTTATTTCCGCGTACGATGCGGCACATTTGAAACCCGGGCGGAAGCCGTGAAAACACAGCAAAACCTGGCTGAAAAAGAACATCTGAAAGGTTTTGTTCAAAAGGTCAAGCGTCAGCAATGATTGTGGCGACGCTGTACAAGAAGGAATAGATTGTGGTATATGACGAACATGAATATCCGCTTGTGAGAAAGGCGGTTATTGAGGATGTTGAACCGATTCACGAAATCTTGAATGCATTTGCTGCACAGGGGCAACTGTTGCCCAGGTCTCTCAGTGATCTTTACGAGCATTTGCGCGCCTACCATGTCCTGGAAACGGTACCGGGTGAGCGCATTCAAGGGGTCTGCGGTTTGGGTATATGCTGGAAGGACCTGGCGGAGATCGAATCGCTGGCCGTTGCTGAGCCATTCCAGGGACAGGGACTGGGCCGGAAGCTTGTGGACGCCTGCCTGCGTGAGGCTGCTGCGCTCGGTCTTAACAAGGTGTTTACATTGACCTACGTCCCCGAATTTTTTGTTAAAAGAGGGTTTTATGAGGTTGACAAATCTTGTCTTCCCCACAAAATATGGGCTGACTGCCTGAAATGCCCTAAATTTCCTGATTGCGATGAAACGGCCCTGATGCTTCAACTATAATCGCACCTTGAAATCGGCGTAATTTGCCCCGGCCCCCTTATATTCGAGCATGGGCCGCCGGCCCTTGCTCGACTGACGTATGGAGGAAAAAATGTTTGGTATCGGCATGCCCGAATTAATCATCATTCTGGTGATCGCCCTGGTCGTTATCGGTCCCAAGAAGCTGCCCGATCTGGCCAAGTCCCTGGGGAAAGGCCTGTCTGAATTCAAGAAGGCAACCTCGGAAATCAAAGAAGGCTTGAATCTGGATGAGGACCTCAAAGAGACCCGTGAGGAGCTGGTCGATGCTGTCAGCGGTCTGGATAAGCCAGCGGATTCAAAGGAAACGGAGGCGGTTGAGGAAAAACCACCAAAATTTGAGGATTTTGACGAAATGCTGGATGATTACCACCAGGAAAAAGCCCCTTCTTCAACGGAGGCTGAAAAAGTTCCACCCTTAAAAGATGCAGAAGAAAAAGGCCAGCCCGATCCGGCCGTCGTAGCCACTTTGGCGGAGTCGGCAGCTCCCGTGGAGAAAGATCGAAATGGATAGGGAAGACAAACAACCGTTTATCGGTCATTTGGAGGAACTGCGGAAACGACTCGTCGCCTCCGCCATCGCGGTGGGGATTGGTTTCGCGGCGTCATACGCCTTTGCGGAAAGACTTTTCGGTCTGCTGGTGGCACCCCTCAAGGCAGTGATGCCCGAAGGAGATCATCTCATTTTCACCAACCTTCCTGAGATGTTTTTCACCTACTTAAAAGTTTCTCTCCTGGCGGGTGTCATGCTGGTGGCGCCATTCATTTTCTACCAGCTATGGATGTTTATCGCACCCGGGCTTTACAGGAAAGAAAAAAAATATGTGATTCCTTTCGTGGTAGCTTCCACCCTTTTGTTTGTGGGTGGGGCCCTTTTTGGTTATTTCGTTGTTTTTCCGTTTGGTTTCAAATTTTTCGTCGGGTTTTCAAATGAATATGTAAAAGCGCTGCCTTCGGTAAAGCAGTATTTTTCCTTTGCCATCAAACTTCTTTTTGCTTTCGGGGTGGTTTTTGAGCTCCCTGTGGTTATTTTTTTCCTGGCCAAAATGGGCGTGGTGACGCCCCAGTTGCTCAGAAAAAAGCGCAAATACGCAATTCTGATGACGTTCGTTCTGGCGGCGATCCTCACCCCACCGGACGTTGTAACCCAATGCATGATGGCGGGTCCCCTGATCATTCTTTACGAAATCGGCATTCTGGTCGCACAGATTGCCTGGAAATCAAGAGAGAAAAAGAAAAAAGACGCAGAGGATGATGAGGAAAGTGAGGCGGCTGATGATCAGGAGGAAGCTAATAAATAGGGACCGCCCTGCTTCCGGAAACAGTCAGGAGTAGTGGCGTTTTCAAGGCTTCTCCATCGGCATCGAAACTGAAAGGTCCCGTCACACCGTCAAAAACCGGCACATCAAGCAGGGCTTGCCGTAAATTATCCCGTGTTTTAGGATCGTTTTCAGCAAGGATTGTTTTCAGTAGGCGAATGGTATCATAGCCGTTGGCCGCCAGGATTCCCGGAATTTCGCCAAAGTTATTTTTGTAATCAGTTACAAAATCCATGACTCTCGGATTTTCGGATTCCGTCACAAAACCTGAAGAAAAGAGAGCACCCTGAAGGTAATTCCTGGCCATTTCCAGCAATTTGGGAGAATGCCATAGCCTGGTGCCGATCAACCGAACACCCAGAACATCATGAAATGCCAGTTGCGGGGCAATCATGGCCACCCGTTGGTAGGTGTCGGGAATAAAAACCGCGTCAAAGTCGATCAGGGGGGGGGCTTCTTCGTTTCCGATGGTTTTTCTTTTGTTGTAAAGCCCCACCATCTTCTTTATCTGATCTGCAAAGTCCGTTACATTCGTGGGATAAGATTCCACAGCGGTGACACTGCCGCCCATTTCATCCAGTTTGTCCCAGAACAGGTTCATGCAAAAGCGTCCATAAGCGTTGTCCGGGTATAAAATACCGAAACGCTCCAACCCTAATTGGCCCATAGCCACCTGAAGAAGCGAATCGATTTCCTGTGCCGGGGTGAGGAAATTCCGGAATACCATGTCACCCGTTTTTACAATGTCCCTTCGCTGGGTCAAAGCGATCATTGGCACACCCAGTTCCTGGGCTTTTTCGGAAATGAAAGCAGCTGTTTTACTGGAAAGAGGGCCGATAACACCCACGACTTTCCGTGTGTTAACCAATGATTCAAGTTCATCCAGGGCTTTTTCCGGCTTTCCCGCCGTATCCCTGATAACGACCTCTATTTTTGTCCCATCCATGGGAGCGCTCACCATTCCCAATGTTATGCCATTGAGGACTTCCTGACCATAGGCGGCAAAGGGACCGCTTAGAGGGAGCAGACAGCCGATGCAGTTTTCACAGATGGCCATTTCCTTTTCGATCTGTGCCAGGATGTCTTCTCCCGTGGAAGCCCAATGGGGATTCCGGGTGGACTCCATGAGGGTTCGAACAGCTTTTTCTGCCTGACCCGGTTTATTTTGCAACAGGAAAACCAGGCTCATTTGATGATAGATTTCGGGCGGGTAGCGCTTCTCTCGTTCACTTTCAAGAAGACGCGCAAGGAGGCCCGGACTGCTGGTGACAATCAGGGTCTTCAGCTTTTCATCCAGCTCAATTTCTTTTTCCGGGTCATCCTTCCACGCTTTCTTGGCCTCGACCCAACAGAAGAACGCTTCTTCCGTTTTTCCCATTGCACAGAAATCTTTCCCCAATAGAACAAGGACATCTTTTTTCAGGAAGTGCTGTTGATACTGATCAAGCCAACGGATGGCGTTGTTGGCTGAGGCTTCATATTTTCCCAAGCCGTTGAGGATCACCGAAATCTGGTAGCGGACTTCGGGCATCCAGGTATAATCAGGATATTCCTTTGAGAGCTTTTCCAGGGAGGAGAGGGCCTTTTCCGGGTTTTTTAGCTTTAAATGGATTTCTGCCATGCGTTGGAGGGCCAGGGGGATCCGTTCGTCCTTCCGCACCCGTTTCAGAAAGACCTGGTAGCTGCTCAGCGCTTGCTGAAGGTCACCGCTTCGTTGGTATTTTTCAGCCATAACAAAAGGGTCCGAGCGGGTTTCCGTCACTTTGGGGGGAACGGGGCTTCTGGGCTGACAGGCAAATAAAAAAAGGGCCATCCCCACCAGCACGACAGGAACAGCCCTCTTTAAAAAGATAGAGCGAATGATCACTTCTTTACTTCCTCAAAATCAGCATCCACCACATCATCATCCTTGGGAGCATCCGCATCAGATTCCGGACCCGGTTCCCCCTGGGCCTGCGCCTGTTCCTGGTTCGCGTTGGCATAGATGGTTTCAGCAAGCTTATGGGATGCCTGGGTCAATTCTTCCGTGAGCCTCTTGATCTCTTCGGTATCTTCCCCTTCCAGGGATTTTTTCAAATTTTCGATGGTCTGCTCGATATTCGACTTGGTGTCGTCATCCAGCTTGTCTCCCACTTCCTTGACTGATTTTTCAGTGGAATAGATCAGTGAATCGGCCATATTCCGCGCATCGATGAGTTCGCGCTTTTTCTTGTCTTCCTCAGCATGCAGCTCGGCATCTTTAACCAGATTTTCGATCTCTTCTTCGCTCAATCCGCTCGAAGCGGTGATTTTGATGGATTGTTCTTTGCCTGTTCCGAGATCTTTAGCGGAAACACTAACAATACCGTTTGCGTCGATATCAAAGGTCACTTCAATCTGAGGAACACCTCTGGGGGCGGGGGGGATTCCCACAAGCTGAAAACGTCCCAGGGTTTTGTTGTACGCGGCCATTTCCCGTTCCCCTTGAAGGACATGGATTTCCACTGCCGGCTGGCTGTCCGCCGCCGTGCTGAATGTCTGACTCTTTTTGGTGGGAATCGTTGTGTTTTTTTCGATCAGTTTGGTGAAAACACCCCCCAGCGTTTCAATTCCCAGAGACAGGGGCGTCACATCCAGAAGTAGAACGTCTTTGACCTCGCCCTTCAATACACCGCCCTGAATGCCCGCACCTACTGCGACCACTTCATCGGGATTTACCCCCTTGTTGGGCTCTTTGCCGAAGATTTCAGCCACTTTAGCCTGGACCTTGGGCATTCGCGTCATGCCGCCCACCAGAATAACATCATTAATATCGCCCGCGGAAAGTCCCGCATCTTTCATGGCCATCTGACAGGGTCCCACTACTTTTTCGATGAGGTCGTCCACCAGCCCTTCCAGCTTGGCGCGGGTCAGTTTGATATTCAGATGCTTGGGGCCGCTTGCATCAGCCGTGATGAAAGGAAGGTTCACATCGGTTTCCATTGAGCCGGAAAGTTCTGTCTTGGCTTTTTCAGCACCCTCTTTCAATCGCTGAAGTGCCATTTTGTCACTCCGCAGGTCAATGCCCTGGTCCTTTTTGAATTCATCGGCCAGGTAGTCAATAATCCTGAGATCAAAATCTTCACCGCCCAGATGGGTATCGCCATTGGTGGACTTGACCTCGAAAACCCCTTCCCCGATTTCCAGAACAGAGATGTCGAAGGTGCCGCCCCCCAGATCAAAAACCGCAATCTTTCGATCACCCTTTTTTTCCATGCCAAAGGCCAATGAAGCCGCGGTGGGCTCATTGATAATCCTCTCAACATTCAATCCCGCAATCCGTCCGGCGTCTTTTGTCGCCTGTCGCTGGCTGTCATTAAAATAGGCAGGAACAGTAATAACCGCGTCGGTCACTGTTTCTCCCAGGTAACTTTCAGCAGTTTCTTTCATCTTTTTAAGGATAATGGCGGATATTTCAGCAGGACTGTAATCTTTTCCCCGGATACTCAAATGGGCATCACCGTTGGACGCTTTGCTGATGGTGTAGGGGAGAACTTTAATGTCCTTGGTGACCTCCGGGGAGTCGTATTTTCTACCAATCAGTCGTTTAACCGCAAAAACCGTGTTTTCCGGATTGGTCACGGCCTGCCGTTTGGCGGTCTGACCCACCAATCTCTCTCCACCTTCGGTAAAACCCACAATAGAAGGTGTCGTCCGGCTTCCTTCGGCATTGGCGATCACAACGGGATCCCCGCCTTCCATCACAGCTACGCACGAATTGGTTGTCCCGAGATCAATTCCTATCGTTTTTCCCATTTACTTGTCTCCTAAGTCATTTCTATTTCTTGTTAGTGTCCGTCCACGAATGAGAAAATTTGTTCGAGTTCAAGGAAGGCGAAAATTGTAACCGCAGGAATACATGGAAGTATTTCGAGGATTACAATTTTAGCCTGACGCCGAAATCGGACAAATGGCCATTTGTGGATGGTCACTTGTTAATAATCACCATTGCCGGCCTAATAAGCCTCTGGTTCAATAAATATCCTTTTTGAAGCTCTTTGAGCACCGTTCCGGGGGCCGCCCGATCGTCCGCCTGTTCAGAAACAGCTTCGTGAAAATTGGGGTCAAATGCCGCGCCAACCGCTTCCACCACTTCCACACCGGCCTTTTCCAGGACATTCATCAGTCCTTTCAGCGTCAGATCAACCCCCTCACGCAAAGCTTCAAGGGAATTTTCGTCCTCGGAGTGATCCAAAGCCTTTTCCAGGTTGTCCGCAACAGGTAGCAACTGCTTGGTCAAAGTTTCGTTTCCATATTTGATCAGGTCCTGCTTGTCTTTCTGAAACCGTTTTTTCATGTTTTCCATCTCCGCCTGTGAACGGAGATAGTTGTCCATATTTGTATCAGCCGATGCCTGCACTTCCGAGATTTTTTCAATCAACTGATCTTTTGTCATCTCTGCTAAAGGGATTTCTTTTTCACCTTGAGATTCATCTTCCGAGCTCAAATCATCTTCCACTTCACCGCTGACTTCTTCCGATAAAACTTCAGCTGATTGTTTTTCATCCATAACGTCAATCCTGGCCACATTTCACCCCTGCAAAAACCATATATGAAACTGTTTCTCATTTTCAACAATGGCGATACGTTAAGCATCGGGAAAAGCTTTGTCAAGTTGCGCTTATTGAACTTTTCCATGGCAAAAAAGGTCTGTTTTTTATATGAAAAAAGAGGGGAAATTGACTTGAGGATAAGGAAAAGTCCAAGCGTTCCAGTGGATGAAATGCATTGCCGGGTATTACGGAACTTAAGAAAAATGAAGAAGAACTCCAAAAAGCCAAAGCAATGGCGAAGAAGCCACCAAAACATAGAGCGATTTTTTGGCCAATATGAGCCACGAAATCCGTACCCCCATGAACGCCATTATCGGCATGAGCCATCTGGCTCTCAAGACCGATCTCACCCCAACCAAAGCAGAATGACTATATCAGCAAGATACAGTCGTCTTCCAACGTCGAAGCAAAGATGAAACTGCAATTTTCCGTACAGGATTCCGGGATCGGGCTGACAGAGGAACAACGGGGCAAACTGTTTCAGGCCTTTTCACAGGCCGATACATCAACTACCCGAAAATACGGCGGCACCGGCCTGGGCCTGACCATCTCAAAGAAACTGTGTGAAATGATGGGCGGTGAAATCCGGGTGGAGAGCGATCCTGGAAAGAGGTGCACTTTTATCTTCACAGCGGTTTTTGGATTGCATGACGAAAAGAAGACAAAGTGCAGGTCAAAGGGAATTTGAAAAAGGCCTTGATGCCTATTATGCCAAGAAATTCTCTCAGGCCAGCGTGTCCTTCGATAGCGTACTGCAACAGGATCCGGAAGATAAGGCCGCACGCATTTATCTGAAACGCTGCGCTCATAACATGGTCCACGGCGTACCGGATGATTGGGCCAGTATCGAGACCCTGAATTGTAAATAGCCTTGTTTCTGGGAAATGGTTAAAGGTTGACGCCAGGGAGCACCCGGCCTCATGAGGCCGTGACATCTGACAGGGCTTTTTCAAGCACGTCTTCAATAGTCTCTACTGGAATCACTCATGGGGATGTTTCTCCCAACTCCTTACGAACTGCGGAAATGACAGATTCATTCAGGTACAGCCCGGCCTCCTGCAAACGTTTCACCCGGTGGTCAAATGATCCACCACCCTTCCGGGTCGATTTCGCCACTATCCCGAGAGTTCCCATTACCGGAATGTCTAATGCCATGGCCACACCGCGGGCATCCTTGTCGTCAAGTAAGGCAAGCGTCCCCGAAGTGCGCCGTGCATATTCAATAACCTCGGATTCTCCCCGCCCCAACTGCCAGTAGCCAAGCGGAGTCAGTGCCGGTTCCAATGAAATATGCTTAAGCCATGGCAGTTTGTTGACCACCCTTCGCATAGGGTCATCGTCAGGTCCCTGTAATATCTCGTCCACCACTGCTTGTGGAACCATAACATCGGAAAATTGCTCCGGCAGCAACTCCAGCAGATCCGCCTTTGCCAGTGTTATCAAAGGTGAAGCATTGCTTATAACTGTCCGCACGACTATTCCTCCCGTGCTGCCTGAAGAATTTCATCAGCGGTTTCCTGGAAAGGCGATACAGAAAAGCGGGCAAGTTCTGCAATGAATTTTGCCCTGCTCAATCCTGAAATTTCAGCGGCCTTTCCCTGGCTCACCGTTCCTGTCTCATACCATTTCACTGCAGCAGCCAGACGCAGCTCGGATGCCAATTCCCGAGGGGACTTGCGCATCCCCAGAAAAACGTCATCCGGCATTGCAATTTCAATCATTTTACTCATAGCTTAAAACCCTCCATACGCTTTTTATGAAGCAAAAATCAGCTTCGGTCCTGAGTTCATGATTTTTTTCTCCTTTTCCCCCTTGCTTTGCCAGTGCCGGATATTGACCCGCTCTCCATCTGTTCGCAGTAACGGGGTTTTAGGGTAACCGTGGCCATTTCATATCCTCTTTCCTTAGCGAGTTGAAAGAAGGGGCTTGGTTCGGAAATATGCTGACTGTGTTGTTTATACCTAACTCCTCCAAAAGTCAATGGAAACTGAGCCCGTTAACCAGTGACTGCGCTGTGATACGGGCTTATGATAACAGATAGTTTTGTCAGCAAGGTCACAAACCCAAACAGTTCTGATTTCGTACCCAAAACCGAACGGATCGCGGTGTTTGATAACGACGGCACATTGTGGGCGGAAAAACCGATTTATGTTCAGCTGGTATTTGCCATGGATCGCGTAAAGGCCATGGCCGAAAAACATCCCCAATGGAGAGGGAGAGAACCGTTTGAATCGGTCTTAAAAAATGATATGAATATCCTTTCAGCAACCGGCGAGGATGGTTTGTCAGCCCTTATCCTGGGAACCCACACCGGCATGACCACGGAGCAGTTCGAGGGCATCGTTACGCGCTGGATTTCTACGGCGCGCCATCCCCGTTTCAAGCGGCCCTATACTGATCTCGTTTATCAACCCATCAGGGATGGTTTCTGGTCGACATGAAACAAAACTGGAATCACGTTTTTCCCCACGAAAAGAAGTGAGAGGGGCTCAATTTTGCAGTGTGTGTGAAGGGAGCTCGCCAATGAGCCTTTTGTAGTCATGGCTGAATTGCCCGAGATGATAGAAGCCGTTGGCCTAGGCCACCTGTTTGACCAACACTTCAGCGGGTTCTGCCTTGCGTAGCGATTTGTAGGCATCGATGACCTCGATCTGAGTGCCGTGCTCAATAACCTGACCGACATCCTGCGAGATCATCATATTCTGCTCCCGGCAGGCATCTCGCTCCTGATCCGTGTTTTGGTTATGCTGGAAGGGACGTCACGGTTGCTGGACCGTAATTTCAGTTTGGCTGAATTGATTCAACCATACGCTGTCAAATCGGTTCAGCGGCGATACTCGCCTGAGAAATTACTTCAGGAGGCCAAACATACGTACCGGGATTGGGATCGTGTGCTGAAGATACTGCCACGTGAGATTTTCGATATGTTGATTCGGATACGTGAAGGCCGATTCGATGTATCGATCGAGCACCGGCGTCTCGAAAAGGTGGTCAAATGGCTGGTTCACGGTATTTTGAGCGGGGCTTTGTTTTTAGGCGGTTCAATGATCTTGAGCCGTGAAATCGGACCGTTGGTGGGGGGCGTTTCGATCATTGGTGCGGCGGCATCTGTTTTGGGACTACTTTTGGGCTATCGATTGGTACGTGCGATGAAAAAATCGGGGGATGTTTGACAACACATGGATTAAGTGTGTAAAAAGTTATGGTTATTGGGTGGATATCATCGGTTGAGGAGATACCATATTCATAATTCATAATTGCTAACAGGAGGAATCAATGAAAGAAGAATTAGACAACATCAAGGCTGAGATTGAACAACTTCGAGACGAAATCAAGCTGAAGGCGCATTTAGGCAAAGCGGATGCAGCTGATGAGGTTGAAAAGCTGGAGAAGGACTGGAAATCGTTTCTGAGCAAATACAAACCACTTGCGGATGAGGCGGAGAGAACCGCGGAAAACGCCGGTGCGGCCTTGGGAATGGTAGCCGATGAATTGAAGGCAGGCTATGAACGTCTTCGAAAACTCCTGTAAGTTCCGGCAAGAGATCTACTTTTTAATCTACTGCGGAAAGGATCATAAAATGAGGGATTAGAGTTGATCAACGATTGGCATGAATCATCAGATAGACGCCTAAAAAGAGGAATATGCTGTTGGCCAGCCATGCCGAGAAAACCGGTGGCAGAATCCCCGCAAAACCTAAGGTTCGGGAAAGTCCCAGGATAAGCAGATAAACAAAACAGAGTGAGATGCCGATTGAAACAGCTACGGGTGGTCCCATCCCCTTTTTCCAGAGGGCAATGGGGATACCGATAAGCGCCATAATGAAGACAATAAAAGGAAAGGCAATCTTGATGTTCAGCTCCACAAAATACCGGGTGGCATCATACCCTTCCAGTTTAAGCCGTTGAGCAAATCGTTTGAGTTGGACATACCCCATCTCTTCAGGCTCTATGTTTTCCCGCACAAAATTCTCGGGGTTTTCACCGAGATTTACGTCCAGATGTTCAAATTTGTGAAGATTGTAACCCCCATCCTTCTCACGGTTTTGAACAATACCATTTTGAATCTGCCAGATGTTGTTCTTCCAGATCCCTGAACGCCCATCAATCCTCTTGGTAATTTTGAACTTGTCATCAAAGAAATAGAAGGTGGGGTCCACCATCATCATTTTCTGCTTGTCAAACTGCTTGATGAAGTAGATGCAATCCTTGCCCTTGTACCAGATATGGTTTTGCCCATGGAATCGGCCGGGATGCTCCTTTTTGACTTCAATCCGCCATATTTCATTGCACCTGGAACTGGCATAGGGAACGATGGTTTCGGAAAACAGAAACAGGGCAATAGAGAAAAACGCCGCAAGCAACACGAGTGGTTGTGCGACCTGCCAGACATTGACACCGCTGGCCTTCAGAGCGACCATCTCGTTGTTCCTTTTCATGATGCTGAACAGGATAATGACCGAGGTCAATGTGGCAGGCGGCAGCATCTGGCTTGCAATGGCCGGGATTTTAAAAGCAAAATAGGCAATCATGACGCTTTTTGGCGCATTGGCTTTAATGAAATCATCTATTCCACTGGCAAAATCAATCATCAGGTACAGCGCAATGAAAACAAGCTGGCAGACGATGAGCAGCTTGAAAAATTCCTTGAGGAGATATCGGGTTAAAACATTCATTTCTTTAGATGACTACCATTGGATTTTTCCTTCTCCCCAGGCCGGGGCATCAGCAGCAGGGGCGGCGGTGTAATGGCCGAATCAGGCCATGGCTCAAGGCCGGTCAGACGAAAAAACGCCTTGTTACCCAACATTACGTTGGTGGTGTTGGCGGCGACGGGTTTAAGGGTCTTCCATTTTCGAACTCTTGGCCAGTGACTGGGACGGATATTCACCAGCAGGGGGACATCAATGGCAAGACGCTTAAGGCGTTCTTCACCGTTTAGGAAATATTCCTCGTGGTTTCCCACGGAACTGCCGTATGCCAGTTCACCGACCTCATCCACCAGGATGGTCCTTCTACCACTGTAAAAGCTCAAGGCCTGATCGTAGTTTCGCCATTCGGCAATCCTGATTTCCTTGGGCAATGGCCTTGGCATGGCTTTGATGAACCCGCCAACTTTGCGGTAATTGGCCACTGATGGTACAACCATGAGCATGGCGGGAAAAAGCAGCACCATGGCAAAGCCGGTGGCAAAAGGGACCAGACGGCGTTTAAAGAGGGATACCAGCAGAAAGATGCTGCCGATCATGAGGCCCGCCTGTCCCACCCGAATGACCGGCATCAGTTCAGCCATGGACAGTGTGTCCTGCCGCATGGCCAGTGGCATCAAGACCAAAGCGCCCACCAGAAGCAGAATGGCCGGAATGGCGGCGCTCCAACGGACGGAGCGCTTCATAAACGCCCGCCCCCTCACAAAATGTGCCGTCAAAAGCGCCATGGCAGGATATGCGGGCAGGATGTAGGGAATAAGCTTACAACTGCTCAGACTGAACAGGCCGATCACCGCAATGACCCAGATGACCAAAAAGAGAATGCTCTCCTCCCCCCGCCCCCCGTCTCCCCGGGGTACCCGGACAGCCTTAAACGCTTCCCGGAAGGATTTTGCCGCAGCGGGGAAAAAAAACGCCGTCCACAACAGCATGCCAAAAGGGAAGATGGCCATAAAAAACCAGAAGGGTTTGGCGTGTTCATGGCTCACCAAACGGGCAAAATGCTGCACCACAATATAAAAATGAAAGAATCCCGGATTCTCCGCGCTCACGGCCCAATGCCAGGGAACCACTATGACGGCGAAGATCAACAGGCCCGGTATCCATGCAAAAGATAACAACGCCCGCCAGTCTCGGCGGCAGAGGATAAAACCACCTGCAATCAATCCCGTCAGTGCAATGGCCGCGATTCCCTTGGTCATGACCGCCAGGCCGAGACAGGCCCAGGAAATACAATACCAAAGCCTTCTCGCTTGTTTTTCGTGCGCTTTGTAACCCAAGTACCAGGTTCCCCAGGTGGCGGTCAAAAACAGGCTGAAAACCCCGTCGATAATCGGCAGTCGCGCCAGAACCGTCGGGATCACACTGGTGAGATATATCCAGGCGGCCATGACGCCGGTTGGCCCATCAAAGATTCTTTTTCCCAATCCCATAATCAACAGAAGGGTCAGAAACCCCGCCACAGCCGGCACCAGACGAACAGCCCACTCTTTCTGCCCGAAAAGTGCCATACTCCCTGCTGTGAGCCAATAGAAAAGAGGGGGCTTTTCAAAGTATTTCACATAATTAAGCCGGGGGGTTATGAAATCGCCACTTTCCAACATTTCGCGAGGAATTTCAGCGTAACGCCCTTCATCGGGATCCAGCAGCGGATAGCTGTCAAGGCCCACAAAATACAAGAACATGGCCGTTGCCAACACGCCTATGATAGACAAAACAATACTGCTTTTTTTGCCGAAAAGGGTTTTCTCCCCGGCGCTGTTAAGAGTTTCTTTCAACATTTGATCCGTCTTTCTTCCATTCAATGCACTCAGGCTTTCTGACCAGGGTTGTATCCAATATTTTCGCCATCATTGTGTGGACTTCCTGCGCATTCAATTCCTCCAGACACCGGCTTTTCTCAGAACCGTCACAACCCTTCCGGCTGCATGGTTGGCACGGAAGTCCTTTCTTAAGAACAAGGTGGTCACGTCCCCGTGGGGCCCAGTTTGTCCATGACGACGGGCCGAATATGCCCATGGTGGGAATCCCCACGGCCGCGGCAATGTGAAGGGCGGCGGTATCCACCCCGATAAAGAGGCTGCATGCCTCAAAGACGGCAGGAAGTTCCCCAATGGACGTTTCGCCAGCCAGATTATAAGGTTTTCGGTTACATATGCCAATAAGATCTTTGGCCCGTTTCCTTTCATTGGGGGCACCGGTAATCACAACAACGCAGTTGTATTCAGACTGGATCCGATCCAGCAGGGCCGCCATTTCAGAAAGCCGCCATTCCTTGTATTTCCAGAGTGAAAATGCATGGACCGCCACCAAGGGCCTGTCTCGTGGAATTCGTGCTTTTAGAAAAATGGCTTCCGCTTTTCTGCGACGGCGCTCCGGGACTGAAATGGTCGGCCTTGGGTCTGTTTCAACGAGTCCAAAGGGCGCCATGATATTCAAGTTGTGCTGGGCCGCATATTGAATGTTTTCGCGGGTGGGCCTCACAAGATGGGTAAAAAGGCGGTTCCGCCACAGGGTTCCGTCATTGGCATAGCGTGCAATTCGGGTGTGTGCCCCTGAAAGCAGCGCAATCACTGCACCGCGGGTCCCTGTCCGCAGTTCGATGGCCAAATCGCATTGGTATTTTCGAAGGGTCCTAAAGAACTGAAGCTGATGACCCAATTCCGCTCTGAACTTCCGTCTCTGTTTTTTCACGCTCAGCACACGGTGGACCCAGGGACAATCCTCCATTAATTCTCTGGCATGTTCCCTGACGCACAGGACCAGAGAACGCTTTGGAAAAGCGATTCCCAGCGCCCCTATGGCGGGCAGGGTCAACACCACGTCCCCAATATCCCCAAGCTGTATGACCAGAATGGGACCGTTTTCTTTCGGAAGTTTCGGGTTTCCTTTCAAAAGTTTTGCGGTTTCCATTTCTTTCATTTATGGGCATCCTTTGAGGTGCCAAAGTGCCAGTTTTGTGTAAACCATCAGCTTTTCCCTGAATCGCCTGTTTAACCCCAGGGTGAATACCACGGCTGAAAGGTTCAACAGGCTATTGACCCACAACCGGGAAAAGACGAACAAGCGAACCAGGGAGTAGGTTTTTTTGTGCCATTTCTCAAAAAACTGATACCGGGAACGGTAAAAGAGGATCCTCGCAGAAACCCCACTGCCAACGGTTTTTCCCTGAGCATGGAAGATTTCAACCCGAGGGACAAAATAAACTTTCCATCCCGCCTGTTTCATTCGATAGGCCCAGTCCGTTTCCTCCATAAAGAAAAAATACCGTTCATCCAGAAAACCCACCCGGTCCATGGCGCTTTTTCGAACCATAATGCAGGCCCCGATACACGAATCCACCGTTATGGGCGCGGTATAGTGCTTTCTTTTGCTGGGGTATTTTTGAGGAAACAAAAGCCTTAGAAAGGTCTCGTTGGAAATCAGGGAAAGCAGCGTGGGAAAGGGCGCAATGGAATTCTGCTTTGAACCATCTTCGTTCAGCAATTGGCCGCAGGCCATTGACGCGTCCGGCACTTCTTCCATGAAATCAAAAAGGTTCTTAATGGCGTCCGCCTTGAGCCGGGCATCGGTGTTGATCAATACGGCATAGCGGCCTCCCATTCGGGCAAAGGCCAGGTTGTTGGCGGCAGCAAACCCCAGATTCCGGGTGTTTTCAATGATATGAATGTCCGGATAGGCTCTCCGTGCGGCGGTGACGCTTCCATCGGTCGAAGCGTTGTCCACCAGCCAGACCTCAAAATCCATGTCCGCGGCCGTTTGATAAATGGATACTAGACATTGAAGCAGCAGGTCTCTGGTATTCCAGTTGACGATAACAAATGAGATATCCAAACCTAATGCTCCGGATCGTCGTCCTTCAAATGGACGGTCTTGAAATCACGGGGGGTTTCCATTCTAAATACCGCTTCCGGAAGGGGGGTGTTAAACCTCATTTGGTCAATCTCAATTGCCAGGCCGACCTTAGGGTCGGGGCCATGAAAATCCACCTTTCGCGCATAGAGGATGCCGTCTTCGTCTTCGAAATCAGAAAAGACCATTACTGCGTTTTCTTTACAAAAAGATACCCTGTGTGGAAGCGGTTCACTGGAATAGAGTTCAAAAACCTGGACCTTTTCGCCTTCGGGGTCCAGAAGGGTGATTTGATTGCCCGCAAAGGATGCGGCCTCCTGGTGCTTGAGCAGGGCTGGGAATGCCCTAACAAGGGACCACAGCAGACAACGGTTGAGCGGAACCGGTAACCGCTCGGACAGGCGTTTGCTTTTCAGGCTGCCCCTGTAAAATCGCTTTTCAGAAAAATCCAGGATATCAAGCCTTTGGCCCTCAATGAGTATGTGAATGAGGGTTTTCCCCCAGGGATGGGTAATTTCAATTTTCATTCGCCCGTAGGGGCAGGCCCCTGTGCCTGCCCTATCATCGGTGCCTGTACCTGCCCGGGGGGTTGCATCCGCAATCATCAGGATCTGAGCTGAATTTTCGGTACTCTGGTTCTGAAAGGTCAGTGTGCCCGAGAAAAAAAGCGTTTTTGCTTTTTCCTCCTGGGCGCTAAAGTCAGACACAAGGGATGCAACGCTTTCTTTGTCTAAGGCGGGAGCAGGGGGCTTAACCGTTAAAGGTGAGCAGCACTGAAAAGCGAGAAACGCCAGAGCCGTCAGGAGCGTTTTGGTTCCCAAATGGATTTTGGTGAAATTCAATTTTCTGTCTTCAAACGTTCACGCACCTCGGCAATTTTTTCTTTGATCCGTGTTTCCTCCGGGTGCTTTAAAGAGAGGGCCTTTTCGTAACTTTGAAGGGCCTTTTGGTATTGTTTTAACTTAAAGTGGGCATCGCCCAGATGTTCCTGAACGGTGGGATCTTCTCCCGTCAGGGTTGCCGCCTTCAGAAGGGTCTGTAAGGCCTTTTCGTATTGACCTTTCTGAAAATAGACCCACCCCAGGCTGTCGATAATATACCCGCTGTCAGGTTTTAATTTCAGGGCTTTTTGAATCAGCAACAGGGCCTCGTCCAGGCGGCCGCCTTGTTCGGCATAAGTGTAACCGATATAGTTAAGCGCATCGGCATTGTCGGGGTCAATTTTCAGCAACTGTCGCATTTCCTGAATGCAGGCCTCTTTCCTGCCGGCCTTGTCCAGAAGTACACCGAGACGAAATCGAAGATTGACATTTTTTTCATCCAGCGCCAGGCCTTCTTTAACCGCATCAATCGCCTTATCATATTTTTCCTGTGCCTCATAGATGGCAGCCAGCATGAGATACAGATCCGTGTTGCTCCGGTCCATGGCCATCAACCGCTCCAGGGCCTTCAATGCGTCGTCGAATTTTTCTTCAAAGATCAGCAAGTGTATGATGTGCATCTGAGCATTCTGGTAATACTTCGACTTCTGATCAATGAGTTTGAACTGCGCCAGCGCCTTGTCATTATCGCCCTTTTCTTCATATGCGGTGGCCAGATAATATCGTGATTTGTAGTCCTTTGGCCATGCCGTAACAATCAGATCCAGCTCAGCAATGGATGCGTCGATTTTGCCCTGTTTCAGGTAGATCAGGCCCAAGACCTGCCGTTCCGGCTCGCCGGGTTTTGAATGCTTCTTAATCTGTTCCACCTGACGGGCCGCATCATCTTTTTGACCCAGTTTCAGATATACCTCCACCAGCCTCTCCCGGGCAGGGATGTTGTCGGGATAGAGGGAAAGCAAACTTTCGTAGGCCTTGGCCGCTTCCGGGTTCCGCCGGGTGATTTGATAGAGGGTCGCCTTGTCAAACAACGCAGGTTCAAGGGTTTTGTTGCGCTTCAGCGCCTCGTTCAACGATCTTTCAGCCGCTTTGTAGCGCCCCATCTCCAGATTGATTCTGCCCTGATAGTAATAGGCAATGATGAGTTCAGGATCCTGCTTGACCAGAATATCCAGATGTATTAAAGCCTTTTCAAATTGCTTCTTTCTGACAAGGATGGTGGTCAACAAAAGCCTTATCCGTTTGTTGTCGGGGTCCTGTTTGAGAACATTCCGGTATTCCACAATGGCGAGTTCATCTTTGCCCGTCAGTGCGTACAGGTCCCCCAGCAAAGAAAGGATGTGGGTGTCTTGAGGGTCCATGCCGACGCTTTTCTGGGCGTAGGCCAGTGCTTCAGGATATTTTTTAAGCCCTTTCAGTAAAATGGCCATTTTGGCATTCAGATAGACGGAATCGGGATCATTCTGAATGGCCGCCTCAAGATACTTCCGAGCGTCCTGGTAACGACCCTGGTTCAACGCCACTGAGGCCAGGGCAAAATGCTCATAGGCTTTCTGGAGCGCATCCGGTTTCTCAGGACGGTAAATTATTTTGGGTTCCACGGCCTCAACAGTCGGGGTGATCGTTTTCTGGGGCCCCCGGCCGTTTACCGTTGCACAGCCGGTCGGGCCAACGGCAAAAAAGAACAGCAAGAGCAAAGGGGTAAGTTTCAGACTTCCGATCTCTGAGAAAACCTTGTGCCGGAGTAACCGACCGTCAAATATTGTGAGCCTTGATTTCATAGGTGCTTATTTACACCGGATTCTCTGGTAAAATAGAGGGTTCTACTTCAGAAAATCCGAATATTCCTCCTCAAAATTCGGAATCTTTTCTTTCAACCATTTCCGAATGTTCTTGATGATCTTTTCCTGGATCTGCCGAATCCTTTCCCGGGAAATATTGTATTTATTGCCCAGATCCTGGAGGGTCAGGGGTTTTTCAGCCAGAATTCGATTGTCAAAGATGTCGGCTTCTTTGCCAGACAGGGTTTTGCGAAATTCTCGAAGGCTTTTTGTCAGCAGGTTTTTGCTTTCGTCATTGGAAAGCAGTTCGTCAACGGCAATTCCGGGGTCAGGCAGAAAAGAGCCGTAGGATTCCCTGGAATCCTCACCCACCGGCGCGCTGAGGGAAACTTCCCATCCTCCCAGCCGCTGTGTCATTTCAACCACTTCTGATTCCTTCACATCAAGTCTCTCAGCCAGTAGGCGCGGTTCGGGGGTAAAACCCTGAGCAATAAGCTTGTCCCTTTCCTTGGCAAGATTGAAAAACAGTTTTCTCTGGCTCTGGGTCGTTCCAATTTTCACCATTTTCCAATTATCCATTATGAATTTAAGGATATAAGCCTTAATCCAAAAAGAAGCATAATAAGAAAATTTTATACCACGATAGGGGTCGAATTTTCGCACCGCCTGTAAAAGGCCCAGATTCCCTTCCTGAATGAGGTCCAGCAGATTTTTCGTCCAGTACCGATGGAAATCCATGGCGATTTTTACAACCAGCCTCAAGTTTGACGTCACCAGCCTGAATGCCGCATCATCATCATTATGTTCCCGGATCCTGATGCCCAGTTCTTTCTCTTCATCACGGGTCAGCAGATTATACTGTTTAATTTCAAGAAGGTATATTTGAAGTGGGTCATAAGGGACCAGAGCAGTATCCGAGCGCTGCACCACCGGCGCAAGATCGGTGCGCTTCGGGTGCGGTTTTCGGTCAGGCGTTTTGCCAGATTGTTTTTTTGAACCGGCTTTGTTTTTCCCTTTTTTCATATAAAAACCCTACTATGGTTTCACATGCGTGAACCTGTTTATTGCGACTTGGCCCCGGAAATAATTTTCATGTATCGTTTTTTACCTGCCCGTAAGAGCAACCCGTCTTCTCCTAAATCATTCGCGCTGACCGTCTGGTCAAAAACCGAAATTTTCTGGTTGTTCAAATAGCCGCCCCCCTGTGAAATCAATCTGCGGGCTTCACCTCTTGATTTACATAAGCCCGCATTTTCAAACAGAATATAGGCCGGTATACCCGTTTCAAGGGCTTCCGATTCAATTTCATATGTGGGAACGGATTCATCTGAAACCCCTTTATTCCGGCCGAACAGACCCTCGGCCCCGGCCCGGGCCTGCTCCGCATTTTCCTTGCCGTGGCATAACCGCGTCGCCTCGTAAGCCAATATTTTTTTCGCTTCCCGAATCTCAGAACCTTCCAGCTTTTGAAGCCGCTTTATTTCATCCATGTTAAGCCGTGTAAATATGGCCAGGAACCTCCCGATGTCCCCATCATCCTGGTTGACCCAATACTGGTAATAGTCATAGGGCGATGTCATTTCACCATCAAGCCAGACCGCACCTTTGTGGGTTTTGCCCATTTTAATGCCTGAAGTGGTGGTCAAAAGCGGAAACGTGAGTCCATGGACAACTTCACCTTCCAGACGCCTTATCAGATCGGCGCCGGCCAGGATATTGCCCCATTGATCGTTGCCCCCCATCTGAAGACGACAGTCGTAATGCTTGAAAAGGTGCCAGAAATCATACGCCTGCAGCAGCATGTAGTTGAATTCGATGAAGCTGAGACCGGTTTCCATTCTCATCTTGTAGCTTTCAGCGGCAAGCATCCGGTTTACGCTGAAATGTCGACCGATATCCCGCAGAAAATCCACATATCGGAGCTCCGTCAGCCAGTCGGCATTGTTGGCCATGATGGCGCGTTCACTGCTGAAATCAATGAAATTGGAAAGCTGTTTTTTCAGGCCCAGGGCATTGTCATTAATTTCTTCACGGCTCATGATGCGGCGCATCTCGGTCTTTCCGCTGGGGTCTCCGACCAGAGCCGTACCCCCCCCCACCAGCACAACCGGCCGGTGGCCGGCATTCTGCATGTGCACCAGACTCATTATGGGAAGCAGACTTCCCACGTGAAGGCTTTTCGCGGTCGGGTCAAAACCGATATAGCAGGTGGTGGGTTGAGAGAGCATTTCTAAAAGCGACCCTTTGTCAGTGGACTGTTCAAAGAATCCTCTGGTTTGAAAGATTTCTAAAATATTTTCCATTTTCAGTCTCTTGCGGGACTCCTTTCTTCATCCTCGGGAAGTTTGATGCGTACCACCTGTCCTTGTTTTCCAAGATTATCCATTTTTTTGCCGTTGAACTCAAGAACAATGCCGCCTGCATTGCCGATCAGTAATTCAAAACCCTTTTCAGCCTTCCACTCAGGTGTATCTGAAGGGCCGAATACATACTCTTTCGATTTCAGACCGTCAATTGATATTCTCACCCAAGTCCTTTCCGTTATATGGCCTTTCAGCTGTAAATTCAACACTTCAGCCTCCCCGGCGGCGGAAGGAATTTTCACTTCGGGCTTCTCTTCAGCGGCACTCCGGGTTACGGCTGGCTTTGACAATGCATTTTCCGGTGTTTTCGGTTCTTCCTGTGTCTCGGAACTCACCGCTGAAACACCTGCGGTCAATTCCGAATCAGCTGTTGAAAGAGCACTTTCTTCAATAAGAGGTCCTTTTTCGGTTTTCTGTTGCTCATCGGGAGCAATCGGTTTTTCGCTTACCGGTAAACTTTGAACACTGACAGCCGTTGCGCCGGCGGTTTCTTTTGAATCGGTTGAAATCGAAAACCACGCATAAAAGGCTGCCGCTGCCGCCAGGAGGAACAACAGGCCAACCACCATAAACGGCCATTTTTTCCTTTGAGGAATGGACGGCAGGACAAATTCTTGCGATAAGTCATCCGCCTCTGCTTCCTCCCCGTAAAGGTCTACAACGCGTTCTTCGTCAAGCCCCAGAACGCGGGCGTAGGACCGTATGAAACCCCTTACAAAGGTGGGCGCGGGAAGCAGGTCCCATTCTTCATTTTCAATGGCCTCCAGAAAACGGGGTCTCAGCCGGGTCTGCTGGGAAATTCGGGTGTGGCTGAGTCCCTTTTTTTCTCGTTCCCTCTTGAGCAAGGCGCCCAGAGAAATACCGGAAGAAAAGACCCAATCGTCGGTTTCAGCATTCAATGGCTGTTGATCATCTTGACCCATATTGAATGACCTTGAGTGTTCAAAAGATGATTTTGATGTATGCTTTTTCTCTTAAGTCTTTGATCCAGGCGGAATACGCCAGATTCATCTTTTCTCGGTAAAGGGTAGAGCGAATGGAATTTTTGACCTGGTCGAATGATTTTTCCCCGCCTTTGTCTTTTTCCACAACTTTAATAATCTGTATCCCGTTGGGTCCGACAATGGGAACTCCCACCTCGCCCGAGGAAAGGTCTTTGATGGTCGCCGCCATTTCGGGATTGAGCTCCGAAATCTTGAACACCCCGAGATCTCCTCCCTCTTTTGCCCCCGGACCGTTGGAAAACTGCCCAGCCAGTTTCCCGAAATCTTCGCCGGCCTTTATTTTCTGAATGATTTCGCCGGCTTTTACTTTTAATGCACGGGATTCTGCCGGGTCGGCCGGGTCTTCCTGCTTTAGAAAAATCATGGCAAGATGAACCTTTCCTTTGGTGCTGAATTCATCTTTATGCGCCTCATAATACTCTTCTATTTCTCCTTCCCTGATGATAATTTTACTTGTGACCTCATAATTGACCAGGCGTCTCCGTTCAAGCTCTATTTTGAGCATTTTTCGATATTGGTCATAACTTTGCCCTTGCTCTTTGAGCGCAGCAACCAGGCCTTCCTGGGTCATGTTGTTGTCCGCCTTGACCCTTTCGATGGCTGCGTCCACTTCTTTCTGTGGTACCTTGATCTTTAATTCCTGAATCTTCTCACGGGCAATTTTTTCTTCAATCAGCATTTCAAGAAATTTTCTGCGCGTCTCAAGGTACTGACTTTCGGATTTTCTTTTGAGTGCTTCAGGGGTCATTCCCGTCATTTCCCTCATGCGCGTATTGAGTTCATATAATGTAACCACATCCGCATTAACAATGGCTACCACGCGATTGTAAATTTCGCCAAAAGCCTTTCCTTGAAAAAAAGCGTTCCCCCAAAGAAACAGGGGTATCAAGATGAGAAGGGTCGATTTTTTCATTCAGGAAAACTCCAATTTATCGATTGCTTTTTTGTTAATTTTGACCCTGATGTTCCCATGAAGTTTGTGAAGCCACTCTCTGCAAAAAGATGCCCGTCTCTGCTGAGACAGTTTTTGCTCGATGTCGCCAATGACCTCCGAAAATTCCTGGAATCCTCCGGGACGGCGGGATATGACCTCAAGAATATGGTATCCCGAAACACCTTTCGTCACCGGGCTGACATCACCGGGAGCCATTGAAAAAAGCGTTTTGTCAAGGGTTTCATCCATGACGCCTTTGGGGATCCAACCCACTTCTCCGCCATTTTCAGCCTCAGGGCCTACGGAGTATTCCCGGGCCAGATCAGCCAGATTCTCACCCGCACGAATTCTTGCATGGAGTTGTCTGGCCTGCTTTCGGGTTGGGCAGACAATTTGCCTGAATTTAACCTTTTCCGGGGCCTTGAAACGGTTTGGGCTTGATTCAAAATAGGCCTTTATTTCTGTGTAATCGGGTGGCGCCATCTCCCTGGTTACCGATTCGATAACCTTCTCAATGATAAGCTGCTCTTTAAATCGTTTTTCCCAGGTGTCAGGATCACCGGATTTTCGAAGCAGTACCTGTTCAAAGCCGGCGTCTGTGTATCCTTCTTTGATTTCGCTCAATTGCGTCTGAAACTCTTCCGCTGTAACCTCAATGCCCTGCCCCCTCGCGTATTCCAACATCAGGTATCGGTCTATGATATGATCCAGCAGGCGGGCTTTCATCCCTTTTGCATCCCGGGCGGAAATAGGCAAATCTTCGCTCGCAAAAACCATGTCCTGTTTCAGATCATCGGCCGTAAGCTGTTGATTTCCAATGACCATAACGACCGTGCCGAAGTTCAGCTCAAGGCGGTCGCAACCGGTAATGAAAAACGGGCCGGCGCCACCCAGAAGCAGGAAAAGAACCGAATAAAAAACGGTTGATTTGTTATTAAAAATAGCCCGATGGTTCATTTGTCTAGTGGCGTTTGGCCACAGGAAAAATTAAGTGCTCATAAATACAAGCTTCGAACCCCTTAAAGTATCAAGCACGCGGGAAAAAGCAAGCATATTTTTTAATGAAACCATCAAGTCTCGAAAAGCCGGACATTCAAGGGTTGAGCTGATCCAGAATTTGTTCAATTTTTTGAAGATCTTTCGGAAATGTGATCGATCCCGTATGGATCGTGAGCCTGTTGTCGGGAAGGAACCGGAATCGGTTGGGGCGCTCATTTGCCAGTTTTACCAGATGTTCCCTGTTATGGCTCCCGTCCTCCAGAAAACCAAGCATCAGCTTATTTTTTCCCATATCCAACTTGTTGATACGAAGTTGCTTCAAGCGCAAACGGATGGACATCAAAGCCAAAAGGTTTTTGACTTCGGCAGGCGGATTTCCAAAACGATCATGAATTTCCTGTATCATTTCCTCCAGTTCAGATTTTTCAATCAGCGAGGAGAGACGGCGATAGAGATTTAGCCTCATATCCGTATCCAGTATGTAGTCACCGGGCAGAAATGCTGGAATATTGATATTAATCTCGGGATTCACCTCGTCCTGCCATTGCTCGCCCTTTAATTCCGTGACAGCCCGTTCAATCAGTTTAAGGTAGAGTTCGTATCCCACTGCCGAAATATGTCCTGACTGGGAAAAACCAAGAATATTGCCACCCCCCCTGATTTTCAAGTCATGCATGGCAAGGTGCAGCCCGGCACCCAGATTTGAAAAATCCATAAGCGCTTTCAATCGTTTTTCCGCATCTCTTGTGAGCGTGGAATCCCTGGAGATCAGCAGGTAAGCGTAGGCCTTTTCCATGGCCCGTCCCACCCGGCCCCGCAGCTGATAAATCTGGGCCAGGCCCAAACGATCCGCTTCGTTGATAATAATGGTATTGGCCGAAGGAATGTCCAGTCCTGATTCAATAATGGTGGTGCAAACAAGGACATCGATTTCCCTACTGAGGAATCGCATCATGGTGTTTTCAAGTTCCCTTGGCTTCATCTGGCCGTGGGCCACTTCAAAATTGGCTTTCGGGACCAGTTTTCTTAACTGATCGGCCACGTGAGCGATGCTTTTCACTCTATTGTGTACAAAAAAGGTCTGTCCACCCCTTTCCACTTCATTGTGAATGGCCCTTTTAATGGTTGCTTCGTCATAGGGCGAAAGATAGGTTTCAATGGCCAGCCTGTCTCTGGGAGGTGTTTCGATGACACTCAGATCTCTGACACCCATCATGGACATTTGAAGTGTTCTGGGAACCGGGGTAGCGGTTATGGCCAGCACATCCACCAGAGCGCGATATTTCTTGAGGGCTTCTTTCTGTTTGACACCGAAGCGCTGCTCTTCATCAATAATGACGAGCCCCAGATCTGCGAATGACACGTCTTTCTGGAGTATTCTGTGTGTGCCGATCAGTATGCTGATTTTTCCTGATCGGACTTCTGCAACGATTCTCGCCTGTTCCCCTCTGGTTTTGAATCGACTGAGGACCCCCAGGCTGACGGCATGGGGGGCCATGCGCTTCCTAAAGGTTTCATAATGCTGCTCCGCCAGAACCGTCGTCGGAACCAGAAAAGCCACCTGTTTTCCATCGGATACCACCTTGAACGCGGCCCGAATGGCAATTTCCGTTTTTCCGAAGCCCACATCGCCGCAGATGAGGCGATCCATGGTTTTGTCCGATGAAAGATCTGCCAGAACATCATCAATGGCCTTGCCCTGATCATCCGTTTCCTCATGTTCAAAACCTGCTTCGAATTCACGGAAATAGTGATCGGGCGGCGAAAACCTGAATCCCTTTTGGTGTTTTCTGAGAGCGTAGAGTTCTACCAGTTGTTTGGCAATCTTTTTGACGGCGTTTTTGGCTTTCTGTTTGGTCAGGGTCCATGCGTGCCCCCCCAGCTGGTCCAGTTTCGGACCTTTTTCCTCAGCCCCGGCATATTTCTGTAGAACACTGACCCGGTCGGCCGGAAGATACAGCTTGGATTTGACTGCATATTCAACAATAATAAAGTCATGGGTGCGTTGTGCGATCTCCATGGTGGAAAGGCCCATATAGCGACCGATGCCGTGCTCCTCGTGGACCACCAGATCGCCGGCCTTCAACTGGCTGAAAGCGGACCAGGAAAGTCCCTGACGGCGCTTTTTCTTACGACGTCTCAGACCGGCCCGTCTCGTACCAAAAATCTCGTCTTCACTGACCACATAAAGGCCCATCTCCGGCCAGGCAAAGCCTCTGGCCAGGCGATCCAGGCAAATGGCGAGCCCGCGACCCTTTTTCATTTCATGCCAGCCCTGCACCACCCGGTCCACGATAACATCATAATTGCCGAGGATTTCCCTCAATCGGTTGGCCTGTTGCAGGGTGCTGCACGTCACCACCACCTGTGCGCCTGAAGCGATCCAGGCATCTAATTTGTGAGCAAAAGGCGCCATGGAAACCCTGCCTTTGGCGGCAAGCCGGATTTCCAGATCATCTTCAATTTCAAAGCGCCCTTCAAACACCAAAGCCTTTTCAGCGCGGTTATCAGGGTCCAAATTCAGTTCCGAAAACTCAATTTTCTGATATTTCGCCGTGAGCTCCGTGATGTTTGTAAAGGGGACAAAAAGACCTTCAATATCCGGGAAAGGTTCTCCCCTGGCCGAGGATTCCTCCTGGTATTTTTCGATATCTTTCTCGAATTTCTTTTCTACTTTTCGACCTTTGGGTTCCAGGAAACCGGGTTCCACCAGCGTCAGAATGCTTTCCTCCGGCAAATATCCGATCAATGTGTCAGGGCTTTCATAGAAATGGTTCAGCCAGGCTTCTTGGCCGGGAAAGCCGTTGCCGGCGCTGTGATGGCCGGGGAGTCGGCCCATGGACCTGGCCCGTTTGATGTTTTTCTTGCCCTTGATGATCTCGCAGGCGGGCAGCAGGATCAACTCATGAAGACTGTTTTCAGACCGTTGACTCATGGGATCAAATTGACGGATGGATTCCAGCCGATCTCCCCAGAACTCCAGGCGCACCGGCAACGGATACAGCGGGGAAAAGACATCAACCACCCCCCCCCTGATGGAATAGTCGCCCCTCTCTTCCACCATGGAGCTGTGGTGGTAACCATTCATTTCGAGGGTTCTGATCAGGTCTTCCCGATCCACCTCTTCCCCTTCTTCCAGGTATTCCAGAGCATCAATGAGCGCTCTTTTGGGCATGGCCCTGTAGCAAAGCGCTTCAAGGGAGGTGACCACCACAGGGTTCGGCTCTGTAATGAGTGCATAAAGCGCGTTGATTCGCTCGGTGATCAATTGGCTGTGAGGACTGAGGCCTGTCAGGGGTGACATGTCGTAGGGCGGGAACCGGTGCAGCCGCGTGGCGGTGCCATGACTTCCATTTTTGGGGGAACCCATGAAAAACCGGACTTCACGGTAAAAGCGTTCAGCCCGTTTCTTTTCCGGGAAAACGACCAGGCAGGGCTTGTTCAGATCGTCCAGGAAGCGGGCGAAGCCGTAGGCGCGGGCAGCCCCTGAAAGACCCGCGACCCTCATGGTCCGGCAACCGTCCTCAACCCAGTGGTTCAGTTGGGACAACGGATTTTGTGCGGCGCCTGGAACGGTGTTGAAATTTAACGGAGAATTTTTTGATTTCAATGGATTTTTCGTGCCTTATTCCTCGGAAAGTGTTGAGGGTCAACCCTTGCCACGACATGTTATTTACAGCAAATATTCAAGATCATTCAGGTCTTTGAGCCTTCCGCTTGCTTTCTTGTTTTTTTTAAGGTGTTTCGAGCTGATAATGCTCACTCTTATACCATCAATGAAATCGGTTACTCTTTCGTCATAGCATTCGTCAAAATTCACCCCTGATATGTCGGTCAGCACTTCAATCCTGATGGGAGGCATGCCCATCCGTATCACCTGCCTCTTTTTCAAAAACAGATCGGTGGTGATATCCGGAATGTCAAAACCGAACTCTTTTAGCAAATTCATCATCTTCTCAGCATTTTCAGGAGAAACTGCAATCCAGATATCCATATCTCCTGTTGCCCTCGGATAGCCGTGATAGCCCACCGCAAAGCCGCCGATCAGCAGATATTCGGCCTTATGGAAGTTCAGCAGTTTCAAAAAATCTCTGAAGTCTTGCGGTAAGTGGATCGTATCCATAAAGCATCTGCCTCATCATTTCGACACAGTATATTCGTTCAACGGGAGTTTTTGACAGCCAGTACTGTTTTTCATCAGGTTCATCATCAAGAGAGGCTGTCGAAAACGCTGTTTTATCCATTCTGATACTATTTAATGACTGAATTTTTTGCATAAGTTTATCACCTTGGTTATGTTGGCTAAACGGCTCTCGCGTTCCCACGCAGAGCATGGGAACGAGCAGATTTTAAGATTTTTATCTTCATGAGACAGCATTCCAAATATCTTTCTTGGCTTTTTCCCAATCTTCAAACTCATCTTTCCCTTGTTTTAGACTTTCTTCTCTTTTTTTCAATATGTCCCCATGCCACAATGGTAAAGTAAACTCGGGGACATTTCTGCAGATATCATCCCACAAAAGTTCCATTATTGAAATTTTGTCGGAAATTGACATTTTATCAAGTGGCAATGTAGATGACATCATAATACCTACAATTCATTTTCATTAAATCTTTGGTTGAGTGAATATTTTCCTATGAGAACGCTAAGTTAACTTGCCAAAATGGGAACTGGGATTAATAAAAAGCACGTAAACACAAAACTTCGCAAAGCCAACAAACGCGGTCCCTTTGGGTCAAGTTGAACGTTTTGTTCGGCATTATATAAATCAACTGGGCACCCGCCACTGATTGCGTTTTGGATTGAGCAATCCACCGTCTTTTCTTAAAGCTGACATAGCCCAATCAATGTTAGCAAGGCCTTTTGATTTTAGACCCACAGAACCTGAATCCCCATCATCTTCTGGTGTCCAATGCCCAAGTTCTTTGACGCGTTTCTCAACTGCAAGCATGAGTGGGCGGCGTTCGAAATTATTAGAGCCGAATTTCTGTTTAGCAACCTGTACTGATAAATCTTTTAATGTGTCTCGACTGATATTCATAGCCTTTTCCCTCCTGCTTATTTGCCGAACCATTGAATATCAGGCAATATGTCCCTGATAACATTATATTGGTGGTGTTTTCGAGCAAGTTGGTTCTGTGGCAATATCAGCACCTCTTCAGATTCTATCACGGGGGAATACGCCGGACAAGCCAAAAGGTAAGAAGAAAATTTTTGACGGAATTCGAGCGGTTCTAAGGTTCAAACAACAGTTGATTCCAGAAGAGAGAGTGACATGGCGTCGGTATCCAGTTCAGCCAAAACGCCTAAGGGGAGGGTGGTATTTTCCGGGCCGTGGCCCAGGGGAAATCCGGCTGCCATTGGGATATTCATGGGTTTAAACCGCTCTTTTATGAGGCGGTCAATGGCGGCCGGCTCTCCGCAGTCTATAAACTGACCCGCAATCAGGCCTTTTACCCCTTCAAGGCTTCCTGCAAGTGTCAGGTGGGTGAGCATTCGATCGAGCCGGTAAAGCGCCTCCCCCCTGTCTTCAATAAAGAGGATGCAACCCTTAAGGCTTGGCATAAAGGGGGTTCCCAGAAGCCGGCAGATGAGGGAGAGGTTGCCGCCCATGATGGGTCCTGTCGCTTTGCCGCCCCGAAGGGGGTAACCCGCCATGGGGCTGAATGACGCCGGCTGTTCGGAAGAAATCATTTGGACCAGGTTTTGCCATGTTTTTTCGGGAAGTGATGAAAGGCCTTTCACCATGGGGCCATGAAATGTAATCAGGCCGGTCTTTTTGAAAATGGCTGCCAAAAGCGCTGTCATATCACTGTATCCCACAATGATCTTCGGGTTTTTCCGGATCAGGTCGTAATCAATCCGGTCCAGTAGCCTCAGGCTGCCGTATCCGCCACGGGAACAGAAAATCGCTTTGATTTCGGGATTTCGGAACATGATTTGAAGATCCGAAAGGCGATCCTCGTCATTACCGGCCAGGTATTCCTGCCGATCGTACACGTGAGGCGCCACATGAACGGTAAACCCTTTGGTTTTCAGAAAATGAAGGCCTGCTTCCAGGTCTGACGGGTTGATAGGCCCGGCCGGCGATACAACGCCCACGGCATCACCCGGTTTCAGTTTTGATGGTTTGATCATGGCATTCACTCTTCGATAGCCTTTTAGGTGGGAGGCGGGTTATCGGGCGTTCTTGTTAAAAAGGATGATCAGGCCATGCAGGGTTAAGAACGCTTCAACACCGTGGATCGTCTCCGAAACTTCAGAGATAAGGGGCGCCAGACCGCCCGTGGCGATGACCCTGGCACCTTCCCCCGACTCTTGCAACATGCGGTTTACAATGCCGTCCACCAATCCGGCATAACCATAGATAATGCCCGCATTCATGCTGCTGATGGTATCCTTGGCAATCACGGAAGTCGGTCTTGAAAAGATCTCCACCCTCGGCAGTTTCGAGGCCTCCTGGAAAAGGGCTTCACAGCTGATGGTGACCCCCGGGGCGATGGCACCCCCCATATAATCGCCCTCCCGGGAGATATAATCAAAGGTGGTGGCGGTTCCAAAATCCACCACGATCAACGCCGTCCTGTATTTTTCATAGGCGGCAACGGCATTGACGATCCTGTCAGCACCCACCTCCTTGGGGTTATCGTATTTAATGGGCATGCCGGTTTTAAGTCCCGGTCCCACAATAATAGGTTCCACATGGAAATAGCGACGGGAAAAATCCTCCACCGTGTTGAGCAGGGGAGGCACCACACAGGATACGATGGTGTTTTTGATATCTTTAAAACCAAGGCCTTCCCACTGGAAAAAATTCCCTACCAGAATACCCAGTTCATCCGCTGTAATCTCCTTTTCAGTGCGGATTCTCCAGTGATGAAGGATTTGATCTTTCCGGGTTACACCCAGGACAATGTTTGTATTTCCGATGTCAATGCAGAACAGCATGGTTTGTCACCTCAGGCGAGGACCCGCTCGCTTACTCGCTCTCTTCGAATCGCATCAATTACTTGAATGGTTTCCGCAGCCCGTTTGACATTGTGCGCCCTAATGATATGGGCCCCGTTCATCACACAGGCGGCCACTGCGGCCATGGTGCCCGTATCTCTTTCATGGGCCTCTTTGCCCAAGATGCGACCGATGAAAGCCTTGTTCGAAGGACCGATAAGAATCGGTTGTTTAAGGGGTTCAAATTTCTCCAGTTCATGAATAATTTTCAGATTGTGGTCAAAGGTTTTCCCAAACCCGATCCCGGGATCCAGAATGATCAGGTCTTTTTTGATGCCGGCGGATAGGCAACGTTGCAATCCGTCACTTAGGAAACCCAGGACCTCCTGGATCAAATCGTCATATTCGGGGTGGCGCTGCATGCTCTCGGGCGTTCCCTGCATATGCATGATAATGACCGGGACGTCCGCTCCGGCAGCCACCTGGCACATGTTCGAATCCATCCGCAGCGCACTGATATCGTTGATCATGGAAGCCCCGGCTTTCAGCGCTTCCAGCGCCACTTCCGACTTGTAGGTATCGATGCTGATGGGAATGGAAATTTCCCGGCTCAACCGGCGAATGATCGGGATAACGCGTGCCATCTCCTCATCCGCGGAGAGTCTGCTGGAATAGGGACGGGTTGATTCACCGCCGATGTCGATGATGTCCGCGCCGTCTTGCGCCATGGCGATGCCGTGTGCCACGGCCTGGTCTTCGGAAAAAAACCTGCCGCCATCCGAGAAAGAATCAGGGGTAACGTTTAAAACCCCCATGAGGTGGGTTCTGCCTCCCAGATCCAGGCAATACTTATTCCATTTCAGAGAAAAATCCATGAAATCTATGCGCCTCTGAAATACTACACCTGGGAATCTGTTGACGTTTCCTGTGAATCAGCTTCGTTTTCGGCCGGGGTATTTTTGCGATCCCACTTCTTATCGCCGGCCATGATTTCATCAATGTCCTTGCCGTTTAAGGTTTCCTTTTCCAGCAGGGCGTTGGCCATGTTATGTATGATGTTCAGATTGTCTTTTATAAGCTGGCAGGTTATATCATAGCCGTTCGTAACAATTCGCCTGACTTCCGAATCAATCTTTTTAGCGGTATCTTCACCATAGTCTCTATGTTGTGAAAGCTCTCTGCCCAGAAAAATCTGTTCCTCTTTCTTCCCAAAGCTCAACGGGCCCAACTCTTCGCTCATGCCGAAATCGCAGACCATTTTGCGGGCCAGCTCCGAGGCCCGTTCAATATCGTTCCCCGCGCCGGTGGTTTCCGTTTTCAGAACAATTTTTTCAGCGGCCCGGCCTCCCATTAATATGGCAATGTTGTTGAGCAGGTGTTCCTTTGGATAGGTGTGTTTTTCATCTGTTGGAAGTTGCAGCGTCAAGCCCAATGCCCTTCCCCTTGGAATGATCGTTACCTTGTGGATCGGGTCCGTATCGGGAAGCAACCGGGCCACCAGGGTGTGCCCGGACTCATGGTAAGCGGTAAGCTTCTTTTCGTCCTCACTGATAATCATGCTTTTTCGCTCGGCTCCCATCATGACTTTGTCTTTGGCATCCTCAAAATCGTCCAATTCAATTTTGTCTTTGCCACGCCTGGCCGCCATGAGTGCGGCTTCGTTGACCATATTTTCAATGTCCGCGCCGGTAAACCCCGGGGTTCCCCTGGCAAGAATCGAGACATCCAAATTGTCGGCAACCATCTTTTTCCTGAGGTGGACTTTCAAGATCCCTTCACGACCCTTTAAATCCGGAACCGGCACCACCACCTGCCGGTCAAAACGGCCGGGCCTCAAAAGTGCCGGATCCAGTACGTCGGGCCGGTTTGTGGCCGAGATGAGGATGACCCCCTCGTTGGACTCGAACCCATCCATTTCCACCAGGAGTTGATTCAGGGTCTGCTCCCGCTCATCGTGCCCGCCGCCTAAGCCCGCGCCGCGATGCCGCCCCACGGCGTCAATTTCATCGATAAAAATAATGCATGGGGCATTCTTTTTTCCCTGGTTGAAAAGATCCCTGACCCGGGAAGCACCCACACCCACGAACATTTCCACGAAATCGGAACCGCTGATGGTAAAAAAGGGCACGCCGGCTTCTCCGGCAATGGCGCGGGCCAGAAGGGTTTTTCCCGTCCCCGGAGCGCCCACGAGAAGAACGCCTTTCGGGATCCGGCCTCCCAGCCGGGTGAATTTCTTGGGATCGCTGAGAAAGTCCACAATTTCTCCCAGCTCTTCCTTGGCTTCATCAATGCCCGCCACATCTTCAAAGGTGACCTTTTCCTGCGCATCGGTCATGAGTCTTGCGCGACTTTTCCCGAATGACATTGCTTTTCCGCCGCCAGCCTGCATCTGTCGCATGAAAAATATCCATACGCCAATGAGCAACAGCATGGGAACCCAGGACAAAAACACCTGAAACCAGGGGGATTCTTCCATGGGTTTGGCGGTTATGGCAACGCCTTTACTTCTGAGCATACTGATCAGTTCAGGATCTTTAGGGGCGTATGTCTTAAATGGCCCCTGGCCGGACATGCCCGTGATGTTTTCCCCTTGAATGGTAACCTGGTTTACGCCCCCGCTATCCACCATATTCAGAAAATCGCTGTAACTGACATTGACTTTGCTCCTGTCGGGGTGTTTGAACATTTGAAACAGCATGACCATCATTAAACTGATGACAAGCCACAGGGCGAGATTTTTATAGAATGGATTCAATCGTCTGTAACCTCCATGAAAAGATTGCCGATCATTTGAAACCCCCCTCAATCACATTACTTTCTCGAACACTGACGGGGTCTTTAACAAACAATTTTACTATTATAGTTATAATTTTCCCAAATTCCATAGAAAATCGCCATATCCTTCATTTCTTGGGCCATTTTCTAATAAGGTCCTGTTTGCCCCGCCTGTTCATGGGTTAGCGCTTTGATTTTTTTTGTTGACATTCGGGCTCATCCCACAGCATTTTGGTGCGAGTGATTGCCTATCAAGACGACAGGGAGCATGAAGCATGAACGAGCATCTGTTCAACGAGAAGGATATTCAACAGATAAACGGGCACGGGATCTCCCTGGAGGAGACGGAAAGACAGGTCGCCCTTTTCAAAACTGCCAGGCCATATTTAAAGCTTACGGGCCCATGTGTTCCTGGAAAGGGGATCGCGGTTTTCACGCGGGAAGAGCGAAAAACCTTTACGACACTTTATGAGAAAGAAAAACAGAAGCGTTCCTTTACCAAGTTCGTTCCCGCCTCAGGAGCGGCTTCCAGAATGTTTAAGGTGCTTCTGGGTTACTTGAACCAGCCCGGGGAGATTGAAAAAAATAAGGTGAACCGGGATGCTCAGGCCGGCGGGGCATCGGCCCCAAATCCCCAAATAATTAGAACGGGGGAACGGGCGCTGTTGGTTTTCATGGAAGGTATCACCCGGTTTGCTTTTTTTCAGGATCTGTCATTGACTCTCTCCAAGAATGGCATGATCATGGAAGAATTGCTGAGCAAAGGCCTTTTCAGAGACATCATTTCATTGCTGTTAAAAGAAGAGGGCTTAGGCTATGCGGCTTTACCCAAAGGGCTCCTCCTGTTTCACGGATACCCTGAAGGGAACCGCACCGCGTTTGAAGAACACCTGGTGGAGGCGGTTTCATACGCCTGTGATGCCGCAAACCGTTGCTCCTTGCATTTTACGGTCTCCCCTGAACATCTAAAACGATTTCAGGCCTGTTTGAAAAAGGTTGGGCCCCTTCATGAAAAGCTGTTTCAAATTCTCTACGATGTGGGTTTTTCCATGCAGAAAGCCTCAACAGATACCCTTGCGGTGGATCTGGAAAACAGGCCCTTTCGCCTGGCAGACGGTCGGCTGCTGTTTCGGCCGGGAGGACACGGGGCACTGCTTGAAAATCTGAATGATCTTCAGGGTGACATTGTTTTTATCAAGAACATTGATAACGTTGTTCCCGATTATCTCAAAGGCGAAACCACCGCATGGAAAAAGATTACGGGGGGCTATCTGATTTCCATACAGAACCGGATCACCAGTTATATGAAAGAACTGGCCACAGAATCAACAGCCTCAGAGGTTCTGGACGAGGCAGCCGCTTTTCTGGAGAAGGATCTCCTGGTTGCCATGCCTCCTGCCATGGAAACAGCAGGGCCTGAAGAGAAAAGACGCTGGGTCATGCGCCAGCTCAATCGCCCCGTCCGTGTCTGCGGTATGGTAAAGAATACGGGCGAACCGGGCGGTGGCCCTTTCTGGGTGAAAGGCAAATCGGGGGAGATATCCCTTCAGATCGTTGAAACGGCCCAGATTGACCCGGACGACAAGGGGCAACAGGCGATACTGGCCGGTTCCACCCATTTCAATCCCGTGGACCTGGTGTGCGGGGTTCGGGACTGGCGGGGAGAACCGTTTGATCTGCGGGAGTTTGTGGATCCGGATACGGTCTTTATTTCTCTGAAATCCAAAGATGGAAAGGAGCTCAAGGCTTTGGAGCACCCGGGGCTCTGGAATGGATCCATGGCCCACTGGATTACGCTCTTCGTTGAAGTACCGGCCATTACGTTTAACCCCGTAAAAACCGTTAACGACCTGCTCAGGAAAGAACATCAGCCTGCCGGCGGCCGGGAATCACAATGAACATCCTGGATATCATCATTATTGCGGCAGTGATTTTTTTCCTCATTCGAGGTATTTTCAGGGGGATTGTTCGGGAAATCGGATCCCTGGCAGGCGTAGTGCTGGGTATCTGGCTGGCCAACGCCTATCATCCTCAAATAGCTGTTTTTCTAAAAGGGTTCATTCCTCCGGGTAAATACCTTCCCCTGATCGCATTTGCCCTGATCTTTCTGGTGGTTCTCGTATTGTGCAACCTGCTGGGATGGTTGTTCAAAAAACTGTTCCAAAAAATATTCCTGGGATGGATTGATAGAATTCTGGGGGCCTGTCTGGCCCTTTTGAAGGGCATTTTTCTCAGTTATTTAATTATTGTTCTGGTAACCTTCCTGGCACCACAGGATTCGTCCCTTGTCAAACAATCGCGGCTGGCGCCTGTCATCATCACTTCCTATCAGACCATGATCGGCCTCATCCCTCCGGGTTTTCATGAAAAACTGAAAAAGTCATTTGAAAAACAAAAAGATAATCTCCAAGAGGTCGTCAAGGAAAAAATTTGAGCGCATCAATGAAAACGATTGATACCGACAAACTGGGCAGGGCCATGGGTGATCTTTTGTCTCTGGTCAGACGGCTTCGCGGGCCGAATGGTTGCCCGTGGGATGCAAAGCAAGACAATCACACCATTAAGGTCTATCTGATTGAAGAAACCTATGAGGTGCTGGATGCCATTGAAAATGCATCATCAGCTGAAATCTGTGGCGAACTGGGAGACCTGCTGTTTCAAATTATTTTTCTGGCTGCCCTGGCAGAGGAAAATGGGGAATTCGATTTTGTGGCGGTGGTGGAAAAAATAACCGCTAAAATGATTCGTCGGCACCCCCATGTCTTTTCGAACACAAATGTGGATTCCGCCGATCAGGTGGCCACCAACTGGGCCAGAATCAAGCGGGAAGAAGCGGGTGCGCTGGAACCCGTTTCTGCTACCCTGAAACATGTGCCAATTGGTTTGCCGGCGCTTTTGAGGACCCATCGCTTGAGCGAAAGGGCTGCCAAAATAGGTTTCGACTGGACCGACCGGGGGGAGGTCTGGAAAAAGGTCCTGGAGGAAGTGGAAGAATTAAAATGCGCGGTTAGCAGCAATGATGAACAAATGGTAATGGAGGAGATGGGGGACCTTTTTTTCAGTCTGGTCAATCTGTCCAGGCACTGGGACATGAACGCAGAGGATCTATTGAGATCGGCGAACCGAAAATTCCTCAACCGTTTTGAGCAAATGGAAACACATTTAAACCAGAGCGGCGTTTCCCTGGAAAGAGCGACCGCCGAACAGATGAATGGGGCATGGGAAGCGGTAAAAAATCAGGCGTAAAAAAAAACCGTAAGCGGTTTTATCGGATCATAAAATGGGGCTGCGGTTTGCTTGTGATGCTGGTTTTAGTGAGCATCTTACAGGTATTTTCCCTCCGAACCATTGATCCCCCTTTTTTCCTGATAACGCCATTTAAAGCCATAGCCCTGGAATTCAGCCCCAAAACGCCGAAAACATCCGGCTACTGGCTTTCATTTAAACAGATATCGCCCCATATCAAAAAAGCGGTCCTTGCGGCTGAGGATCAACGTTTTCTGGTCCATAAAGGTTTTGATTTTATCGAGCTTAACAAAGCGCTCAAAGATATGGCCACGGGAAAAGGGTACCGTGGCGCCAGCACCATCACCATGCAGGTGGCCAGGACCGTATTTCTCTGGCCTTCCAGGACCTGGATCAGGAAAGGGTTTGAAGCATATTATACGGTATTGCTTGAGCTCTTTCTCTCCAAGAAACGAATACTGGAAGTATATCTCAACACGGTGGATTGGGGCGAAGGGATCAGAGGCGTTGGTGCGGCCGCAGAAGCATATTTCCATGTTTCCGCCAGCCGCCTGTCCCGGGGCCAGGCAGCGCTCCTGGCCGCCGTATTGCCCAGCCCCCATCGCTGGTCTCCCATAAAACCCAATGCCCGGGTGCTGAGGCGCCAGAAAAGAATCCTGAAAGAGATGAACAAAATGCCGCTACCTTAGGGATTAAAGGCTATGTTTTCTGATTTCATAAATCGTGTGCAGGGCATCAGTTTGAAGTGGAAGCTTCTGATTCCCTTTCTGTTTTTTTCTTTTACCGGGACTACCTCCCTGGTCTACATCGGACTGAGCTCCCAGCAGGAAATTATCAAGGAAGAGGAAAGAAAGGAGCTTTTTCGATTTTATGAACTTTTTCTGGCGTCGGTTCGACAGAAAGGTGAGCAAGCCCTTTCCATGGCAACCATTATTGCCGAAAATCCCATGATTAAGAAGCTGTTGTGGGAGAAAAGCCGAAAAGAGCTTCTGAATTATTCGTCTCCCTTATTTGAGGAGCTGAAAAAAGATTTCGGTATCAGTCAGCTACATTTTCATGTTCTGCCCGGGAAATCCTATTTGCGGGTTCACCAGCCGGATCAATCGGGTGAAATGATTGCCTATCGAACCAGCATCATGGATGTTCTGAAGACCGGCAAGGGCGTGAAGGGTCTTGAATGGGGTTTGACGGGTCTGGGCATTCGTGGGGTTGTTCCGGTATTTAAGGACGGCAAGCTGTTGGGAAGTCTGGAAATCGGATATCCTTTTGGCCGCCCATTCCTTCAGAATCTCAAAGAGCACTGGGGACCTGGCTTTGCAGTTTACGAAAAAAGGAGCCCGAATACGTATGCCCTGCTGGCATCCACAAATGGTCCCGGGAAAACCTTCTCTTTAACAGAATCACTTGTTCCCGACTCAATTGAGCGGACCCGGATTTTTATTGCACCGTCCCGCTTTCCAAATGTTGCCCTGCTGGCGGGACCTTTGAGAGATTACAGGGGCGACGTGGCAGCCCTGGTGGAAATTGAAGTCAATCGTTCGGCCATTACCGACCGATTGTCACAGACAAAAACCTTGATGATTGTTGTGGCGCTGGTGGGCATTAGTGTTTCTTTTTTTCTGGTGTGGATTGTAGCATTTCTCTTTATACGCCCCATCAAGGAAATCGTTGCCGCCGCCGGGGAAATCGCCCAGGGAAAACGGGAAACCCGGCTGAAGCCCGGTCCCAATGATGAAATCGGCGTGCTGGGCCGTTCGCTCAATACCATGCTCAATTCTCTTAGGGAACGACGGTTACAGATTGAGGAGCATGCCAGGACCCTTGAAATTCGCGTTCAGGAAAGGACCGCGGACCTGGTATCGTCGGAAGAAAAATACAGGACCCTGGTGGATAACCTGCCCCTTGGCGTCTATCGGATTCTGAGTGACGGCATCATTGAGTTTATCAATCCCTATTTGATCGATACGTTGGGTTTTGATCCCGATGATATGATCGGAAAGCGGTTTTTCTGGCAGAAAAAGGTCTGGGGGTACGATAAGGCTGAAAGCGAAGAAATAATGGACGTCTTGAAAAAAAATGCTCAGGGATTCCGTGTGGAAAGGGTGGTAAAAGACAAACAGGGACTGAAACACGTGTTTATGGATCAGGCCATACCCTTCTGGGATGAATCCGGAGATCTTCGCTGGTTCGAGGGTATCATGGTGGATATCACCGAACTCAAACGGCTTCAGGAAAAGGCACTGCGCACAGAGGAGGTTCGCCTTCTGGGGGAGATATCCGCCCGATTTGCACACGAAATGAGGAACCCTCTGGCCACGGTGGGCGGGTTCGCCCATCGGCTGCAGGATGCCCTTTTGGAAAATGAACAGCAGCAAAGGTTCGCAGAAATTATTGTGGAAGAGGTGGCGCGACTGGAAGATATCCTGAAAAGCATTCTATCGTCCATAAAGCCTTTTTCTCTCAACATGGTTACCGTGGATATCAATGAAATCATTTTGTCCTCCGTAACGGAAGAGGCAGACCGGATGACCGAAAAGAATATTCAACTTGAAACCGCATTATCCCCTTCCATCCCGAGCATTCAGGGAGACGGGGGTTTCTTGAAACGGGCTTTTGGTTGTATTTTAAAAAACGAGATCGTTAATATGCCGGAAGGAGAAAGACTCTTCCTTGGAACCGGCAGTGAGCCCGAGAATGTGGTGATTACCATTCGGCATGATGCAAAAGGCCTGGCCAGCGAGGACCTGACCCAGTTCTTTTTCCCCCGTTTTACCGGAATAGCCGAAACCACCATTCACGATTTGCCCCTGGCCAAGGTGGTGATCCACCGGCATGGCGGAAAGGTGGATGTTTTTCGGGACGAGAAGGATGTTGTTTTGAGGATTGAACTACCCATAGCGGGATCAGGTCTTCCCCGTCCCTAAACGTGTTTAAGCCCTAAGTGTCGGCGGCATTCTTCCTTTGTGGCTACTTCACGGCCCGGGTCGCGGATCATGCGCACGGCTTTTTCCACCAGTTCGCCGTTGGATTTGGCCATATTGCTCTTCCGAAAAACCGAAGTCCATACTTAACCTCCTCAGACCCTTCATTTCGTTGGAAAACATGGATTTATGGCTTGACAGAATGAAGTATATTTAGTTACATGAATAATCATCATATATATAAATAACATTTATTACAAAGGAGCATTAGTGGGCATAGCGGAGAGGAGAGAGCGTGAGCGGGATCTCCAGCAAAAGATGCGCCGTGGGCAGATCTTAGACGCCGCAAAACGACTTTTTCATGCAAAAGGATTCAGCTCTGCAACCATGGAGGATATTGCTCAAGAGGCGGAATTAAGCCCGGCTGCCATATATCTCTATTTCAAGAATAAAGACGACCTCTATGTTTCCCTCAACCTTCAACTCTTAGAGTACCTTTCCGACAAACTGGAAAGGCTTTATCTGCAGGAAGGCCTTGATGCGGACAAAAAAGTTGAAGCCTTAAAAAGCCTCTTTTGCGATGTCTATAATTTCGACCCGCTGATTCTCATAAACCTGTTTCATCTCCAGGCCAGCGATGGCCTCAGAAATCTTCCTCCGAAACGACTTTCCCAGTTGAATGAACTGGCCGGTAAAAGCCTCAGAAATCTGGCCGGAATATTTGATCAGGGAAAGAGCGAAGGGTGTTACGAGGACTACCATTCCACTGCCCTGGCCGACATTGTCTGGATTATCTTTACCGGTGCGGTTCTATGGGAAGAGAGCAAACGGATGATAAACCCCCATAAGGATTACCTGAAAGGCACCCTCGATCTTGCAATCGATATTTTAAGGCGGGGGATTCAGAAGAAATAACAAGATACGGAGTTAGCCAATGGAAAAAATGTTGAGTGACAAGGTCGCCATCATAACAGGATCAGGAAGGGGCATTGGCCGCGCGGTCGCACTCATGTTCGCCCGGGAAGGGGCCAAAGTTGTGGTCAGCGATATTGATGCTGAACCGGCGGAAGAGACGGCAGCGGACATCAAGAGAGCGGGTGGAGATTCGATGGCATACGTGGGCGATGTCACCGTTCCGGATTTTGCCCCGGGCATCGTTAAGGCTGCGGCGGACAACTGGGGGGCTGTGCATGTGATCGTAAACAACGCAGGGTTCACATGGGATGCCATGGTCCACAAGATGACCGAGGAACAGTGGGACAAGATTCTGGATCTGCACCTCAAGGCCCCTTTCCGCATTATCCAGGCTGCCAAACCGTACTTTTGCGACGAGGCCAAGCAGGAAAAGGCGCGGGGGGAAACGGTATCGCGAAAAATAATCAACATTTCTTCCATAGCGGGCGTCGGTGGAAATCCGGGCCAGGCCAACTATTCTGCCGCCAAGGCCGGCCTCGTGGGTTTAACCAAAACCATCAGCAAAGAATGGGCCCGGTATAATGTTCAGTGCAATTGTGTGGCGTTTGGCTTCATCGACACCCGCCTAACCCAGGAAAAGGAAAAGGGGATCACAGTCGAATCGGAAGCCCAAAAAATAGCGATCGGGGTGCCCAAAGCGCATCGAGACATCTTCATTAAGATGATTCCCATGGGTCGCCCCGGCACGGCCGAGGAAGCGGCCGGAACGATTCTTTTCTTTGCATCCCCGCTGTCGGACTACGTTTCGGGCCAGGTTCTCGTAGTCGGCGGAGGATTCTCAATGTAGTCAGCCATAGACCAATGCACCAGATCCAGGAGGAACAAAATGGGACTCAATCTTGATATGGTTGGGAAAAAGTCGGATCCCGTCCCGTTCACGTACGACGAGGACAGGGTCATTCTGTACGCCTTGGGCATAGGCGCGGGCATCGAGGAACTTGATTTCGTTTATGAAAAGGACCTGCGGGTTTTTCCAACGTTTGCGGTGGTCCCTTTCATACCTACGCTTCTCAGCTCCTTCGTACCCATGGTGAAACTCAATTTGTTCGCCGTTCTGCACGGCGAACAGAAAATAGTGTTGCACAAGCTCATCCCCACATCCGGCACGATCCATACCACCACCCGGTGGGATTCCGTTTACGACAAGGGCGACAAGGGCGCAATAATCAACATCAGTTTTGAAACCAGAGACGAGAATGGCGATTTGCTTTTCGAGAACAAGGCCGTGGTCATGGATCGCAGTGCCGGTAATTTTGGAGGAGACAGAGGACCGAAGTCGGAGATCATCATCCCTCCTGAGGGGAAGGATCCGGATTTTCAGGTGGAATATGCGACCACCAAAGATCAGTGCGCGCTCTACAGGCTCAGCGGCGACAAGAACCCCCTTCACATCGATCCGGAATTTGCCGGAAAAAGTGGCTTCGATCGCCCCATTCTGCAGGGTCTCTGCTCCTTTGGTTTTGCGGGGAGGGCCATACTTCACAGCGTCTGTGGAAGTGATCCGGCCCGTTTCAAATCTTTTTCAGTGCGGTTCATGAATGTGGTCTATCCCGGAGACACGCTGATCACCGAGGGGTGGAAAACGGATGCAGGGGCCTACATTATTCAGACAAAGACCCGGGATGGCAGAGTCGTCCTGGGAAATGCCGTAGCGGAGGTGGGTTAGAGGCCCTAACCTAAGGAGGGGAGTCAATTGAGCCATAATATTTACAGCGAGGAACACGAAATCTTCAGGGATGCTTTTCGCAAATACGTCCGGAATGAGGTGGCCCCATATCTGGAGGAATGGGAAGAAAAGGGAGAGGTTCCCCGGGGGGCCTGGCAGGGAATGGGGGAACAGGGGTTTCTCTGTCCCTGGCTCGAAGAGCAATATGGCGGGTCGGGCGTCGGATTCGAATACTCGGTCATTATCGCCGAAGAGCTCACCCGTATCAGAGCCGATGGATTCCAAGTGGGACTCCACAGCGACATTATTGCCCCTTATATCAACTCCTTTGGGAACCAGGCTCAGAAAGAGCGGTGGCTGCCGGGATGCACCACAGGCGACACCATATTGGCCGTCGCAATGACGGAGCCGGGTGCTGGATCCGATCTTCAGGGAATCCGGACAAAGGCTGTGAAAGATGGAGATTCCTACATCATCAGCGGGCAGAAAACGTTTATCTCCAATGGCGTCTCCTGTGATCTGGTGATTGTGGCCTGTAAAACAGACCCTGAAGCAGTGCCTGCCCATAAAGGCATGAGCCTGTTGGTGGTGGAGGACGGGTCGCCTGGCTTTACAAAGGGGAAAAAACTCAAAAAGATGGGGATGTATTGTGCGGATACGGCTGAACTTTACTTTGAGGACTGTTCTGTTCCCAAAGAAAACCTGCTGGGTGAAGAAAATCAAGGTTTTTTCCATTTAATGCAGAAATTGCCACAGGAACGTCTCATGTGCGCCATCCAAACACAGGTGGCTGCCGAGACCATGTTGGACATCACCATCCAATACTGCAGGGAACGGGAAGCCTTTGGAAAACCGATCGGCCGGTTTCAACACAACGCCTTCAAGATTGTGGAGATGGCCACCGAGGTGGAACTGGGTCGGAGTTTTATTAACGACCTGATCAGTGATCACATTGAGGGAAAAGATATCATCAAGAGGGTTGCAATGGCCAAATGGTGGCTTGCGGAAATGGCAAATCGCGTGGCCTATGACTGCGTTCAGCTTCACGGGGGTTATGGCTACATGGAGGAATACCCCATATGCCGATGGTATCGGGATATTCGGGCTTCCAGCATATATGCGGGCACCACTGAAATCATGAAAACCATCATCGCCAAAGGCCTGGGGTTCTAGCGCTTGGCAGTAGACCGTAGCAATAGACCGTTTTGAGGCGGAGCAAGTGATCAGAGAGTATACCCATGAACTGAACAAAGAAATCCGTTCCATTTCCGGAGGGTATGAACTGGAAATGGAGGGGAAGCTTGAAATGCATGGAAAAGAGGTCCTCTATGTTGTGGGCAATGCCATTGTGGACTCATCGTGCTGCGGCGTGGGGGGGTGCCGGTACGCACTGGTCCCCGGATATGTCAAGAAATTCAAGACGCGACAAGATGAACAAGGATTGTGGATCTCTGAAGTGGAACCGATTATTGACAAGGCGACCCGTCAGGAGATTACACGGGTCCTCATGGATAAGGAAATCGTGCAACAGGTTCAGTTTCCATGATCTTCACGGATTGATAAGGAGGGAGAAAATATGTCAGGGATTGTTTCTTACGGCGCATACATACCGAAGTACAGAATAGACCGAAAGCTTATTTACAAGTCCATGGGATGGCTGAACCCCGCAACGTTTATGCCCGGAGAAAAGGCCGTGGCCAACTATGATGAAGATAGCGTTACCATGGCGGTGGCAGCGGGGATCGATTGCTTGACCGAAATCGACCGGACGGGCGTTGATGCGGTTTTCTTCGCCACTGCAACATCCCCTTACGCTGAACGACAGGGCGCCGAGATTATTGCAACCGCCCTTGACTGTCGGTCGGATATCCGAACGGCGGATATTACCGACACACCCAAGGCGGGAACCACGGCGCTCCTTTCCGCCGTTGATGCCGTCAAAGCCGGATCTATCAAAAAAGCGATGGTGTGCGCCGCCGATATGCGGGTTGGTAAGGCCGGGAGCGCCCAAGAAGAGATCTTTGGAGACGGCGCCGCCGCGTTGTTGTTGGGTGAAAATGATGTGGTTGCCGAATATGCCGGAGCATTTTCGGTATCGTACGACTTTGTGGACCACTGGAGAAGTGCCGGGGATCAATTTGACCAACAGTGGGAAGACCGGTTCATAAGAGACGCGGGATATACCCGCTTCATCGTAGAGGCAACGGAAGGTTTGGCAAAAGCGTGCGGCATTCAAAAGACCGACATGACCCAAGTGATTTATCCCTGTTTGTATGCGGGGGACTTTAAAAAGATCGCGCGTACCCTCGGGCTTTCAGCCTCCCAGATGATAACGCCGCTTCTCGGTCAGGTGGGCTATACCGGGACCGCAGATCCCCTGATGCACCTTGTCATGGCCCTGGAAGAGGCAACCCCGGGGGACAAAATCGCCGTTGTCGGCTATGGCGCCGGGGCCGATGCCGTACTATTCGAGGTGACGGAAGAAATCGAAAAAATAAGGGGCAAACAAAAGGGCATCACCGGGCATCTGACGGCGAAACGGGAATTGAAAAGCTACGAGAAGATGGCCGCCTTTAGAAACCTTCTGCACACGGAAAAAGGCATTCGGGGAGAGAACGTTGCTTTCACAGCCTTTTCCACATTGTGGAAAAACCGAAGAGAAGTCCTGGGTCTGGTCGGCAGTTTCTGTGAGGCATGTGGAACACCCCAGTATCCCGTCCAGAGGGTGTGCGTCAAACCGGATTGCGGTGCCATTGACGAGATGGCGCCGTACCGTTTTTCAGACCGAAAAGGCTCCTTGTTTACCTACACGGGAGACAATCTGGCCTTCAGTCCCGATCCCCCCGCCATTTACGGCTTCGTTGACTTTGAAGGGGGCGGCCGGTTCTGGTTCGATGTGACCGACGTGGATTTGGAAGAAGCCAAGGTGGGCATGCCGGTGGAGATGAGCTTCCGAAAGAAATATGTGGACGAAAAATTCGGTATTCACGGATATTTCTGGAAAGCGGTGCCGGCAATAAGGAGGATATCATAATGGCTGAAGGCATTAAAGATAAAGTTGCCATCATCGGCATGGGATGTACCCGCTTTGGAGAGCGTTGGGATGCCGGATCGGAAGATTTGATGGTTGAGGCGTTCAAAGAGGCTATCGAAGATGCGGGGATTGAAAAAAAGGATCTTCAGGCGGTATGGTTCGGCTCATGCATGGATGAAGTCAATGTGGGCAAGTCCGCCACGCCTTTGAGTCTTGCCCTGAAACTTCCCTATCTTCCGGTGACAAGGGTTGAGAATTTTTGCGCCACGGGCTCGGAAGCCCTCAGAGGGGCGGTTTACGCGGTGGCTTCCGGGGCTTATGATATATGTCTTGCCCTGGGAAGCGAAAAACTTAAAGATACGGGATATGCGGGACTCCCGGAGTTTTCCCACAATCTGGGAACAAAAAACCGGCTTATTTTCCCCAATATGACCGCGCCCGGCGGGTTCGCGATGCTGGCCACGCGCTATTTCGATAAGTACGGACTGAGTCCCGATGAAGGCAAAGAGATCCTGGCCATGGTTTCGGCCAAGAGCCATAAAAACGGCGCCGGGAACCCGAAGGCCCACCTCCGGAAGGAAGTCACGGTTGAACAGATCCTGAAGGCCCCCATGGTTGCCTGGCCGCTGGGTCTTTTCGACTGCTGCGGGGTAAGCGACGGGGCAGCCGCCGCCATTGTCTGCCGGGCCGACATGGCCAAGAACTTCCGTCCCGACCCGGTCTATGTCAAGTCCATGCAGATCGCGCTCAGTTCCGGCGAGGAGATGATGTACACTGACTGGGATGGAACTTACGTAAAGAGCGCCGTGAAGTGTTCCGCACGGGCATACGATGAGGCCGGCATCAAGAACCCCAGAGAAGAGATCAGCATGATGGAAGTTCACGATTGCTTCTCCATAACAGAGTTGGTAACCTACGAGGACCTTGGGATCTCCCCTCGTGGAAAGGCCGGAAATGACGTGCGGGATGGATTTTTCAACCTGGACGGCAAGATACCGTGCCAGCCGGACGGGGGGCTAAAATGCTTCGGACACCCCATCGGTGCATCCGGCCTGAGAATGATGTATGAGATGTACAAACAGTTTCAGGGGAAAGCCGGGGAGAGACAAATCGAAGATCCCAGGTTCGGACTCACCCATAACATGGGCGGATTTCCGGCCATGAACCTGATCAGCGTCAATATCGTGGGACTCTGAGAATTAATCCGGAGGAACAACAGAGGAAGCAGTTGGAATTTCTACAGGTTTTAATTACCGGACTGGGACAGGGGTGTTTATACGGACTGATCGCCCTGGGGTTTGTTTTGATTTACAAAGCGACGGAGATCGTAAATTTCGCCCAGGGAGATCTGTTGATGCTGGGCGCTTTTTTTGCTGTGACATACATTGGTATTCTTGACTTGCCTTACTGGCTGGGTTTCCTCTTAACGATTATTTCCATGGCTGTTTTCGGTTATATGTTGGATATGGTCGTTATTCGCTCAATGATCGGTAAATCCCCGTTCTCCATTATCATTTTAACCATCAGCATCGGTTTTATCTTACGCGCGGTGGCCGGCGGGATCTGGGGGTCCGACATCCTTTCGCTTGAGACACCCTACTCCGGGGAAATGGCCGATATTGCGGGTATGGTCATCGGTCAAGATTATCTTGTGGTCATCGCCGGAACCATAGTCCTTTCCGTCATATTGTTTCTTTTCTTCAAATTTTCAAGCCTCGGGATTGCCATGCAAGCCGCTTCTCAAAATCAGTTGGCAGCATATTACATGGGGATTCCTGTAAAGAGCGTCTTTTCTCTGATTTGGGCCATCAGCGCCCTGGTCGCTGCTGTCGCGGGGACATTAATGGCCCCCATATCGCTGGTAAGCCCACAAATGGGTTTCATCGGCATCAAAGCTTTTGCTGCCGCGGTTATTGGCGGCTTTGGAAGCCTTCCGGGAGCATTAATAGGCGGTTTGATAATCGGCAGTTCGGAGCAGTTGGCCGGAACATATCTACCAACCGGATTCCAGGAAATCACGGCCTATTTGATTATGTTTTTGGTATTAACTCTACGCCCACGGGGCCTTTTCGCTCAGATTCAGCAAAAAAAGGTTTAAGAACCCCAAGGTTTAAGAACACACGGGTTTAAGAACACACGGGTTTAATTCATGCGAATAATCTTCAAAACCTCCTATCTTCAAGATATCAAGCTCCTGAAACACAACGGGTATATCTTTTGGTACGGGGTTCTTTTATTGGCCATATTACTCGCGCCTGCCGTTCTGGATGAGTTCTATATCGGTGAAATGGCCTTCATCTTTATCTACGCCATTGCCGGGTTGGGATTGATGATCCCGGTGGGATTCACAGGGCTGCCCAGTTTGGGTCATGCCGCCTTTATGGCCATAGGTGCTTATGCCAATGCATATTTTTTAAATAAAGGCGTTCCTCTTTTATTTTCCATTTTTTTGGCAGGCCTCATCAGTTTCGGCGTCGGCGCTTTAATAACCATTCCCTTAAGGAGAATGACCGGGATCTACTTCGCCATTGCCTCGCTGGCTTTTGCGATTGTTGTAGAAGAGATCATTGCCCACTGGAAATCAGTGACAGAGGGCCTGGGCGGGATGTCGGTGGATTACCCCGTCCTTTTTGGCTTCGAGCTTGACAGTACCTGGCATTTTTATTTTCTCTGTCTGGCAATTCTATTGGCGGTGTTGTACTGCACGATCAATCTTGTCAGATCACCCAGCGGCCGGGCATTTATCGCCATTCGTGATTCGGAAATCTCTGCCGAGAGCATGGGAATCAACTTATCGATTTATAAAATCAAGTCATTTGCCATCAGCGGATGTTTTACGGGCCTGGCAGGCGCCCTATTTGCCCACAGGCTGTCCTATTTAACGCCGGACGCGTTCAATTTCCTTTTGTCTATTCAACTCCTGATGATGGTCGTGGTTGGCGGGCTGGGAACGGTTCACGGGGCCATTTTCGGGGCCATTTTTGTGGGACTCCTACCCCAGATCATTGCCATTGCCAAAGATTACCTCCCCCCCGCGATCGGCCAATTCCCGGGTCTGGAACCGGGGCTTTTCGGAATTATCATGGTCTTGTTCATTATCTTTGAACCCATGGGACTGTACGGCAGATGGGTGAAATTCAAGCTTTTCTTCGAAATGTTTCCACTTTACCGCAAAGCAACCTTTAAACGTCAAAAAACATATTTGAAAACGGAGCGTGTGCAATGACGTTTTTCAGGGCGGAAAACATTTCAATTGATTTTGGCGGCATCAGGGCGGTCAACGACGTCAGTTTTGATGTGGAAAAGGGGTCTGTTTTCACCATTGTGGGACCCAACGGGGCTGGAAAAACAACTATTTTTAATATTATCAGTAGAATATATAATCTGACCCAAGGCCGGATTACCTTTGAAGATAAAGACATCACCCATTTACCGGCGCACCGGATCGTCAGCCTGGGAATTGCCAGAACGTTTCAGAATATTGAATTGTTCGAACACGCCACGGTCCTTCACAATTTGCTGATCGGCCGCCATATTTACTGTCGGTCCACTTTCTTTTCAGATCTGTTTTTTCTTCCATCGGTAAAACGAATGGAGTTGGCGCATCGAAAACGGGTTGAAGACATAATCGATTTCCTGGATTTACAACACTACAGAAACCAATTGATCCAAAACCTTCCTTATGGCGTTCGGAAGATTGTTGAACTGGGGAGAGCGCTCTGCACCGAACCAAAACTCCTCTTGCTGGACGAACCCGCATCCGGTTTGAACGTGGATGAAACGGAAAATATGTCATTCTGGATCGATGATATCAAGAAACTCTTGGGTATTAGCGTAATTATGGTGGAACATAATATGAATTTGGTTTCCCGGGTTTCGGATCATGTTCTCGCCATAAATTACGGCCGGGCATTAGCGGAGGGAACGCCAAGGAACGTTCAGGAAAATCCCGATGTCATCAAGGCATATCTCGGGGAAAACAAAGATGGCTGACAACATACTGACCTTAAGAAATATCGAGACTTACTACGGTCCCATACTGGCGATTAAGGGGATCAGCCTTGATGTTCAAAAAGGACAAATTGTTGCCATTCTGGGCGCAAACGGCGCCGGTAAAACCACCATTTTGAAAACCATATCCGGCGCCATGGACCCTCAAAAAGGAAAAGTTGAGTTTATGGGAAACGAGATTCAAAAACGGAATCCGGATTGGGTTGCACGAAAAGGTATCGCCCATGTTCCCGAGGGAAGAGAGGTCTTTCCCCTGTTGTCGATTCATGAAAATCTGTTGATAGGGGCGTACAGTCGAAAAGATAAAAAGGAAATCAACGAGGATTTGGAGACTGTCTATGACTATTTCCCCATATTAAAAGTACGCGACAAACAGAAATCAGGGCTTTTATCGGGAGGACAACAGCAGATGCTGGTGCTGGGTCGCGCCATGATGGCCCGCCCCAAACTGATGCTGCTGGACGAGCCCTCACTGGGTCTGTCTCCCCTTTTCGTTCAAGATATTTTTAACATCATCAAACGGTTAAACACCGCACAAAAAATGACCATGTTGCTGGTGGAGCAAAATGCCAACATGGCGCTGCAAAACAGCGCGTACGGTTATGTGTTGGAAAATGGACGAATTGTGATGGAAGATACGTGTGAAAACCTGATGGTAAGCGATGACATTAAAGAGTTTTACATGGGGATAAAGGACGAAGGCGTGAGGGGCAGACGCAGGTGGAAAAAACGGAAAACCTGGCGATAGAAAAGATTAACTTATGACCACACCCAAATACGATCCGATTCTCATTGAAAGCTGCGATACAATAATAAAGCTCTTTCGCCATCGCGTGCAGCAGTTGGGAAATAAAATCGCCATGAGGGAAAAGAACTTCGGTATATGGGAATCTTTCACCTGGGCGGATTACGGCAACAAAGCCAGAGAAATCGGCATGGGACTCCTTGCGTTGGGATTAAATCGGGGAGATGTTTGCTCAATTGTCAGTGATAATAATAAGGAATGGTTATTCACCGATATGGGCATCCTTGGTAGCGCTGGCGTCACAAGCGGGGTCTACACCACTGATTCGAGTCAACAATTGGAATACCTGGTGACAGATTCCAGAACCCGGTTTTTATTTGTTGAAAATGAAGAACAGTTGGATAAATATCTGGAGGTAAGAGAGAATACGCCAACGATTAAAA